>Ga0315332_10000145_pt1 | contig 26145 bp, 21 predicted proteins | sample M110034915metaG_FD_203455 | JGI IMG/M metagenome (GOLD analysis project Ga0315332, IMG submission 203455) | Ammonia-oxidizing marine archaeal communities from Monterey Bay, California, United States - M1 100m 34915 | ecosystem: Environmental > Aquatic > Marine > Intertidal zone | place: USA...
GTCCAAAAATTTCACCTTTTCTTACTTCCACCGTAATTCCATCAACCGCATTTAATTCGGCTTGATTATAACGTTTAACAAGGCCTGTAATTTCAATTATAGGTTCCAAAATTCAATTATTGACTAGTTGGTAAATTACCACTATCCTGTACAAATATCTTCATATGACAGGAGGCAATCACTTCGCCTTTTAGTTCTATAATTCCTTTTACCATTGTGATATCGAACACCTGATTCTCGATAGACAAAATTGTTTTAATATGATCTCCAACTTTAGGTAGTTTGGCAATTTTCAAACCCTTTATTGCTCCTATATAGCCTACAGGGGGGGCAACGCTACCATCTTCCTCTTTTAATTTACTAAACATGTAGCCGGCTCTAATTGCACCAGTTTGTGCAATATTTTCGATTAAACCTGGCTCAATGAATTCACCATTTTGAGTGAAAATATTATCTTCGGAAATAGTTAATCCACTTATTGAAGAAACAGCATCTGAAGCAATCAATTCGTCTAACATTACAAATGGTGCCTTTTGTGGAATAAGACTTGTTACCTCTTCCGTATTTAATGGTAAATTCATATTCTTCAAGTATTCAACAAAGTAAGTAATTTTCAAGTATTATCCCCAAAAATCGTAATGATTAAACCATTGATGTGGATGGGATCTAACGACTTCTTCCAATTTAGAAACGTAATCTTTCATGCACTCGTCTAGCTTACGTTTGTATAGCTTGGGTTCAGTGGCCGAAAACTGATAAGACCGTATTCCTGTTTTTATTACAAAATTAAAAGTAACCGGAGCTCCAAAACGGGTTGCAATAACAAATGGTCCCTTAGGAAACCTTGCTTTTTTACCTAAAAAATCTAGTTCTATCGTCTCTGCCCCTTCAATAAAACGGTCTCCGTGAACGCAGATAAATTCATTATTTATTAATGCATTTTTAATATTTATCACATGAGACAAATCTTCTTTTATCGCAATAATGTTAAACGATTTTTTTTCAGATTTAGACTCCATGTACTTTTTTATCTTTTCGTGGTCTTCGTCTTGCATTATCACATTTATCTTACCTCCTAAACGTTCTAATAGCTGTCCTCCTACTTCGAAATTTCCAACATGACCACTCATCAACACCCCTCCTGTACCGTTTTTCGTCATTTCATCTAGATATTCTCCTCCTTCATGTGTAGTAGAATATTTCGATTTCCCTCCAGACATTATAGCAAATTTATCAATCAAGTTCTGTCCAAATTTAAAGAAGTTGATATATGTTGCCCAATAGGCACTTAGGACGGAATACCCAAGTCGACTGTGGAAAAAATAGAACACAGACTTTCTCGATCTTCTTACGAAAAGAAAAAAATAGAGTGCGACAAAAAGTAATATAAAATAAGCGAAGCCAAGCCCCAAGCTCTTTAAAGCGAATACAAATATTTGATGACCAAAGAGATTACCTCTCGTTTTACCGTCCCAAGACATTTTATACGATTAGATTTATAACACTAAAGAAAAGTACCTTAACTAAACTATAATAATACTAGCTGGCTACTTTCTCAGCAACTTTTACTTCTACGTAATCGTAGAAGTTTTGGAAAGTTTTAATCTCAATAAAATCTTCACCTTTAACTTTAAATCCAAAGTTACTTTCAATTACTACAACAAGGTCAACGTAATCTAAACTGTCCAAATCCAATGTTTCTTTAAGGTCCGCCTCAGCAGAAATACTGTCTGGGTCAACCTCAAACTCATCAACTAAAAATTCGTTAATTTTTTCGATTACCTCTTCTTTTGTCATATTACAATTTCTTTACTATTAAAGACGAATTTGTTCCCCCGAATCCAAACGAGTTCGACAAAAATATATCAATATTTGATTCGATTGTCTTTGAAACGATATTTAATTTTGCAGAAGCCGCATCAGGGTTCTCGAAATTAATGTTTGGAGCTATAAAATTATTCTGCATCATCAACATTGAATACACAATTTCACTAGCCCCAGCCATCCACATTTCATGACCAGTCATTGATTTTGTTGAGCTTACATAAGGCTTATGATCGAAAAACACTGCATCTATCGCCCTAGCTTCATTTGCATCACCAACAGGAGTCGAAGTAGCATGGGCATTTACATAATCAATATCTTTTGCTTGTAATCCTGCTTGTTTCAGTGCTCTTTCCAAAGACCGTGATGGACCTTCAACATTTGGATTAGAAATATGGTCCCCATTAGATGAAAAGCCATAAGAAACCAATTCTGCTAAAATTGGTGCGCCACGTTTGACCGCACTTTCGTAATCTTCAAGAATCACTGTAGCACCTCCACCTCCTGGAACTAAGCCGTCTCGATCTCTATCAAAAGGACGAACTGCTTTAATGGGATCTTCCATATTAATTGAAAATGCACTCAGGCCGTCAAAACTACCCATTGAATGATAATTTACTTCTTGACCGCCTCCGCAGATAATAGCATCCTGCAACCCATTTTTGATATACATATAGCCCAAACCTAATGCATGAGATCCGCTAGCACAAGCGGCACTAACGGTCATGTTTATTCCTCTCAATTTAAAGATAGTGGAAAGATTCATTGTTATGGTCGAGTTCATTGATTGAAAAATATATCCTGAGCCAATTAAGGAAGTATCTTTTTTCTCTCTTATGATGTCCGTTGATTCGGTGACAGCCCTTGCAGAGCTATCATTTCCATACAAAATTCCAACTTCATTCTTCATTAAGAAATCCATGTCCATTTTAGCATTTTCTAACGCTTCAACAGTTGCCATGTATGCATATTCTCCTTCTTCGGCTAAACCAACACGTTCTCTTCTTTTTAATAAACCTTTTAATACTGGTCTTTCCACAATACCTGTTAAAGCAGAGCGAAAGCCCATTTCTGTACGAACAGGATCTAATCCGATTCCTGACTTACCTTTGTAAAGTGAATCTCGGACCTCGTCAAGACTTGTGCCTAAACAAGAATGAATCCCCATACCAGTTATTACAACTCTTCTCTCCATGTTTTAGGTATATAGTCCTCCGTTAACAGAAATAACTTCCCCAGTTACGTATGAGCAGCCTGGCGAGGAAAGAAAACCAACAACATTTGCTACTTCTTCAGCAGTGCCAAACCTGCCTGCTGGGATTAGTGATCTAAATTGTTTAGGGTCGATATCTTCGGTCATATCAGTTTTGATAAACCCCGGGGCAACCGCGTTAACAGTAATACCCCTGCGCCCTACTTCTTGGGCTAGCGCTTTAGTAGCTCCAATAATTGCTGCTTTAGCTGCAGAATAATTTGTCTGGCCTCCCATTCCTTTAATGCCGGAAAGAGAAACTACGTTAACAATTCTTCCAGACTTCCTCTTAATCATTTCGTTCACAACCGAACGAGTAATGTAGAAAAATCCGTTTAACGAAATATCAAGAACGTCATGCCACTCTTCATCTTTCATCCACATCAATAACTGATCTTTACGAATACCAGCATTGTTAACTAACACTTCAATGTTCTTATCGTCTTGGGCCATCCAGCTATCCAAAGCAGCATTAATTTCATCTTTTTTACCGACATCAAACTTTAGTAACTCGCAAGAAACACCTTTTTCTTCAACCATCTTTTGGGTATCCTTGGCAGCTTCATCGTTTGAACGGTAATTGATAAGGATATTTAGTCCCATATCGGCTAAATGCAAAGCACACGCCCTGCCAATCCCTCTAGACCCCCCTGTTACAAATGCAAAATCCATATTATATAATAATTCTTGTTTGTCGTACGTAATTAGTCATATCTCTAACTTCATTATACTTCGTTGTATCCTTTTTAAAAGGCGGAACAACAATTCTTAAATTATCAAAAATCTCTCTTGATTTAGGAGACATTTTATCTTTGAAATCTAAATAATCAATTGCTTGAATCAATGTCATTAATTCAATTGCCAGCACCTGAAAAGAATTATCGATAACTCTTGATGTTATCTGAGCAGCATTAGTTCCCATACTCACAATGTCTTGATTGTCATTATTACATGAAATACTGTGAACCGACATAGGGTTCGACAATGTTTGGTTTTCGGCAGTAGTTGAAGTTGCTGTAAACTGAACCCCTTGCATACCAAAGTTTAAACCCAATCTACCCATATTAGCAAATGGACGTAACTTATTATTGATGTTGTGATTCATCAAATAATTTAATTGACGCTCAGCTAACATTGACATTTTAGTAATGGCGATTTTCAGCTTATCCATTTCTAAGGCAACATAATCTCCATGGAAATTACCTCCATGATAAACGTTCTTTGTAGCCACATCAATAATAGGATTGTCGTTAGCTGAATTTGCTTCATCCAACACGATTCCTTCAGTGTGCTTTATAGTATCTAACACAGGTCCAACTATCTGAGGAACACACCTCAAAGAGTAATATTCTTGAACCTTTTCTTTAAATATAGGTTCATCACTAGTTTTCTCGTATAAGTGCTCTGAGCGAGTCTTAATTAATTTACTTCCTTCCAGAACTTTTCGCATCATTCTAGCAACTTCTTGTTGACCAAAATGAACTTTTGCACCATTTAATTCTTCAGAGAAGTGATCGTGATATGTTTCTACAATTTCATTCAGAATAGCAGAAGCTGCAACTGTCCAGTTCATCAAGTTTTTTGCCTTAAGCAAATTAACCATTCCGATTCCCGTCATGGCAGCGGTACCATTCATTACAGCCAAACCTTCGCGACCCTGAACTTTAAATGGTGTTAATCCATTTTCCTTAAGTACTCCTTCAATTGGTTGAACCTTTCCTTTATAATGAACTTCTCCTTCTCCGATGAGTCCAAGGGCTAAATGCGCTAATTGCACTAAATCTCCAGATGCACCAACGCTACCATGCTCATATATAACGGGACAAATATCTCTGTTAATATACTCTGCTAATAACAATACTAAATCTGGATGAACACCACTTTTGCCAAGCATCAAAGTATTCAACCTTGCAATCATTAAGGCTTTTACATGCAGCACAGGAATAGCTTCACCAGTTCCGGAACAATGACTTCGAATAAGGTTATACTGTAATTCTTCTTGATGTTTTTTGTTAATACGATATTGCGCCATTGGACCAAATCCCGTGTTAATACCATAGATAACCTTGTCTTGAGAAAATTCCTTTAAAAACTCAAAGCTTTCCGTCACTCTAGCAAGAGCCTGTCCCTCTGCACTAACCTTTTCTCCGTCAAGTAAAATCGCCTCAACATCCTTTAATGTTAGTTTATTTGCCCCTATTTTTATCATCAATTATTACAATAAATTACAATTTACAAAACAAACATTATTTTTTGAATCTACATAATTAGATAAGCTGAACAAATCGACATTAAAATTGTTAACCATTTAAGCACTATGTAAAAGCAGATAATTAAATTTGCTTTTTAGAATGAAACATATGCATATAGAGGAAGTTGATGTATTAATAATTGGAGCTGGACCTTCTGGATCTGTTGCTGCTTCCATTATAAACAAACAAGGTTTTAAAGTTAAAATTGTAGAAAGAACACAGTTTCCTCGATTTGTAATTGGAGAGAGCTTGTTACCGCGCTGTCTTGATCATTTTGAAGCTGCAGGTCTAATGCCCGCAATTAAAGCTGCTGGATTTCAAGAAAAGAATGGCGCTGTTTTTAAAATGAATGATAAACAATGTGATTTTGACTTTTCTGTATCTTTTACTGAAGGATGGACATATGCATGGCAGGTTCCTAGAGACGATTTCGACAAAGTACTAGCTGATGAAGTTGAAAAAATGGGTGTAGAAATTGCTTACCAAACTTCTGTTATTGATGTACAATTTGCAGGAGTAAACTCCACAACAACGGTAAAAGATGTTAACGGCATTCAATCTCAAATAAAAGCGAAATATATAGTTGATGGTAGCGGCTATGGCCGTGTGCTACCTCGATTGTTAAACCTCGACAAACCAACGGACTTCCCTGCAAGAGCTGCAATGTTTACTCAAGTAGATGACGTAAACAGACCTGACGACATAGAATCTAATCGAATAACAGTTATTGCTCATACACAAGACTTTTGGGTTTGGACAATCCCTTTTTCAAACGGTAAAACATCAATTGGATTTGTTGGTTACGAGAATGAAATAAAAACAAAGAAAGGAAATATCGAAAATCAGTTTAGATCCCTTTTAAAATCAATATCGCAAGTTCCAGAAAGGTTCCATGAGGCCGAAATGTTTTTCGAGCCAAAACAGATAGTCGGGTATTCGGCTGCTGTAAAACAGCTATATGGTCCAGGCTATGTGCTAACAGGCAACGCATCAGAATTTTTAGACCCAGTATTTTCTTCAGGAGTAACTTTCGCATGCGAATCCGCTAGAATTAGTGGAGAATTAATTTGTGAAGAACTAAAAGGAAACAAACAAGACTGGGAAACGTTATACGCTAAACACTTAAAGCAAGGTGTTGACACTTTTAGAACTTACGTTAAAGCCTGGTACGATGGACGCCTTCAAACTATTTTCTTTTCTGAAAAATCAGAAGAAGGAATTAACAGAAAAATATGTTCAGTTCTTGCCGGCTATGTTTGGGACAAAAAAAATGCATTTGTAAGAAGTCATGACAGCTCGGTTACTAACTTAGCTCAGTTATTAAAAGCACAAACAAATCAGACTACTTAGGTAAGATAATTGTAATTTTACCTCCCGAATAACGATGGGAGTTATCAAAATATTTTCAAGGAGTGCCCTTCTAAATTCGTTGGGCATTTTTATTTATGGCTGTTCTATTGCGCAAACAACAATTTGTCAAGGAAAGGTGACTGACTTTGAAACTGGAGAACCACTACCCTATGTTACCATTGGTTTTGTTGATAGTAAAATAGGTACGACTTCAGATATTGAAGGTAACTACAGAATAGAATCCTATTACGCAACGGAACAAATTCAAACTTCTTTTTTAGGGTACTATAACGAAACTAAATTAGTTAAAAAAGACAGGAATCAAATTATAGATTTTCAACTTAAAGTGGAACAAAAAGTGTTAGGTGAAGTTGTTATTAAACCTGATAAGGATTATGAAAACCCTGCCCATACCATCTTTCGAAGAATTGTAGCCAATAAAGATGCTAACAACAGAGAGAAACTCGATGCCTACTCATACGAACTCTATAATAAAGTTGAAATTGACATCGATAACCCAAAGAAGAATCTTATCAACTTCTTTCTTCTAAAGCCAATCGATTTCATTTTCGCCAATATTGATTCTACATCAGAAGATTCGCCATTTTTGCCTACATTTTTAGGAGAAACTGTTTCAGATTATTATTACAAAAAGAAACCCAAGAAAGAGAGAGAGTACATTAAAGCTACTGAAATTTCAGGATACCAAAACGAAAGTATTTCTGCACTACTTGGTGACATGTACCAAAACGTGAACATTTACCATAATCACGTAACTATTTTCGATAGAAGTTTTATCAGTCCTTTAGCTGACAACGGTTTAATTCACTACAGATACTACTTGGTTGATAGTGCAATGATTCAAAACAAATGGTGTTACAATATTCAGTTCCAACCAAGACGAAAGCAAGAATTAACATTCAAGGGTAATTTCTGGGTAAATGATACCACCTATGCGATCAAGCATATTGAAGCAGAAATGGCAAAAGATGCAAACATTAATTTCATCACCAATTTTCATGTAGAACAAGAATATTCGGAAGTTGAAGATGAAGTGTGGATGCTAACCAAAGATCAGCTCAAATTAAATGCGCGTTTCTTGATTCCTCACAACGCCAAGTATCAGAAGTTTATAGGGAGGAAAACAACAACATATAAAGACTTTAGCATTAACCAGTTAGCTAATGATTCAATATACGCGAAAGATGCAACCGTAACAGTTTTAAAGGGTGCAGAAGACTGTGGTATAGAAATTTGGGACTCAACTCGACATATACCTCTAACAGTCAATGAAGCAGCCGTTTATCAATGTATAGATTCGGTCATGAGCTCACCGTACTACATAATGTGGAACAACATTCTTAGAGGTTACTACCGTTTTAATTACATTGAAATTGGCCCCTACTTTGGTATGTACAGTTTTAACTCAATAGAAGGAAATAGAGTTAAGTTAGCTGCAAGAACCAGCAATTTAGTTAACCCAGATTTGCGAATAAACGTGTATGCAGCATATGGCTTTTTTGACGAGCAGTGGAAATACGGAGCGAGCTTCCGCTACTACCCTTCAAGAAATCCAAGGCAATTTATTAAACTTTCGTATAAAAAAGACTTAGAACAATTAGGCACTGGAGGCGCTACTTTAGGCACAGACAACTTAATTAGCTCATTGAGCAGAATTACTCCAGGTAATTTAATGAACGGGGTCCAAGAATTCTATGGTCTTTATGAAAGAACATGGAATAATAATTTAACAACTCAATTTAGGTTCGATAATCGAGAAATATGGGCATTAGGCGATATAAACTTTAATAGGTTTGATTACAACTTATCTAATACCGTTTCAGTTTCATCAATTACAACGAGTGAATTCACAATTAGCAACCATTATAGCTTTTTGGAACGCTTTTTAGAAACCGGATTTAATCGAACCAGTTTAGGTAGCGATTTTCCAATGTTTGATGTTCAGTATACATATGGAATACCGAATTTACTTGGCAGTAGTTATGAATACCACAAGGCTAAATTGGCAATAACACAAAAAATAAGGTTAGGTATTTATGGGACTTCTAAGTACAAAATTGAAGTAGGTAGAATTTGGGGCACACTCCCCTACACATATCTCGAATTGCACAACGGAAACGAGACCTATTTTTTCTCTGACGATGCGTATAATCTAATGAACTACTACGAATTCGCAAGCGACCAATACATATCCGTTTTTTGGGAACACCATTTCGAAGGAGTTTTCTTTAATAAGGTACCACTATTTAAGAAGTTAATGTTGAGAGAGGTTGTTGGCGCTAAAGGTGTATATGGGAAACTTTCTGACAAACATAACTCAGAGTTGATAATACCAGAAACTACTTTCTCATTGGAAGAACCTTACATAGAAGTTGCTGTTGGTATAGAAAACATAATGACGATGTTAAGGGTTGACGCAATTTGGAGATTAACACATTACGACAATCCGAATGTGACTCAATTTGGTGTTAGAGTAAAATTACAGCCTGGTTTTTGAACTTGATCCTAATTATTATGCACTAGCTTAGATGGGATGAGGTGCCTCATCGTTAATTCGAATGGTTCTTCCTAAAAAACTACATTGAGAATGAATGATTTGGAATCAAAAACGTTTATCGAAACAAATTTATTTCAGGATTTTACTCGAACTGACACTTTTTCTATTTTGTTCAATCACTCCCTTCAGGAAGAGGAGATATTTATTAAATTTCTTCATACCTTGCAACCTTCATTAATTAAGTAGTGAGAGGAATAGATCCAAAAGAATATTACGATGTAGTTATTATAGGTGGAGGTATTAGTGGCCTCACATCTTCTGCTATGTTTGCTCGTGCAGGAATGTCGTGTGCAGTAATAGAAATGGATAGCCGCCCTGGTGGTTACCTAGCCGGATTTAGAAGAAAGGATTTTAGGTTTGACTCTGCTATTCATTGGTTAAACAATTGTGGCCCCGATGGTTTAGTTACCAAAATTTTTAAAATAATTGGGACTGATTATCCTAAAGCTAAACCACAAAAAAAAATCAGACGGTTTATTAGCGATGACTTCAATTATTTAGTCACCAACAACCCTGATGAATTAAGAGATGAATGGATTAAGGAATTTCCGCATGACAAAAAAGGAATTATTAAGTTTTTTAAAGATGCCAAAAGCATTTCTAAATCGTTTGATACACATACAGAATTAAGTAGAACCATTGATTCAATGAATCTATTTGAAACAGCTATTCATGGCTTAAGAATGCTGAAATTCGCTCTTCCTTTTATTCCGCATGCGATATACGATGGAGAGAAAATTACTAAAGGATTGAATAAGTATTTTACTGATCCTAAACTTCATAGCGTATTTTGTTCAGAACCTGATCTACTTTCTTGTTTAATTCCAATTTCTTGGGCATATTCTAACGATTTTCAAACGCCTCCAACTGGAGGTAGTCAGGCGTTTCCGGAATGGTTAATGTATGTTACTGAACAGATGGGAGGCGAGGTATTTTTAAAATCTAAAGTTTCTAATATCATACTTGAAAACAATTCGGTAAAAGGAGTTAACTTCTTTCATAGAGATATGCAATACAATATAAAATGTAAATATGTTGTTGCAGCCTGTGACGCTGAAACTTTGTATACTAAGATGCTGCCATCAACTGCAATTCCAGCGCAATTAAAAGAAAAATTGAAAAGCGCTAAATTGTATGCGTCAGCACTTACAATTGCGCTCGGTATTGATTGCCCAGCCGAAGAATTAGGCTTAGGCGAGGAAATAATTTTTCTAGCGGACACGAAAGTTAGTCGCCATGATTTAGACCATGGAGATCCACATTTGAGTGGGATTCACATTTTGGCTTCTTCTGTTAGAGATAAGTCTTTAGCGTTACCCGAGCATGGAACGGTTACATTATTTATACCTGCATGGATGGACGAGCAAAACACATGGGGTTGCGATATTGATGAAACGGGCAACTATGTGCGCGGGGAAAAATATAAGGAGCTAAAACAGCGGTTTGCTGATATAGTTATCAACAGAGTCGAAGATAAGCTTATTCCAAACTTTAGAGATCATATTCTGTATTGCGATATCGCTACTCCAATCACACACCTTCGATATACTGGCAACAAGAATGGGACTATGATGGCTCAAAAGCCAGGTAAAGACAACATGAAGGCCAAGGTTGCTTCTTACAAAACTCCAGTAAACAATTTACTATTAAGTGGGCACTGGGCAGACCTTGGTGGCGGAATACCTGTTGCAATGAAATCATCAGTTAACACGACCATGATTATTCTTAGAAAAGAAGGCCATGAAGCGTTTCGATTATTAGCCGATTATATGGATGGCAAAAAAGAAGTTGAAGATTTAAATAATTCGAGTATTCTAACTCCGTATAATAATAATTGGGTGCAAGACTTAACACCCGCCCAAAAGAAAGTAGCTTTAAGAAAAGTTGCGGCTAATCGTTCTTAAGTTCAATATATTCATTTGCCTGCAGCGACAAAATTTTAGTGCAAAATCACATCAACTATTCTCAGGTTCTTAGGGTAAGATAATTAATACTTCATGATTGCTTCAATAAACTTCCTTTTTCTGTATAAGGAAAAATTTCATCGTATTTTAGCACAGAATTCATACTCACTCTCCTGTTTATATGCTTTCTATTTAACTCTTCCAATTTATTTATTCCGCTAGCACCAATCAACTCACTAAAACTATGCAGCGTTTCTTTATGAAAATTAGTTACTCTTTTTGCTTTATCATCAACATTCAATCCACTCATTAATGATTTATTTTGTGTTGCAACTCCAACCGGACAATTATTGGTGTTACATTCTAATGCCTGAATGCAACCGATAGTCATCATCATTGCTCTAGCACTATTTACCATATCAGCGCCTAGAGCAAGAGTTCTAGCAATATGAAAACCACTAAAAACTTTTCCTGAAGCAATAAGTGTAATATCTTGTTTTAAATCAAACCCAACTAAGGTATCATATGCAAAAGATAGACCATCTTTCAATGGCATGCCTAAAGAATTAGAAAACTCTATTGGCGCAGCCCCAGTGCCACCTTCACCTCCATCAACTGTAATAAAATCAGGCTTTATTCCTGTTGAAACTATTGCTTCACAAATCTCAATAAATTCTGACTTTTTACCAATGCATAACTTAAAACCTATTGGTTTTCCTCCAGATTTATCTCTTAATAATTTTATAAATTTCATTAACTCATCTGCATTTGAAAAAGCAGAATGACTTGGTGGAGAATGGACATCTGTATGCGGTTTAACACCTCTAATTTTTGCTATTTCTTCGGTGTTTTTAGCTGCTGGCAATATACCTCCATGGCCTGGTTTAGCACCTTGCGAAATTTTAATCTCAATCATTTTAACTTTATCCAGGGTGGCATTTTTCTCAAATTTATCAGAGCAAAACTCACCTTCATCTGTTCTGCATCCAAAATATCCTGTTCCAATTTGCCAAATTAAATCTCCTCCATATTTTAAATGATATGGGCTGATTGAACCTTCCCCTGTATTGTGTGCGAATCTACCTTTCTTGGCTCCTTTATTTAAAGCCATAATTGCATTTTTACTTAATGATCCAAAACTCATTGCAGAAATGTTTAATATACTCGCTAAATATGGTTTTTTGCAATCTGGACCTCCTACCATTTTTCTGGGTTTATCATTTATTTCTTTATCACCTCTGGCATACATCGAATGATCCATCCATTCGTATCCTGATTTATACACATTCAATTGGGTGCCAAAAGGTACGGTATCATTCACCTTTTTTGATCTTTGGTAGATTAAAGATCGAAATTGTCTATTAATGGGCGTCCCCTCAGTGTCCGTTTCCACAAAATACTGCATTATTTCTGGGCGAATTGCTTCTAACATATATCTAAAATGACCTAGTACAGGGAAATTTCTTTTGATGGTTTGCTTTTTTTGTAAAATATCGGAATACCCTATAATAACAAGTGGAACAATAGGAATTAAACTCCATAAAATAGGTAAATAGAAAGGTGTTATAATTGCTATTGTCGCTAAAACTAATATTGATAGAATGATGAATGTCTTTCTTACTTTCATGGTTATTCGTTTTATAAAACACTACTTTTAAATACCATCAATTTCTCTCTGGTCATCTCGTGCATAGAATATTGTATTCCTCCCATGCCAACTCCTGAAGCATCTCTTCCTCCAAATGGCATCCAATCTACTCTAAAAGCGGTATGATCATTTACCATAACGGCAGTAGCGTTTAGTTTTTTTACACATTCTAATGCTGTGTCTATATTTTTAGTGAATACAGCAGCTTGGAAGTGAACATCTAAACTATTGGCAATATTAATCGATTCATCTCTATTGTTATATGAATATATACAGACCACAGGGCCAAAAATTTCTAATGTAGAAACCTTTGCGTCTTTTGGAGGGTTTAGTAATACCGTTGGTTCATAACACGTATCAGATATTCTTTTTCCACCGGTCAATAAAACTGCTCCTTTGGCTACGGCATCATTAACCCAGTCTTCAACCCTATCTACTTCTCTAGGCATAATTAACGGGCCTACTTCGGTTTTCTGATCCATTTGATTTCCAACAACTAATTTACTTGCCATTTGTGCTAATTGGTTTGCCACTTCATCACAAATACTTTCGTGAACGAAAATTCGTTGCACAGAAACACACACTTGCCCTGCGTGGTAAAATCCACCTTTTAATAAGGATGGCAAAAGTTCAATAATATCGGCATCTGGCTCAACAATAACTGGCGCTGATCCGCCATGTTCTAGAGCGCATCTTGTTCCTGGTGCTAATTTTGATTTTAAATACCAGCCTACTTTAGAAGAACCAATAAATGAAAAATAATTAATTCTCCTATCAGTAACCAATAATTCCGCTGCTTCATTTTCGCAAACAATTGCTTGACACCAGCCTTCAGGAAGTCCAGCTTCTTTTAAAATGTCTACTAACAATAAACAAGATAAGGGTGTTGTTAAAGCTGGTTTAACAATTACAGGGCAACCTGCTGCAACAGCCGTTATTACCTGATGTACAATTAAATTTAGTGGGTGATTAAATGCACTTATTGAACTCACTACACCGATTGGTTCGCGAGTAGTAAACGCTAATCTGTTTTCAGATGATTTAGTCAAAGCCATCGGAATTTGTTCACCTTTTAATTGACCAATATGCTCTGCAGCCATTTGTACCCCATTTATTGCTCTTAATACTTCAATTTTTGAATCAACAAGTGGCTTTCCTCCTTCTTGAGCTGCAGTTTTGGTTAACTCCTCAATTCTGCTTTGCATAATAGTTGCAACTCTTCCTAAAATGGCAATTCGTTCATGCGGTGCAATCCAGTTACTTTGGTTTTCAAATAAAGCATACGCTGTTGAAAGTGCTTTTTCTACCTTTTCTTTTCCAACCAAAGGAATCTCTTTGATTAGGCTTAAGTCGTATGGTGATGTTATTTTTAACATGGTAAGTTATTATAGGATGCAGGATTTCTCTTTTAAAAGAACGTTTAAAATAGAATGATTTAAAGAGTAATCTACTGCTAAATCAATTACATGAACACCTTCTGTAGTTAAACATTTTGAGAGTATAGTGCTGAAATCTTCATCAGTTTTTGGTCTATGACTAATACACCCATAACTTTCTGCATATTTCACAAAGTCAGGATTTTTATATTCTAGTCCAAAATTGTCAAACCCCATGCCTTCCTGTTTCCATTTTATCATACCATAAGAGCTATCGTTTAAAATAATAACAACGAGGTCGATATCTAATCTTACAGCGGTTTCTAACTCTTGCGAATTCATCATAAATCCACCATCTCCACATACAGAAATCACCTTTTTTTCGGGATGAATAAGTTTAGCCAAAATAGCAGAAGGAAGACCTGCTCCCATTGTTGCTAAGGCATTATCTAATAATAAGGTGTTGGGTTGGTAGCATTTGTAATTACGTGCAAACCAAATCTTATACACCCCATTATCTAATGTAACAATTCCATCATCCGCTAACTGCTCTCTTACTACATGAACTAAGCGCTGGGGTAACATAGGAAAACGACTATCTTCAGAATATTTAGTTAAATGACTTTCTACTTCATCTTTAATTCTTCCATAATATGAAAAATCCCAATTACTTTTATCCTTAATTTGATTAGCTAATGCATTTACAGATGACGCTATATCTCCAATTACATTGAGTTGAGGAAAATAAACTTCATCAACCTGAGCAGGGAAAAAATTGACATGAATAACTTTTGTTCGATTTTTTTCCATGAAAAAAGGCGGCTTTTCTATTACATCATGCCCAACATTGATAATCAAATCTGCTCTATTTATTGCACAGTGTAAAAAATCATTTTTTGACAATGCAGCCGTTCCCAAAAATTGGGGATGGCGCTCATCTAAAACACCCTTACCCATTTGGGTATTAAAAAATGGTATCCCAGTAGCTTCAACAAAGTGAGTTAGCGCTTTACTAGTTCTTTTTCGATTGGCCCCAGCGCCAATTAATAGTAGAGGCATTTTAGCTGCTTCTATCATTTTAGTGGCTGTTTTAAGGGCTTGTTCATCCGAATCTGGCCTTCTAAAACCTACAACATCAAAAATTCTATCTTCGCAATCTTCTGCGGCAATATCTTCAGGCAGCTCTAAGTGAACTGCTCCTGGGCGCTCTTGAATCGCTAAACGAAATGCTTCCCTTACCATTGCGGGTATGTTATTTCCATTTACTATTTGGTGAGTGTATTTAGTAATTGGGTGAAATAAATCAACAATATCTACTATTTGAAAACGACCTTGTTTTGATTTCTTTATCGGTTTTTGGCCAGTGATCATTAGCATAGGCATACCGCCGAGTTGAGCATATGCAGCAGGTGTAGTAAAATTGGTAGCTCCAGGGCCTAATGTTGCTAAGCATACTCCAGGTTTTCCAGTTAAACGACCATAAGTTGCAGCCATAAATCCAGCACCTTGCTCATGCCGGGTTAGAACTAATTTAATATTGGAGTTTTTTAGTGAATTCAGAAAATCTAAGTTTTCTTCACCAGGTATTCCAAAAATGTATTCTACCCCTTCGTTCTCCAAAGCTTTAATAAATAAATCTGATGCTTTCATAAATATCTTAATTAAGCTTTTAGTGAATAATGGTTTTTAAATGCCAAAAACTAGTTTCGAATTTATTGTGTCTTGAAATATATAAAATTATATGCAATAAAAATTAACAAACTATGATTTTGTAGTAGGTAGTTTTGTTTACTCAAAAAAATATACCAATTCTAAATAATACATCATAACCTCCTAATAATATACTCTACACTAGTCGGATTTTGCCTTATTATGTTAACATTATTTGGCGATCGGATGAGTTGCACATTGAGCTTTGTTGGGGTTTCATTTAATTCATTTAAATCAATTACCGCTTTAAACTGAGAGGCCTTTATTGTTTCATAATCAGTTAAACCAACAAGATAAACAACTTCAACTTCGTTGGGAAAAGTTTTAACAACATAACCGTCTGGCACATTAACAAATGTGATCGGAATTATTTTATGAGATTCAGTAAACTTTTCAACTTCTATTGTAACAAATACGCTCTTTTGTTGAAGCTGAACACGATTATCATTGGTTATTATCTGAGTTCTTAACGACACATCTGTGTTAATCTGATTGAGAGTTATTGGAGATGTGCTCAAACGGCTTATCGTGTCTAACAAAGATTTAGGGCCGCTAATTTGAACTGCTTCTGGTCTCATTATTAGTTTACCTTTTTGAGCATATTGCTGGTCGAAAGTGATATTTAAATCGAGGTTTACTAAAACCATTTTCGTAATTTTTTCTTCAAAATCAAAAGGAATGGTATCCATCAGCCATTCCTTAATTAATAGATCTGAATTTATACTAGATGTTGCCTTAGACAACATCGTTTTGGTTGATATGTATGAGATTAACGTTCCCCCTTCCATTTTTTGCCGGAGGTCTTTGCCGTCTATAATAATGGAATCTACATCGCTCCAAAGGCCGAAAGTGAGTAAATCATACCCGTACGATTCCACCATTACCATAAGGGTATTAGGCACATAATTAACGGCTACTTTGTTTGCCGGAAAATTGACATATTTAACCGGAAATTCGACAATTGTTGTGTACGAATTCGAAAATAGTTTTAGCGCCCAAAACAATATAGCTAATGAAAGACAAACCAGAAATGCACTCACATTCTTTGAAAGCTGAAAGCCTTTTCTATATCTTTCTATGGTTTTTTCAGCTCTCAAAAAATAAAAACTACCCGAGGTAGTTTTTTAATTACTTTGTTTCCTGAATCTCAGCAACTCCATCAGTATCTCCTGAGGAATAGCTCATAGAAACTGAACTTCGATTCAGTTTCATTTTCATTCCTCCCTCTACTTCAATGGTAACAGTAGCTTCTTTTGTTTCTGCAATTTTACCATGAATTCCTCCTGCGGTAACAATCTTATCGCCTTTTTTTAGACCCTCTCTAAATTTCTTTTCTTCTTTTTGTTTTTTCTGCTGGGGTCTAATCATAAAAAAATAAAACACGATAACAATTGCTCCAATCATTACAATATTACCCATTCCTCCGCCACCTAATAATTCTTCCATAATTTCTATTTTTCTTCTGGAGCGATTACACTTCCGGTTAATGCCACTATGTTTGTTGCTGGAGATGTATTCGCTACAATTGTAACTTGTTTGTGTTGTTTACCTGATTTTCCATTGCTATCGAATACTACATCGATTTGTGCTGTTGCGCCTGTTTTAATTGGCTCTTTTGGCCACGTTGGCACGGTACAACCACAGCTACCTTGTGCCGAAGTTATTACCAAATCTGCGTCTCCCGTATTTGTAAAAGAGTATGAAAACGATACTTTTTCCCCCTGACTAATTTCACCGAAATCGTAGAGATCTTTTTCAAATTTAATTTTAGGCATTGCTCCAGAGGCCGCTCCTTCTTCTGCTGTTGCATCATTTGTGACAATGTCAGGCGACAGTGCCTTATTTTCTTCCTCGCAGCTAGAGAACAAAATTCCAATTACTGCAATTGATAATATTACTTTTTTCATTTCTATATTTTATCCGACTAATCCTCTTCCGGTTTTTACAATGTCACCAGAAGTTTTTAATTGTCCTGCAAGTTTATCTAAAATTCCATTAATAAACGTCTTACTTTTTGGAGTACTATAATCTTTTGATAATTCTATGTACTCATTTAAACTAACCTTAACTGGAATACTTGAAAAATTTTGCATTTCGCATAGCCCCATCTTCATAAGTATCATATCCAGAATAGCTATCCTGTCTACCTCCCAATTTTTTGCGGCACTCATTATTTGATCTTCATATAAAGAATCATTAGCAACTGTTTTAGCTAATAATTGCTTCAAGAAATCTCTATCATCTTCTTCGTCCTTAAATAAATGTGCTAGAATATTACTTTCAGGTTGATCAGTCTCCTTCATATTACTAATCGTCTTAAGCACTGCAACATTAACAATTGCTAAATCATCCATCCAGTAGATACTTTTTCCTTCTATGTGATGATGAAGTAATTCATACTCCCAGATGAACTTCTTGTATATTCTTGTCAGAATTTCTTGATCTTCTTTAAAAGTACCATTGCCTGTATAAAGGTACTTTCCATAAATTTCGCTTTCTTTAATTTTATTAAAAAGCTTTTTTACCATAGACTCTTCTAGGTACCATGAAAGTTTTTTTCGCTCAACCAGTTTTTTGAATTCAATATTCTGGTCTAAAATTTTAAAAACTTTATTCTCAACAAAGCGTGTGTTCGGGTTTAAATCTTCATCTGTTGCTAATCGTTTTTCTTTGTCACTGACATGCTTTTTTTGCGCTACATCTCTCAATTCAAGAACAAACAACAGCATATAAGCATATAGCTCATTTATCCTATTAATGCTGCCCATCAATTCTTTTTCAACGGTAAGAAAGTCTTTATCTTCGGATTGATAGTACTTATATAAAGCCTGAAAAACTTTTACGCGGATATATCTCCTATTTAGCATCTAAAGAACGGTTTCTTGTGTTGTTTACTTTCTGTTTTTTTCAATTCTTTCTTCAGCCATTCTATTGGCTGCCATATAGGTAGGAATTCCCTCCTTCTTAGATACTGTAATAATATCTAATGTTGTTTGATAAATCTTTTCTGTCTGAGACATTGCGCCTTCCTTGTCGTAACCATGCAACTCTGAGTAACAGTTTATCAATCCTCCTGCATTGATAAGAAAGTCTGGAGCATAAATAATACCTTTTTCCATTACCTCTCTGCCATGGTGGATTTCACTTTCCAATTGATTGTTCGCCGCTCCTGCAATAATCGAACAATTTAATCTCTTCAAAGTATTATCATTCACTGTTGCTCCTAAAGCACATGGAGCATAAATATCCATATTTACATCATAAATATCATCTAATTCGACCGCTGAAGCACCGTGTTTTGAAACAGCAACAGCAACTGCTTCTTGGTCAATATCTGTTACAACGATTTTGGCGTTCTCTTTTGCTAAATACTCTATTAGGTACATCCCAACATGGCCAGCTCCTTGCACTGCGATTGTTTTGCCTGCTAAAGAATCGTTACCCCATTGCACTTTCGCTGAAGCTTTCATTCCCATGTAAACACCATAAGCTGTAACAGGAGATGGGTCTCCTCCTTTATTTAGTAATCCAGATACATGGTTAGTTTCTTTTGCCACCCAGTTAATATCTTGTGGATTAATACCAACATCTTCAGCTGTGATATATTTTCCATTTAAACTATCAACAAATTGTCCAAATCTTCTAAAAAGCGCTTCACTTTTGTCCGTTTTAGAATTGCCAATAATAACTGCTTTGCCACCCCCTAAATTCAAACCAGAAATAGATGCTTTAAACGTCATCCCTCTAGATAAACGCAAAACATCGATTAACGCTTCTTGTTCAGATGCATAATTCCACATCCTGGTTCCCCCAAGACTTGGCCCAAGAACTGTGTTATGCACCGCAATAATTGCTCTTAACCCAGTTTGGTTATCGTTACAAAAAAGCACTTGTTCATGCCCCATAGAAGACATGCTGCCTAGGATTTTTCCATTTTCAGCAACTTCTGCTTTTTCTCTAACGTTAATCATTCTTTACGGAATTTAATTAATACTATTTTTGGGCTCGAAACGAAGTAGTTTAGAACTCGAATCAAGGAAGCCAAAAGTAGTGTATTTTTCTATTTGTACAATGGTAAAAAAAGTGTTTTAATGAAGTCATTGTGGTATTTAAATAAGTATCTTTTTAAATATAAATGGCGTTTACTATTAGGTGTTGTTTTTATATCGCTGAACAATACTTTTAACGTTTTTATACCACAAGTTGTTAGATATACAATAGACGCAGTAAAAGAAAGTTTAACAACTTATTATCTTTTTGAACAAGATTCATTTCGTGATTTTGCACACGACATAAGCGAAACTACAAGCAAGTTAGCACTAATAGCTGGCGGAACAATAATTGGATTAGCGATACTAAAGGGTTTTTTTCTTTTTCTTACTCGACAAACAATTATTATCGTTTCTAGACTTATCGAATATGATTTAAAAAACGAAATTTTTGACCAATATCAAGTCTTAAGCTTGTCTTTTTACAAGCGAAATAAAACAGGTGATTTAATGAATCGTATTAGCGATGACGTTAGCAAAGTAAGAATGTATATTGGTCCTGCAATAATGTACACTGCAAACTTAACTTTACTTTTTATTTTAGTCATTTATACCATGCTAAAGGTAAACACAGAACTTACCTTATACGTATTACTTCCACTACCACTGCTTTCTTTTCTTATTTATTATGTAAGCAATATCATCAATAAAAAAAGTGATCAAGTTCAAAAACAATTATCAACATTATCTTCTTTTACTCAAGAAGCATTCTCTGGCATTCGAATTATAAAGGCCTATAGTAGAGAACAAGATTCTTTATTCTCTCTTGAGCAAGAATGCAAATCATACAAATATGTTAACCTTGATTTGGTGAAAATTAATGCCTTATTTCATCCTTTGATGCTACTCTTAATTGGAATAAGTACAACGTTAACCATATACATTGGCGGTATTTTAGCAATACAGGGGAAAATTACTATAGGTAATATTGCTGAATTTGTGATATATGTAAACATGCTAACCTGGCCCATTGCTGCTGTAGGATGGGTTACATCATTAGTGCAAAGAGCTGCCGCTTCTCAAGCTAGAATTAATGAATTTCTAAACATTGTTCCCGAAATTACCAATTCAACTATCGGCTCCACAGATATACACGGGAATATTGAATTTAAAAATGTTACATTCGATTATCCTGATTCTGGCATCCGCGCACTGCATGATGTTTCTTTTTCTGTTAAACAAGGGAAATCATTAGCAATAATGGGAAGAACAGGAAGTGGAAAATCTACCATTGCCAACCTAATTGGAAGAATTTATGACATTTCTAAAGGTGGCATACTAATCGACAAAACCCCAATTGATAAAATTAACCTTAACGATTTAAGGTCGAATATAGGATATGTTCCACAAGAAGTTTTTCTTTTTTCTGAAACAATTTCAAATAATATTTCTTTTGGTTTAACAGGGGAAAATATTTCCAAAAAAACAATTGAAGAAGCAGCAAAAAATGCAGCTATTTATCGTAATATAATCGAGTTTCCAGATCAATTCGAAACTTTTGTTGGAGAGCGAGGAATCACTCTATCTGGTGGTCAGAAACAACGTATTTCAATAGCAAGAGCAATAATTAGAACCCCCCAAATATTAATTTTCGATGACTGTTTATCATCCGTTGATATAGAAACGGAGGAAGAAATTTTACGCAATCTAAAAATCATTATGCAAGACAAAACAAGCATAATAATTAGTCATCGAGTAAGCTCCGTAAAACACGCAGACCACATCATTATTCTTGATGAAGGAAAAGTGATTGAAGAGGGCAAACACAGTTTTTTAATCGACAAAAAAGGTCTTTACTTCGACTTATTTCAAAAACAGCAATTAGAGAATAGTTAAAATCTTCTTCTGTTTTTATGAAAATTATCACTAAGTTTGTTAACATCAGCTAGTTTAATAATGTAACTAAAACTTACAGGTAATGGATGGAAATGACAATAAAAAAATTGCAAATGAAACTGGCAGAGACGAAATCTATTCCAACGTTGTCAGAGCAGGTAAGAGAACCTATTTTTTTGATGTTAGAGCCACCAGGGGTAACGACTATTATATTACCATTACCGAAAGTAAAAGACGCTATAATGAGGACGGTACATATAGTTATCAAAAGCATAAAATATTCTTATACAAAGAAGATTTTGAAAAATTTAGCTCTGCGATGTCGAACACCATTAAAAAGGTTTTTGAACTGCAAGCTATAGAAGATTCCAATCTCGCAGAAAGGGTTTCAGATACTTTTACTGATGTAAAATTTGAAGACCTAGACTTAGCGAATTCTTCTGCTTCTGAATGAAACTAGTAAGTATGAATTGAAATAAAGTAATTTATTACATGTTCTATTCGAACATCTCCTATATTGTCTGAATACCCTTTTCTTAATCCGCACCTTGAATTTACATCAATAATGTCAATCGACCCTACTCCAATTTGATTATTACAGGACAAATTCAAAATTGCTCCAGCTACAGCTTTTTTTTATAAAAAGAATACATAAAATTTGAATCTTACTCTGTCATTTTAACAAAAATAGTTAAGAATGAAAATAATTCATTTAAGTTAATTTCAATTAATTTTGTATTGTTTTGAAATCAATTGTGCGAATTTTAATCTTGTTAGTGCTGTTTTCAAATCTTGCTATAGCGCAAACTGGTTTATCACTTCAGCTAAATCATCACAATGGCAAGTTAATAGCGATAACCAATGAATTTCCTGAATCGGGTTTCAGCTCAGTGACTGAATTTAATTTCAATTATCACACAAGTGGGCATAAATACTGGCACAAGAGTTATTTTAATCCAAGAATTGGTTGCTCAGTGGCTTTTCAACAATATGGAAATTGGGGAATTTTAGGTGGAGGTATTTCGATACAACCAAATATAGCGTTACAAAAGCGCTTTGTTAAAGGGTGGTCAATTGAAAGTAGAACAGGTTTAGGTATGGCCTTTTTCAACAGACCACATGATGCAATTAGCAATCCTACAAATACTATTATAGGTTCTACTGTAACCGCTTCGTTTTCAGAATATATTGGAATACAAAAAACTATTCGAAATATTGGGGTTCATGCCGGAGCAAGCATCTGGCATTGGTCTAATGGACATACTAGCGTGCCAAATGTTGGAGGGAATTTTATAGGATATTCGGTTGGGCTTCTTTATAGTATCAAACCTACTCTTGAACATAGTAAAAGAAAAGGTTCGGCAGACATTGACCCAGCGATAAAAAAATATCCAATTTGGGATATAATCGATAAAAAAATTCATGTAGACATCGCTGGCTCACTTGGTATCCATGAAATAGAAGGGACATTTCAACCTGTTGATGGACCTAAATATAACGTTTATTCAGCTACCGTGGGAGCAACCAGGAGGGTTGGAAAAGTTGAAAAACTAACACTTGGTGTCGATCTCAACTATTTTACAGCCTATCACGAACAGATCGTCAATCAAGAATTGTTCGAATCCGATTATCGTTTAAAATCTTCGAACGTTGTTGCTTTTATTGGTAATGAGTTTCTTTTTGGCAGGCTTGCTTTTGTTGCGCAGTTAGGTATAAATATTTATACCCCGTTCAGAAAAAAGATAACTGAACCTCTTGAATTTACAGCCCCCATAGCAAAAGCACTATACATATACAGCACCAATAAAATAGGTTTTCGATATTATTGGGCTACCGATTACCAAAAAGTAAATCGCAAAATTTACACAGAAATCAACCTTAAAACTATTTTCGGTAAAGCTGATTTCATTCAGTTCAAAGTGGGCTATAGCCTTTAGTTACAAGCAGTTAATCTTCTCTCTTTTATTTTGGCATTGTTTAGTTTATTTTTGGCCACTTAATAAAAAAACCAGGAAAAATATGAATATTTTAAAATACGTGCTTATAAGTACCGTTTCACTAGGAATTGTAAGCTGTGGAGAAGCTCCAAAAAAAGAAGCAAAAGTTGAAACTGTTACTGAAGAAACAAATTCAATGTCATGGTATACTGAAGAGTATACTGAAAAAGACGATGATGGATTTAGGTGGAAAACGGAACGTTTTGCAGATATCAAAATTGCTAAATATCAAATTCCAAGCTGGGATAAATTATCTATCGATCAAAAAAAGCTAGTTTACTTTTTATCTCAAGCTGGTTATTCTGGTAGAGACATTATATGGGATCAAAACTACCGACACAACCTAACAATCAGAAGAGCATTAGAAAACATTATTTCAACTTATGCTGGAGATAAAACTTCTGATGACTGGACTAAATTTATGGTTTATACAAAGAGAGTGTGGTTCGCTAATGGAATTCACCACCACTACTCTATGGATAAATTCAACCCAGATTTTAGCAAAGAATATTTAACTACGCTTTTAGCTGAAACTAAAACTGAGCTATCTGAAGAAGCTGTTGATGCTATAATGAACCCTGCTACCGACAATAAAAAAGTAAGCCTTGATTCTAACAAAGATTTATTGTTAGCATCTGCATCTAACTTTTATGGCCCTGATGTAACTGAAGAAGAAGCGGTTGCATACTACAAAGGTATTATGAAAGAAGGTGACAAAGAGCCTATATCTTACGGCCTTAATTCACAATTAGTAAGAGGCGAAAACGGGCTAGAAGAAAAAGTTTGGAAAGTTGACGGCATGTATGGCGAAGCGATAAAAGAAATTATCGGTTGGTTAGAAAAAGCGGTTACTGTTGCTGAGAACGAAGGACAAGGAAATGCTTTAAAACTATTGATTGAGTATTACCAAACAGGTAGTCTAGAAAAATGGGATGAGTACAACATCGCTTGGGCGTCTTCTATAGATGGAGACATCGATTATATTAACTCATTCATAGAAGTATATAACGACCCGTTAGGTTATAGAGGTTCTTACGAAACTGTTATTCAAATCAATGACTTTGAAGCTTCAGAAAGAATGTCAATTCTTTCTGAAAACTGCCAATATTTTGAGGATAATTCTTCAATCATGGATGAGCACAAAAAAAAGAATGTAGTCGGAGTGTCATACAAAGTTGTTAACGTTGCTGCTGAGGCAGGAGATGCTTCTCCTTCTACTCCAATTGGTGTGAACTTACCAAATGCAAACTGGATTAGAGCTGCTCACGGATCAAAATCTGTTAGTTTAGGAAACATCGTTGCTGCATACGAGCATGCTGGGGGAAAAGGAATTCTTGCCGAATTTGCTTACACTGAAGATGAAATTGCTAGAGCTGAAACTCATGATGAAGTTGGTGAAAAAATGCACACTGCATTGCACGAAGTAATTGGACATGCATCGGGTCAAATTAACGAGGGTATCGGAACACCTAAAGAAACGCTTAAAAACTACGCTTCTACCCTTGAGGAAGCTAGAGCTGATTTAGTTGGTCTTTATTATTTATACGACAACAAGCTAATCGAGATGGGGCTTATCGAATCTCTTGAAGTGGGTATGGCTCAATACGAAAGCTACATAAGAAATGGAATGATGCTTCAATTGAGAAGATTAGAACCAGGAGCAATAATTGAAGAGGCACACATGAGAAACCGGCAATTGGTAGCTGCATGGGCATTCGAAAAAGGAGCTGCCGATAGTGTTATCACAAAAGAAGTTAAAGAAGGTAAAACTTACTTTGTTGTTAATGACTTTGCGAAGTTGAGAGTTCTATTCGGAGACCTATTAAAAGAAATTCAACGAATTAAATCTGAAGGAGATTATGAAGCAGGTAAAGCCCTAGTTGAAAATTATGGTGTACAAGTTGATCAAGCCATCCATGCAGAGGTATTAGAAAGAACCGCTAAATTAAATATTGCCCCTTACGGTGGATTTATTAATCCTAAATTAGTACCTGAAATGGATGAAGCTGGTAAAATTATCAACATTAATGTTGAATACCCAGACGATTTTGAAACACAAATGATGGACTATGCTAAGAACTATTCCTTTTTACCGAGCGTAAACTAAACTATACTATGTTAATAACGTGTTAATAACCTGTTATTAACTTAAAGGGGCTTTGGCCCCTTTTTTATTGCTCATGCAATTCCAGATTTGTAAATTTGATATGGTTTCTTATTTTTTTAAATTAACTAAAATTTATTTTATGAAAAGTATTTACTTTAGTATTATCACTCTAGCATTCGGATACAATGTATCTGCACAGTACTGTCTTCCAACGTATGGCAATGATTGCACAAGTGGGGATGTAATCGAGGACGTAGTATTT
>Ga0315332_10000147_pt1 | contig 26017 bp, 16 predicted proteins | sample M110034915metaG_FD_203455 | JGI IMG/M metagenome (GOLD analysis project Ga0315332, IMG submission 203455) | Ammonia-oxidizing marine archaeal communities from Monterey Bay, California, United States - M1 100m 34915 | ecosystem: Environmental > Aquatic > Marine > Intertidal zone | place: USA...
ACGATCGGTGAGCGCCGCGAATTCGAGCATTTCGTGAACTCGGTCTCGCAGATGACCGGCTGACAGACCGTACAGCTGCCCCAGAAACGTCAGGTTTTCCTGGGCCGTCAGTTCTTCGTACAGTGACAATCCCTGCGGAGCAATGCCCAGATAATGTCGAGTGCCTGCATCACAGGGGTTACCTTCGTTAATCCGCACCGTGCCACCGTCCGGCTGCAGAATGCCCACGAGCATGTTTAATGTCGTTGTTTTTCCGGCACCATTCGGTCCCAGCAAACCAAGTATCTCGCCGGCCGTCACATCAAAGCTGACGTCATTCACCGCCAGAGTCGTTCCCAGCGTCTTGCAAATATTTTGAACCTTGATCACCTCAGCCGCGCCCCGCTAAATCGTACTGATAGCCCGTCGCTGTTCGTCGAAAGCCCCCCGATTACGGGCCCTCAACACGAAAATCTCGCGACATCACGGGCGCCGAATACCCGACGAATGAATCAGACAACAGGCACGAGGACACTCATCCTATTCTGCTTAGCGAAGACTACCATTCGCCGGCACGCGAAATCAACGGCCGCACATGAATATCCAGACCCTCGCTACACTGCAGTATGCACGTTATCTGTTATCCGTTCGTGTCTCGCAGCGCGTACAATGCATCCCGACAGCGGATTTTCTGCTATCATCACACCCTGCTTCGCCGCAAGTGCGACAGGGCTGCGTTTCCAGGAGATATCTGGAGACCAGGATGACAGATCCGTCGTGGAAAAACATCATTCGCCGCGCGCCGGGGCCGTCTGCCGTCTGAATACTCGGACCAGGCGTGATTCCCTCATAGAGGCCCGGTGAGATGGCGCCCTGGAAGCCGGGACCTGCAATCGTTAAATCTTCGGTCAGTTAAATCAATGTCGTACCCCAGGGTCTCAACACTCAAAACCGCAGATCAGTTTCGAGACCGCCTGGCCGATCTGAACCTGACGCTGCCGCTCGACGAACAGATCGCCACTGGCGCTGACACAACGCTGGCACAGCCGCTGGTCAGCACAGCCGGTCTGATCGGCAACCGATTCTGCATACTGCCGATGGAGGGCTGGGACGGCACAACAGACGGAAAGCCCACCGCACTGACTCGGCGGCGGTGGCAGAATTTCGGGCTGAGCGGTGCCAAGCTGATCTGGGGCGGCGAAGCGGTCGCCGTCCGGCATGATGGGCGGGCGAATCCCAGGCAGCTGCTGATGACAGAAGCAAACCTGAGTGACATCGAAAGTCTGCGAACGCTGCTGGTGAGTACTCATGCTGAACATTTTTCCAAAACCGACGATTTGTGTGTCGGTCTGCAGCTGACGCATTCGGGCCGCTTTGCCCGCCCCAACGAAAAAAAGAAAGCGGAGCCACGGATTTCCTATCGCCACCCGGTACTGGACCACCGCGTTGGTGTTGCCGACGACGCCCCGGTACTTTCCGATGACGAATTGAAGCAACTGATTGATGATTTTGTCGCGGCCTGCGTGCGCGCTCAGAAAGCCGGGTTCTCATGGGTCGATGTGAAGCACTGCCATGGCTACCTGGGTCACGAAATGCTGTCCGGCTTTGACCGTCCCGGTGAATTCGGAGGAAGTTTTGAAAACCGAACTCGCTTCCTGCGCAATGTGGTGGCCGGCATTCGGGCAGAAGCGGGCACGCTGGAAATCGGAGTTCGCGTCAGCATCTTTGATTTCGTCCCGTTCGAACCGGGACAAGGAGCAGAGCGTCTGGGAGTTCCGTCTGCCGATGCCCCCTACCGCTACGCGTTCGGAGGTGACGGAACAGGACAGGGGATCGATCTTGAAGAACCATCAAGATTTGTGCGGCTGCTGGAAGAACTGGGGATCGACCTGCTGTGCACCACAGCAGGCAGCCCGTACTACAATCCACATGTGCAGCGTCCCGCTATCTTTCCGCCGTCCGACGGCTACCAGCCCCCCGAGGATCCACTTGTCGGAGTCCATCGGCAGATTGATGCCACAGCCAGGTTAAAACGTCTCCATCCGAAAATGATCGTCGTCGGCACAGGCTACTCATATCTGCAGGAATGGATCCCGCATGTCGGCCAGGCAGCCGTGCGACAGAACCGCGTTGATTCGGTCGGACTGGGACGAATGGTATTGTCCTATCCGGAACTGCCTGCGGATGTGCTGTCGGGCAGACCGATGATCCGCAAGAAGATCTGCCGCACCTTCAGCGACTGTACGACAGCACCCCGCAACGGCATTGTGTCCGGCTGCTTTCCACTGGATCCGTTCTACAAATCAATGCCGGAACGCGAACAGCTGCAGGCGGCCAAGGCAGACCGCTGATTCCACTGCTGCCTCGAGCCGGCACAGGTTACGACTTTGCAGCCTTTTCTTCCGCGTAGCTGCGACGAATGTACAGTGGTTCCAGCGTGTTGGGGTCGGCCAGCTGACTGTCCGCCAGCATCAGACTTCCGATTTGTGCAACAGCCGCCGCACCTGGAATCCAGAGTGACGAATTCATCAGCATCGATGCATCCGAAAACTGACCGGCAAACTTTGCCAGCCCCGGTCCGGTCACGTGCAGGCCGCGTTCAACGATCTGGCCGACAGCAGCCTGGATAGTTTCAATGCGTACTGCTCCGTCCGCCAGAAAAGCTTCTGACAGTGCGTCCCACGTGTATTCATTAACGAAAACTTCACTGCGCTGGGCGTCGCTGATGACCGCGATTTTGCTGACATCACCAGCAGCCTGTTGGGCAACCGCACGCAGAGTATCCACAGCAACGAGACTGGCAGAATTGGCCCACGCAAATGTCTTGGCAAACACCACGCCCACCCGCAGCCCGGTAAAGCTGCCTGGTCCGACGCTGACCGCGACCGCGTCCATGTCGCACGGAGCCAGATGCAGTGCCTTAAGAATGGCGTCAACCTGCAGCACAAGCGTCTGCGCGTGCCGACGACCTTCGGCAATCAACGAACGCTCTGCCAGAACGCAGCGATCATCTGAGACTGCGATGGAGCCTTCGAAACCGGAAGTGTCAACGGCAAGAATTAACAAATGAGTTTCCAAGGAATATTTCGCCGGCAACCAGCTGGCAGAATCGACTCGGGAATATCCGGTGCGTATTCCCCCGTATAAATTACGAATTCATCATGGCAGGCTGACCACCGGAATCGAGATGCCCCGTCATTTCGCCGGCATGGTAACTACTGCGTACAAACGGCCCACTGGCGACCATGCGAAAACCGAGCTTACGACACAGGTCACCGATTTCATCAAACTCTTCGGGCGGCAGATAACGCTCAACGGGCAGGTGCTCGCGAGTTGGCTGCAGATACTGGCCCAGGGTAATGATGTCGCAGCCAACCGCTCGCAGGTCGGCACAGACGTCCATCAGTTCCTCGCGTGTTTCGCCAAGCCCCAGCATCAGACCACTCTTCGTAGGCATGTCGGGCGCTTCGTCTTTGACCTGCTTCAGCAAATCCAGAGTCCGTTGGTACTCGGCATTGCGACGCACACGATGATACAGTCGAGGCACTGTTTCCGTGTTATGATTGAACACCTCCGGCCGAGATTCAATGACTCGGCGAATGGCCGCACGATTGCCCATAAAGTCGGGAGTCAGTACTTCAACTTCGGCGCCCGTTCGATTGCGTACCGCCAGCACCGTCTCGTACCAGTGATCGGCACCGCCGTCGGCAAGGTCGTCGCGCGTCACTGACGTGAGCACGACGTACTTCAGCCCCAGACGTTCCGCTGCCTCAGCGACCCGCCGGGGTTCATCGATTTCCAGAGACGATGTTTTTCCTTTCGGCACGGAACAGAATCCGCAGGGACGCGTGCAGACGTTCCCGCCAATCATGAAGGTCGCCGTCTGCTGACTCCAGCACTCTGTGCGATTCGGACACTTCGCGCTTTCGCAGACAGTTTCCAGATTGAGATCAGAAATGACATCGTCGGTGTACGCCATGCCAGGCTGCGGCAATGGCCGTTTCAACCAACGGGGCAAGCGACGCCTGGGGGGGTCAGGCGACAGATTGATGATAGGCAAACTGGTCATTGAATTCCGTTTTTATTCCTTAGCTGACTCGTGGCAGCCAAATCAGACAAGCGTAATGAGAGTGTGCAACTGAGAGATTGTGAATAGTGGTTCTTAAAGAACTGACGGCACTCGCGGCGTCCTTCGCAATCGACAACACGGAACTCACGATGCCCCGCCTCTTCCTTCGACAGCCGACGCCCGCTGAACTCTCCTGAGAAAGGGATGGCCCGTGTGAATGTGATACTCCGGGTACCCCACGTTCTCGCAAATGTGTTTGATCAACGACGCACGAACGTGAGCCATAATGGTCGGTCGTACTCGCTCGGCATTCAGTGAGGAAATCCGTTCGCCACGAAGTCCGCGTCCTAACTGCCGAGCCTCGTCCAGCCGCACGCTGACGTTTAGAAACGCACCAAAACAGGTCACTCTTTCGTCAAACCCAATGCCGGTTTCACAGACGAGACCGTGACGGCCTGAGACAACATCCGCGTCATCATCACCACGTCGCGCGACAACTCGGGAATCATGGCATGTTTCAATGATGGCGTCCTGAAGACGCCACCGAAATTCGTTTTCGCCGAGCCCGCATTCGTCAAGCTTGACGACGACATACACTGCCAGCTGTCCGGGCTGATGCAGAATCGTGCCACCATTCCGCTGAACGCGATGCACCTCGATCAGCCGAGACTCAAGTTCCCGTCTCTCCACAGGTAAGTCCAGCAGTGAACCTTCAAGACCTACGGTGATCGTTGGAGGGTGTTCACAGATCAGCACAGCCGCACTCAACCGACTCTGTCGCTTCACCTCGTGGACAACCAGTTTCTGCAGCGCCAGTGCGGACGGGACGTCAACGAGCCCCAAAAGCCGCACCTCGGCCGCTTCGATGGTGTTGTTGGTGAAGGATTCCCAGTCGACAGTCATTGATTTGACGTTTCATGATGTCCCAAGCGAATACAAACCGAATTGCCACAGTTGACGCAGCATTCACCCGTAAAAAGTTTAACCAGCGACCTGTAAAGTGCTTCAGCAACGACTGTGGTCCATGCATTCCAGCGGCATTCTAACAAGGCCCGCCAGGTGGAACTACGTGTTTCAGGAATTGAGCAAACTTCCGGGGAAACTTAGCCGACGACCAGGAGGCGGCATACCTTATGTGTCCGATGCAACCGGAAATCTGCCCGAAAACGGTTCTTTTGCGACATCGAATTACCCTCAATAAAAGGCTTTTTGCAACATACGGGTTGCAGGTTACAATGGGTTTTGGCAAGTTGTAACCAGCTCTATGGCCCGGCAATGGTGACTCTGCCCTGCATTCTACGTGCGGAGACAAATCGCTGACGGTGCTCAGGCTGCAAATTTGCCTGTCGACCACCGGTTATGGCATCCGGGTGTTCGGAAGACTGTTTTATCTCTGGAGTCCTCATCAATGAAGATAGTGTTGGAGTTGCAGGACCAGCCGTCGAACATACGAAAGGTCACGATACGCCATGACATCGTGATTGGACGCGGCGCCGAATGTAATTTGCGGCTCTCGGCTCCACAAGTCAGCAGACGACACTGTTTCCTGCGAATTGGCACGGATGGTGCCTATATTTCAGACCTCGACAGCAGCAATGGCACCTACCTGGCTGGCAAGCGACTCAGTTCCGGAAAACGATATACACTTGATGATGGTGCCATCCTTGCCGTAGGCCCGGTAAAATTTGTTGCCAGTGTACAAGCAGATGTTGCCGCGAACGAGGTATTGAAAGTACACGTTGCAGACAACCGAATCGAAGCGGACGCCGGCCTGGCGGTTGACGATTCTGCAGACAATGTCAGCTTCGTGGCGACGATGCCTGACACACCGTTTGAGCTGGGCGACGACGATCACAGTCCGCTGAATTTCGCCATCGAACAGGGCGGGCAGGCCGCTGAAGAAGACGAACCGACAACCGACTACGTCTCCGGAGACGACAGCGATTCTCCCGGCGTACAGGCGGACGAGGAATTGTTGCCGGGACTGCCTGATTCGAAGCAGGCCGCAGAGCCGGAAGCGGTTGCTGCTGTCAACGAAGGGCTGGATACGGCTGACGAAGATATCGTTGCATTGTCAGCGGATGATATTGCAGATGGCGGCAAACTTGGCGATGAAGAGTCGGACCTGAAGAATTTTCTTCAGGGACTGGACTGACGACGGCAGAAACGCGCCTTGGTTCAAACAATCCGCGCCGCTCCGACTGGTAACGCCGAAACCGTTCTCGACTTTCAATGGTCGATGCGAAGGGGGCAGCTGACAAATGATCGTCGCTTCGAGAGACGATATTTGAGCGTTGGATCCTGCGAGCACAGCGGCGTCCGAAACACCCAGACTGCCCAGATCTCCGGACCATCACCTCCATGTTATGGCTGAATCGACTGTTTCGATAATGCCGATAATTAAGGCGTGGCTACACACCGCTATTGCCAGCGATGGTGCTGTAAAACGTTATGAGCATGCAGAGAACAACTCATGGAAAACCGGCATACAGTTGAACAGACGGATCCCGATCAGCCACGTCTGAAACGTCGTCTGGGTCGGGGACTGAATGCACTGCTGGGCAGTGGCCCCACCGAACTTCCGGATGCGAAGCCCGCCATCAAACTGCACGCTCCGGAGCAGGACGAGGTCAGTGTTGAGCTGATTGAACGCAATCCCTTTCAGCCACGTCGTGAGTTTGAACAATCATCGATTGATGAACTGTCAGAGAGTATACGTAAACATGGAGTGCTGCAGCCTTTGCTGGTGCGGGCCGTAGGGGACTGTTATCAGCTGATCGCCGGCGAACGACGCTGGCGTGCGTGTCAGCAGGTGGGCATGGAGACCGTCCCCTGTAAAGTTGTGGAGTTGGAAGACCAGCAGGTCTGCGAAGCCGCCATTGAAGAAAACCTGAAGCGACAGGACCTGAACGTCGTCGAAAAAGCTCAGGCGTTTAAAGATTATCTCTCAACATTCGGTGGAACAATCGAAGACCTTGCTCGTCAGCTGAGCATGAATCGCTCCACCATCAGTAATATGTTGCGACTGCTGGAACTGCCGGAATTGGTGCAGGTCGCAGTTCGAAAGGATCGGATTTCCGGCGGCCACGCGCGGGCCCTGTTACCACTGTCTGCTGATGCTCAGGTGGAACTGGCAAGGCAGATCGAAGAACAGCAACTGTCTGTCCGCAAGACGGAAGAAGCCGTGCGAGCCATACTGAAGCCGGCTGCACCGACACGTGAACCTGCAACCCACGCTACAGCCCCTGTCAAGGCAGAACTGACGCCGCATGTCCGATCACTGCAGGATCAGCTGCGGGAGCAGCTGGCGGCAAAGATTGAAATCAAGCTGAAGAAACAGGATGCCGGTCAGATTGTCATTCACTTCGGGTCCAACGATGACTTCGAACGAATTATCGGCAGACTGCGTCAGGCGGGCTAGACTCGCGCCCTGCATGCCAGTTGATGGTCATGCTGGCGAAAGTAATAGTTAGAGACGCCGTCCATAAATCGTTGCTCAGCCTCCAACGGATTGTTGATAAGCAATCGGTCGATCCAGACGTCGAAGATTCTCTGCCCGCCGACGAACGACGAAACCGATTGTCTATCGTCTCGAAGCTGCCGGTCTCCGCCCGTAAATATTCTCGAAAACTTACGTTCGCAGCGCAATGAGGATCCTGTTAAATGATCTGCCGGTGAGACTTCCGACCTTGCCCATTCGTACGGCCGACGGGCATCATCGGATTGCCGACCTCGCCAAATCGGTCAAATTCCGCCGCAACACTTGACTCCTCCGTAAGACTGGTGGTTAAAGAATTGAATCGGCAAAGACGTCAGCCGCCATTTGTCTGCGAATGCCGCATACGGAACAGATCCTGGCACAGCAGGAAATCCACTCCTCATCATCCTTACGGTTCGCTGGACGCGTTCGGTGACAAAACATGGCGAACGCGGCTTTCGGTACGCACTGCTGGATGCGGATCACCCTGCCCGGAACTGGCTGGACATGTTCAGCCCCCTGTCTGGCCACCGCCCTCAACTGTTACCGATTATCCGTATCCCTGTTACGTGCTGTTTACGCACCCTATGATTCACAGTGACTCACGGGTCGATGTAGACTGGTTTGCACAGCCAATCGTGGTTAAACGCATTGCCTCACGCTTTTCAATTGGAGCCACTCATGAGCCGATCATCTATCACTCGCCGCACAGCGCTGAAAGCCGGTGCCGCAGCTTTGGCGGCACCGGCAATTGTTCCTGCAGGCGCATTCGGCGCTAACGAGAAGCTGAACATCGGAGTCATCGGGGTTGGAGGGCGCGGACAGAGTGATCTGAACGCTGTCAGCACAGAATCGATTGTGGCGCTGTGTGATGTGGATGAACAGCGGTTAGGTGCTGCAGCAAACCGACATCCGGGCGCGAAGACGTATCACGACTATCGCCAGTTGCTGGAACAGGACAACCTGGACGCTGTTGTCGTGGCCACTCCCGATCATCATCATGCTCCGGCTACCATGCGGGCCATGAATCGAGGCCTGCACGTCTATTGTGAAAAGCCACTGACTCATACTGTCGAGGAAGCGCGGAAGATTGCTCAGGTCGCGACTGTCCGAAAACTGGCGACTCAGATGGGCACCCAGAATCATGAGCATCCTGGTTATGTTCGCCTGGTGGAACTGCTGCGCGGCGGAGCGATCGGCGATGTCCGGCAGGTACATGTGATGACCGATCGCCCCGGCAGGTGGTGGAGTCAGGGGATGGATCGACCGGCACAAACGCAGAAAGTACCCTCACACCTGCATTGGAATCTGTGGCTGGGCCCAGCCCGGGAACGCAGCTATCACGAAGCCTACGTTCCGTTTCGCTGGCGGGGCTGGTGGGATTTTGGCTGCGGTGCGATCGGTGACATGGCCATTCACCTGCTGGATCCGACGTTCCAGGCGTTGAATCTGGGGGGGCGTCCCGTCAGAGTCGCCTCGCAGGGGCCACCGCTGCACGCTCACAGCGGCCCGAAGCACATGACGACAAAGTTCACGTTCCCGGCTCAGAAGGACAGTGTTGAACTGAGTGTGTACTGGTACGAAGGCACCACAAAGCCTCCGCATGATATCGCTGCGAAGCTTCCTATGAACGGTTCACTGTTTGTTGGTTCAGATGGTGAAATCGCTATTGAACATGGTCAGCAGCCACAATTGCTTGACAGGCCCGAAACTGATGGTGATGGGGCTGCTGCCGGTCAGGAATCGTCGCCGTTTTCACAAACTCATCATCACCAACAGTGGATTACCGCCTGCAAGACCGGGTCGGCCACGGGCAGCAATTTCGGCTATGCGGGGCCTTTCACAGAAGTCGTGTTATTGGGTAACGTCGCATACCGAGTCGGGCGCGAAATCGAATACGATCCAGTGGAGATGAGCACTGGAGACAGAGAAGCGGATCTGCTGCTGCGGAAAGACTATCGCCCGGGCTGGGCTCTTTCGTAGACCGGAAACTTCCGATTTGTATTCTTTCTTCTCACCAGCCTCTTATCAGCAGCAATCAACATGCAGGTGCCCGACGACACAACATCGCAGAATCCGATGTCTTCGCTGGGTGACTATGATCACGACGTGCGAAACCGCTATCCGGCACCCGACAGCGACGCTGCGGACGGACTTCGGGATTACGAAGGGCAGGTTCGGGATTCGGTTCGCCGGTTTTATTATCAGAATCACGTGCGCCAGACAGTCGACTTTGTCCGATCCTCACGCGAGAAATACCTTCCGGTGCGCACGCGACGAATGGGCATCTGGCAGGCCATGGATTACCTGAACGATTTGGTTGACGACAGCGACCCCGATACCGAATTCCCCCAGATCGTTCACGCCGTGCAGACGGCGGAAGCCATCCGCGCGGACGGACACCCCGACTGGTTCGTGCTGACGGGACTGATCCACGACATGGGCAAGGTACTGTGTCTGTTTGATGAACCTCAATGGGCCGTTACGGGAGACACTTTCCCGGTCGGGTGCCGCTATTCGGAGTCCATCGTTTATCAGGAATTCTTTCAGCAGAATCCCGACTGGCACAATGAGGAATATCAAACCGTGAATGGCATTTATGAGTTCGGATGCGGGCTGGACAATGTGCTGATGTCATGGGGCCACGACGAATATCTGTACAACGTTGTGAAGGATTTTGTTCCCCGCGAGGCTCAGTACATGATCCGGTATCATTCGTTCTACCCGGCTCATCGTGAAGGCGCATACGCACATCTGATGAACGATGAAGATCGCAGAATGTTCGATCATGTACGTGAGTTCAACCCTTACGATCTGTACACAAAAATTGACGCTGTTCCTGAGCTTGAGAAGTTGATGCCGTACTATCACGATCTGGTGTCACGTTTTTTTCCGAATGAGATCTGGTGGTAGGCCGAGCCGTCTGATACATGTCGGATCTTCGATCCGCAGCTTCTCCAGGCAATAACATGGACATCTCGCACAGTGTAAATGAACGGCATTTACGATTCGCAACCATGGCCGTAGCTGTCGTCGCGATTGCACTCACCGCAGGTGCAGCGATGATCTGGACGCCGGCGCCCCGCCGGGACGAGGTTTCGGAAATCTCTCGATTCGATATGCCACACCAGATCAGCAATGATGAATTCGTAACGTCTGATACATGTCGCAGTTGTCACCCGGATGAATACTCCAGCTGGCACGACAGTTATCACCGCACAATGACGCAGCTGGCAACACCTGAGGCGGTCGCTGCCCCTTTTGACTCTGTCAAACTTCAGGACGATGCCCTGACCTGTCGACTCGAGCGGCGCGGGGATGAATTCTGGGCAACGATTTTCGAATCCAACTGGAAAGACCGTTATCTGGCTGCAGGTATCGAGCCGCTGTCGGTGATCGGGACGTCCAGATCTCCCTTTCTGACCAGACGTGTTGAACTGACGACCGGGTCTCATCATATGCAGATCTATTGGATTCTAAACAATTCGAGAATGGTCGAACTGCCGTTCTATTATCACATTGACGGTCAACGATGGATCCCGCGCGACGACTCTTTGCTGGCGCCGCCACAGCCGCCCGATGCGGGAGTGAGTTCCTCGGAATGGCGTGTTGACTGCATTAAGTGTCACAGCGTGGGCGGCAAACCAGGATTGAGCGCAGGGCGCGGCCTGAAGACTTCAGTGAGCGAATTCGGAATTTCGTGTGAAGCCTGTCATGGGCCCGCCAAAGAACACATTCGCCATCACCGCAACCCCATCAACCGATATCGCCGCCATTTTGATGACACCGGTGACCCGACCATCGTGAACCCTGCTCGATTATCTCACACTGGATCTTCGCAGGTCTGCGGTCAGTGTCACATCAGCTTTGATCCGCAGAACACGGCGGACTTTCTGGCCAACGGGTTGCGATATCGCGCTGGCGACGACCTCGCAAAATCCCACAATGTGCAGGAATTCAAAGGGGAAGAAGAGGAGGGTCAGAACTTAGTCACGACCTACTGGCGTGACGGAACGTGTTGCGTTGGCGGCGACGAATACCTTGGGTTGATCAAGTCGGCCTGCTACCTGCGTGGGACAATGTCCTGCCTTTCGTGCCATTCGATGCATCAGAGTGATCCCAGCGATCAACTTGCAGAACACATGGACGGCGATCATGCCTGTCTGCAGTGTCATTCGTCGTATCAGGACGACATCGAAGGCCATACCCATCATCTCGCGAATTCCAGTGGCAGCCGCTGCTACAACTGTCACATGCCACACACAACCTATGCGTTGTTTACAACGATGCGAAGTCATCGCGTTGACAGCCCTGACATCGCCTCCAGTCTGAAACTGGGCCGCCCGAATGCCTGCAACCTGTGCCATCTGGACAAGACACTCGCCTGGTCTGCAGGTCGTCTGTCCGAATGGTATGGAACGCCGGCCGTGGAAATGGGTGAGGACGAAACAACGATCGCGGCGTCACTGCTCTGGCTGCTTCGCGGCGATGCGGCACAACGTGTGATTACGGCATGGCACATGGGGTGGGAGCCGGCGCATAAAGCCTCCGGAAAGTCGTGGCAGGCACCATTTCTGGCCCAGATTCTTGAAGACCCTTACTCAATGGTTCGCTTTATCGCGCATGAGTCACTAACCGGGCTGCCGGGATTCGGCGGCTTCAAATTCGACCACATTGGACCTCTATCGGATAGAGCTGGCGCACACCAGAAAGCGTTGTCTCTGTGGGAACAGCTTAGCCGTGAATTGGGCCCTGCACCAAGTACTCTGCTGCTCGATCCACGCGGACAATTGAAGCGTGACGAAGTTGATCGGCTACTACAGCAGCGTGATGACAGACCGATTGTGATTGCAGAATGACAAAAGAACAAGATTCACCGAATTCCGGTCGTACATCTGCCCCGCAGCTCTCGCGGACAACAGTCCTGCATTTGCAGTTTGCCTGGTGGTCCTTACTGGTGTTCCTCGCCCTTGGTGCCGTACTCGAGGTAATGCACGGATTAAAGATTGGGTGGTACCTTGACGTCTCAAACGAAACAAGACGATTGATGTGGACGCTGGCTCACGCACATGGCACCTTACTGGCACTCGTCCACATTGCATTTGCCACGGCCACCTGGCTGGTACCCAGCTGGGAATCCGGCAGACGCCGACTGGCGTCCCGTGCCTTAGGTGCCGCGAGTCTGATGATCCCGCTGGGTTTCTTTCTGGGGGGTATTCAGATCCATAGCGGTGATCCCGGCATCGGAATCTTGTTGCTTCCCGCCGGAGCTTTTTTTCTGTTCGTCTCGGTGCTGTTGACAGCTCTGGGTATGAACAAGGCGCAACGCGGCTGACGCAGGCATTTGCGTTCATTGTTTGGCGCGTTAAACGGCATCTAGGTCAGACCGGCGATCGGCGAGTCATGATACACGGGATAAGGACGACTGGTCGGATCTTGCCAGTGAGCATCCTTCGGAATGCCAAGCGTTGAATAAACGGTCGCGGCCAGTTTCTCCGGAGTCTGCGGATCTCTGACCGGATACGCCCCAATGTCATCCGTTGCTCCGATCGTGCGACCGCCCTGAACACCTCCACCGGCCAGAAGTATCGACTGGGCGGCTCCCCAGTGATCGCGACCGGGCAGCTTGTAAACCTTCAGTTTGGAAATCTTCGGTGTGCGACCGAACTCGCCGGCGACAACAACCAACGTGGATTTCAGCAGCCCGTGATCGGCGAGATCATCCAGTAACGCAGAAAGGGACTGATCGAACGGCGGCAGTAATTTGCGCAGGGCCGGGAACACATCGCCGTGCTGATCCCAGGTGGAACCTCGTCCCAGATTCACCTGCACGAGTCTGACACCGACCCCAACCATCCGACGGGCCAGCAGCATCGATGCCCCGAACACGTTCCGACCGTAAGCATCCAGCCGTCGCGGGTCTTCGTTCTGCAGATCGAAAGCCTTTCGCACATCTCCTGAAGTCAGCAGTGACAGGGCGGCTGTTCGATTCCGGTCCAGGCTTGCCACAGTGGCCTGCTGGTCAATATCCCGTCGTTGCCGTTCGACTTCCGCCAGCAGATCGGCTCGTCGGTCCAGTCGGTTGAGTGAAAGCCCCTCCGGCAGTTGCAGATTGGGCGATTGAAATACCGGATCAATCGAGTGCTTGAACGCCGGCTTGTTGGAGAAGTGAAAACAGTCAGGGCACGCACCGTACCCGTCGCACTCACTCGCCGCCTTGATTAACCACGGATCGTGTGCAGAGCCCATCAAACCGGCTCTTTGCCCGGGGCGTTCCAGGCGATTGACGTTGGCGACCAAACGAGGCAAAACAGCTGTTGCCGGCAATCCGCCCGGGCCACGCAGCTGACTTCCCGCGACCGAAAGCATTGACGGGAAATCTGTCGGCTGAGGTTTATTGCGGTTGAGCCCGGGAGGCAGCTCGCTGCGGCCCGTGTTCATGATGTGAATTCCTTCGCCGTGATCGTTGCTCTGGTGAGTCAGTGATCGAACGAGACTCCAGCGTTCACTGCGTTGTGCCAGCTGCGGCAGATGTTCACAGATATGCAGTCCGGGCGTCTTTGTTGCGATGGGAGCGAATTCTCCGCGGACAGCATCTGGAGCATGCGGCTTCATGTCAAAGCTTTCATGCTGCGACAGTCCGCCGCTTAGAAACACATAGATAACGGACCGGATCGGACGATCATCATTTACCCCGATATTCGCCCCGGCCTGGCATCGCTGCAGGTCTGCCAGTGACAGATTCGCCAGACCGATGCTGCCCACCCGCAGCAACTGTCGGCGATTCAGGTTCGGAATTGCAAATTGACGCGAAGCCACGGTCTGGTCCTGGAAGAACATTCATGGCGAACATGAAATCCGCCAAACCGGCCCAATCTGTGTGATGGTCCGTTCCGTGAGTCTAACCCACGGCACGCTGCGGCTCAATACGCAGCAAATGACATTGCGCGTCAACGAGATTCCTGGCAGACAGCCACGGGTTCCACACAAATCAATGCAGAGTCTGCAGCCAGGCGACCAGGTCGGCCAGTTGTTCTGGTGTAAGGTTGCCAACGACACCTTTCGGCATCATCGAAATCTCCTGTTTGACTCGTTCGTCAATATCGTCCTGCAGCAGTTCCACGCTGAGTCCGTCGTTCTGCCGGATCGTAACGGTTTCGGCACTTTCCAGAACAACGAAGCCGCTTTGGACCTTTCCACTGGACATGACGAAGGTCCATGAATCGAATCCCTGAGCGATCTTCTTGCTGGGATCCACGATCGATTCCATTAATTCGTTCCGTTTGTATCGCTTACCGATGTCGACCAGGTGCGGTCCTCTGGGCTGCTGCCCGTTGGCAATCGTGTGACAACTGATGCAGGACTGACTGTGAAAAAGCGTCTTTCCGGATTCAGCATTCCCCTGGACGGCCACCGCTCGCGATAGAATCGCTTCGTACGTCAGATTGGCGATCTGATCGGGATTATTCGGATCCACTTTGGGCATCTGAATTGCGGATTCCGGTTCCTTCATGGATGCAATGTCGGCGTCACTGTTGCCGTCCAGCTTAACGACGTGACGTTTGAGCTGTTTTGTAATATGAGTCACCAGTGATTCGTCGTTGTCGGCCAAAGCGACTTTGACAGCAGCAGCGATGCGTTCAGATTCGCTCCATTTCTGACGGTCATAATATGGTCCGGTCGTGTCCGGTCGTGTCCCCCACCAGCCGCGACTGTCCTGAGTGAATTCTCCTGCACGATGATACAGGCGAATCAGCGTGGTCCAGATTTGACGGCGGAGCGACCTGTCGCGAGTCGTGCTGAGAGTTTGAAACAGACCGTTAATGGTTCGTTTGCTGTGCAGCGACTTCAGAGCCCACAGTGCTCCCTTTCGGTAAGGGCCGTTCAATGCAGCAATACATTCGTCCGTGGCATGCATCCTGACCAGCGCTGTCACGGCCAGATGTGGAATCACCCGTTCCGGATGCGGCACTCGCCAGTCGTCACTGTCACTGTCCGAAGTGACGTTTGCGGGGACCGTCAGAGGCAGGACGGCGTTTGCCACAGGCTTGAGGAACTCAGACACGGACTGACTGCCATCCGCATCACTAACAATCAAATTATTGTCCAGAGCATGAGACATGATGCGCCCCAGCCCAATCAGCGCCGCGGACTGAATCCTGGCATTCGGATTCTGTAAGCCATTCAGAAATGGCGCCGGAGCCACACCATCCAGTTCCGATCTGCGATCAGCAATGGCTCGCAGACAGTATTCGGTAAGCGAATCGTCCTTCGCCAGCTGCAGCAACCTGCAGTTGGCCTGTCGACCAAGAGCCTGTTTTATTGTGAAGACGGCTGCCGTGCGGCCGTACAACGGGGCATTGGCGTCAGAAGCAAGTCCGAAGACTGTCTCGTGCAGCGGGGAAGGACTGTCATGCTCCTCAGTACTGACATGGCTGTCTGCATCACTGCGTCTAAGAATTTCCCGCTGTGCATGCAGTCGCATCGCAGCGGACGAATGCTGCAGCAGATCGACCAGTGCAGCGCGCTGCAGTTCTTTTACTTCGGGCACCGGCTTTGCAAGGAATTCAGCCGGCGTGATCTGCGCGACAAAACCCACGTCAGGCCCATCGTAGGCGAACTTGCCGTTCTTCCAGCTACTGACATACATTCGCCCGCTGGCATCGACGTCGATATCCGTGGGACGAGGTATTCTGAGGAACGTATCCTGCTGAGGATCAAAGGTTGCTCCGTTGCCGGGCAAATTGTGGCTGTGGACATTGCTGGTTCCCCAGTCACACGTCAACAACAGATTGCTGTATTCAGCAGGCCAGCGTGCATCGTGAAAATACATCGACCCGCAGCCTGAGCCGCCGCCGTAATCGGCCAGAGGCGGCATAATTTCTTCTGAGAAGTTCTTGTACAGCGACGGATAGCCGTAATTGGCGGACTGCAGAATGTGTGAAACTCGAATGTCCCAGCCACCACCATCATTTGTGTTATCTCGCGTGAAGATGTTCATATAAGGATCGATGGCGACGTCCATAATGTTGCGTTGACCCCACGAGTAAATTTCCATCTCCGTGCCATCAGGACGAATGCGAACAATGCCGCCACCTCTTTTGCTGAGCGTGGTGCCGTCTTTTGCAATCGCCTTTGTGAACCCGAAATCACCAACGGCGATGTAGATCCAGCCGTCGATGCCCATTCGAATACCATTGGTCGTGTGGTCGGCCCCACGCTTGTTGACTTCTTCCGTGCTGATGCCTTCGATCAGTACTTCGCTTTCGTCCGAAGCACCGTCACCATTAGTGTCGCGGAAGACACTCAGATACGGAGGATGCAGAACCCACAGCGAACCATCGTCGTAAATCAGACCACGAGGGTGATCCACCATTGTAAATTCATTGATCTGATCGGCTGTGCCGTCTCCATCTGTATCAATGCAGCGCAACACTTTGCCGCGGCCGGTTTCCTTACCCAGAGAACCCTGTTCATCGACGCCCACAAAAACTTCGCCGGTGGCCGCTGCTGTCAGGCAGACGGGGTAGTTGACTTCAGGCGGATGACCGAACATGGTCACGTTGAAGCCTGGCGGAGCCTGCACATCCCCGACAGATGCGGCTGCAGTCCGGGGTACCGCAGATTCGGGCAATTCCGGAAGTTCGCCGGCTGAAGCCTCGAGCTCCCAGATGGATCCCCACAATCCCCGGCTGGCACCCAGAAATGTTGTGCGGATGTATCGTGTGTCCGGAGCGTCTATGACGTGAGCCCGAATGGCTCCTGGGTCTTCGTTCCTGGAATCGTCAACGACCTGAGTCCAGCTTTCATTATCCGCGGACGTTTCGACGATGTACCTGTAAACAATGTCCTTCGGTTTTTCCCAGTGCAGCCGGATAGCGCGGACGTGCTGCGATTCTTCCAGATCAACCGTGACCCATTCATCGGTCTGTGGCCCGGATGGACAATATCGAGTATTCAGCAATCCATCAGTCAGGTGTTTGCGGAAGTTGCCGGATTGTTCGCTTCGGGATGTAACCGGTTTGCCGTACGCCAGATTCCCGTCGCCACAACAGTTCTGAGGCAGCAGATGATTGGCTGCGTTCTTCTGAACAGGGACAGCAATCAGAGCTTTGATTTCTTCGTCGATTTTTTCCGTTGACGGTGTGAAGTCATTTTCCGGATCACGCCCAACCGCCCACAGCACAGCTTTAGCCATCATGTCCAGGTACTTTGGCTCGGCCATGGTTTCGTTGTAATGGCCCATCGTGCAGCCGAACACTTTTGTACCCTGGTAATCGTTCGTCCAGACGCAGATCTGTGGCATTCCGTCGGCCAGGCGATTTGCCTGAGCCAGAGGCGTGGCCGTATCGAACACCTTCATCGAGTGATACAACTCTCCTTTAGGAGCGACAAACATCGGGCCAAATCCCTGCATGATCGGATGATCGGGCTTTACGTTTTCAGCCGTGTACGAATAGTGAGGCCCGTGTCCGGGTGACTGCAGTCCCACAAATTTAAACCAGCGATCGTCTTCAACTCGGTAACAGTGCATCGCGCAGTGGATCAGAATCGCCGGCAGGCCGTCCTTATGCGGCTGCAGAATGCGATCCACAAATTCGAGATCAGTGACGTGCGAAAAACACTCGTTGTGAATAACGATATCAAACCCGTCCGCCCAGTCAGGATCGTTGTAAAGAGGAATGGGTGTGTCCGTGGTTGTGCCACCCTGATGGACAATGGTCCAGCGAACATTGGCCCGTGCACTGATGCCGCGTGGCAAAATCAGTTTCTGCCGGTCGTAGTCGTGACAACAGCCGCCGGTGACCAGCAGGGCCTGAATTGGCCGGTCTTTGTCATTGACTTCGTCAGCGGTGACAGACGGTGGAAACACACACCACGCCAGGAAAATAAATAGTGATGCAGACGTACCGCGCATCGGAGATGCTTTCTGAATCGATTGGAAATTGAGGCGAGGAACCGACAGCGTATCCGGAAATCCCGGCGACACAAGAGGCGGACAGACGCTCTGACAATCTCGGCGTCACACAGAAGAGAGTAAAACCGAATTCGGGAAGTTTTTGTCCCGGTGGTCTGCCGGCGACTGCAGAAACGTCAGCGAATTATCTCGCACCCCAACAGTCGCCGCAGCAGTCCGATTTGCCCGACGTGCAGCATTTCATGCTTTGCACTGAATCGCAGTGCCCCGTCCTTCGTTGTGAACATCGGGTGCGGGGGACCTGCTGCTGCTGTGAGAATGCTTTCGTCCAGTGCGGCAATCTCCCGTTCGACGGCAGTATGAACACGGTCAAAGGCCCCCCGAATCTCAGCAGGAGTCGGGTATTCGTGCTCACTGGGCGACGGTTCAGACCCCTTGCCAAAAAGCTTTCCAAATTCATCGGCGGGAATCAACAGGTCATCCGCAGGATGAAATCCTCGCACCCGTTTCAGACACAGCCCGTATTGTGCGATGGCCATGTGCCCGACCTGCCATGCCACGTGGTTGATCCCCTCAGCAGGCTGTTTGAACCACAAGGATTCATCGACGTGGCTGAGCATGTCGTTGGCATAGGCGCGGCTTTGTTTCAGATCTTCAAGTATGATCGGGATCAATGTCATCAGTCGTTTCGTTCTGGCTTTGAAGGGCCGCAGGAGCGTTTAATGCCGAAAGACGACTCTGCTGCAGTCGCCTTGGCGACATTACAAACGCTCGGACGGTGAACCACAAGCCCATACAAGACGAGACCTCCCACTGCGCCGGAATTACTGACCTGTCCGGGAATCCGCAGCTGCAATTCGCCAGCAAAACACCGGCCAATGAGACGATAATCATTTCCACAAGAGGCAGGCCAGCACCCGCGCGATCGCTCTTCCGGCACGGAGTCGTCTTACCAGTAAGCGAAGCGTGACACAGGTTGCCGGCGGTATTCACGACTGTTTTCGACAGCGACCGTCGGAGCTCATTCACAATGTTGATATTCTGGTTCGCCCGGATTGTCCAAAAACAGCGACACCCAATGCACCTGTCGAAGGTTTATTCACAGCGTAGACTTTTGACAGCGAAATCACGAATGACGATTCTCTAATTTCACGGGACAGACATATGAACAAGCTTGCAACAGGACTGCTGGCAGCCGCAGCAGTGACGATGACGGTTGACTGGGTAAACGCACAACAGGACGGCGACAAGCCGCGCGAAGGTGCTCAGGAAAGAGAAAGAGAGCAACCTCGTGAAGCAGCTCGCCAGCGAGATGGCGAAGGGCGAGGAGACCGCGACCCGCGGGGCAGAGGACGTGAGGGAGACCGGGGCCGTGGCGGTGAACGTGGGCGGCCGAATGCAGGACCACCTCGTGGTGGCGACGGTCGACGTCCAGCTGTTGGCGGGACCATCGTGGCAGCCCTGGATCGGAACGGTAATGGAACGCTGGACTCCGACGAAATTGACCAGGCCATCGTGGTGCTGCGTCGGATGGATCGCAACAAAGACGGTCGTCTTACGCCTGACGAACTGGGCATGTTGGGGCGTCCCGGCGGTGACCGCACACCCGGTGACGGTGATCGTCCACCTCGCGACGGTGATCGTCCACCCCGTGACGGTGATCGTCCACCCCGTGACGGTGACCGTCCATCTGGCGAACGTAGTGATCGCGGAGGATTCAGCCCCGAACAGATGATGGCGCGATTTAATGAGTCGGACACCAACAAGGATGGTAAGTTGTCAAAGGAAGAGGCCCCGGACCGCATGAAGGAAGGCTTTGACCGACTGGATGGCAACAAGGACGGATTTGTCGACAAGGAAGAGTTCGGTCGAATGCTGCAGCGTTTTCGTCGCGGCCAGGGACGGGATGGTCGACCGGGTGGCGATCGCGCGGAAAATGGTCGTCCCGGAGGGGATCGTCCGACTCGAGAAGGTGACCGACCGCCACGTGATGAAGATGGCGGCAAACGTCGACGTCCGGACACCGAATAGTCACGGCAGATTCGTCTGCAACACCTGGAAAACCGGAAGCCGCGCTGGCAACCAGCGCGGCTTTTTCGCGCGCATACGACAGCAGACAGGAGCTTTGTCGCGGAACGTGACATTTCGCGGCATTTTTCGACAGAAAGTCGGGAGAATCTGAGAGCCCGCCCGATTTTTATCCGTGCCGGAAAGAGATACGATGCGTATGTGTTGAAAGACTTTCCCGGAAACAGTGGACCGTGCTGCGATGATGGCGATCCGCCGCTGTGCCGGTGCCGTCGTATGAATCTGGAAGCTGGATAATGTTACAACGCTATGCATCCGGGCTGATTTTCGGGGCCGTCATTTGGGCGGCTTCCGGCTGTAACAGCGGCAAGCCAAATGGCGAAACTGAAACGTCGTCGGGTTCGCAGACAATAGATCGAGTGCCCGCTGCTGTGACGAAGGAGCAGTATGCCAGAGCGATAGCGGTCAGAAGCCGGGGCGTCGGTCAGTTGGAGAATAAGGAGTGGCCGGAGGCGGAAAAGTCGTTTGTGGAACTGACGGAACTGCTGCCTGGCAATCGTCTGGCCGTCCGGAACCTTGCGGTGTCGCGTGTATTGTCTTTGATCGACAGAGAGTCTCCATTCAAACAGGCCGGAACTCCGGCAGAAGTGCAGGCGTACCAGCAGGCTGTTGAAAATTCCAGACAGGCTGTCACGAAGTTTCGCCAGGCGTCAACGGACGAATACGACACTGCTCTGGCGGATATGCTCATGGGTAAACTTCTGGTGCACGATGACTCCCCGGAATCCCCCAGTATTACTCAGGGGCTTACACTGTTACGTAATGCGGCAGACGCCCTGCCGCAGGCAGCTGACTTTCGTTTTGCACTGGCCATGGCCATGGATGGCCACCGCGACTACGCAGATTCACCGGAATTACTGATCGCATTGCAGAAGTCATTCGAACTCGCTCCACAAAATCTGTTCGCTCTGCAAAAACTGATGCAGCGACAGGCACTCAGTCTGAATTCAAAGAACGAAAACACCAGGACTCTGGCACTCCGGATTACTGAGACACTAAAGGCTGCCAGAACATTAATTGCTCCGCTTAATGAATCGATCAGGAAGCAACGTCGGATGGACCTGGTGGGAACAATCACAAAGGCTCTGGACGAATTTGACGGTACCAATGCGCCCACGTTGATGGGGCCTGCCATGATGACCGGCAACCTGTTGCTGCCGGAGTTGGCCACACAGATTGACCAGCGCCGACTGAACCGAAATCTGCTGGAATACCTGCTGCTGGAATTTGACGCAGAATTTATGGCTGCGGCCAGAGCAACGGGGGCAATTCCTGCTGCGGAACCGACAGTCGTAAAAGCCTTCCTGACGACGGATAGCCTGCCGCCGGTCAAAGCAGTCACACAGGTCGAATTGCTGGATATGAATCTGGACGGTTTTGATGACCTGATCGTAGCACGTGAGGGCGGCATCGAAGTTTATTCTCGTGGCACGAACATGGCCGCAGAATGGACACTGCTGATGAAATCGCCGGAGCAGCAGATCCATGTGACCGAATTCCTGCTGGCCGACATCGATCGGGACTTTGACAAAGCCATCAGCGACATCAAGAATCCTTCACTGTTGCGTGACGCTGACGGTGACCAGAAAATTGTTACGGACCCCGCAGGCCTGAATCGCTGGTATGATACAGATGCTGACATCATCGCCTGGGGTAGTGAAGGCGTTGTTGTGTTTCGCAACCAGATGAACGGCGACGCAGGTCGTTCGCTGAATGTTCTTCCCCAGGAGCAAGCCGTTCCGGCAGTTAACGACATCGTCGCTGCAGATCTGGAAGCGGACGGAGACCTTGATCTGATCTTCGCAACCGATGCAGGAATGACATTATGGAAGAATATCGATGGCACGGTGTTTGAGAACATAAATAGCTCAGCGTCGTTGCCTGAGCACGGTTTGCAGTCACTGGCCGTCGTTGACTGGAACAGCGATGTTGCGATGGATGTCGTGGGAGTCTCCGCCGACGGAACCACCGGCTGTCTTGAGAACATGCTGCATGGTCGGTTCCGCTGGATCCCGATCAATTCGGACCGTGTCGTTGCGAATGATGTAGCTTCCGTGACCTGCTGTCATGTTGTGGGGCCAGGTGCTGACGGCAGAACTTTGCTCTGGTGTTCCGGTGCGGGCGCGGATGACCAGTCCAACTGGTTTGGAAATAAGGTGGTCGTTGCAGATCTCGACAATGATGGTGCTATGGATACTGTAAACTGCCACGGCATTGAACAACCGCTGACTGTTTCAATCCTGCCGGAAACCGTACAGCCGGCGACTGCGTCGTCCGGCACGGCCGCGGACATCGACGATGACGGTGACCTCGATATCATTTACGTTTCTGCAAGTGACGGTACCCTCGGACTGCTCACAAACGATGGTGGAAACAGCAACAACTGGATCGATGTTGTCGCTCGCGCTGTTCCCGACGATCCACAGTTTCCCTCCAATCGAGTGAACATGCACGGGATCGGTTCCGTAATCGAAGTGCGAGCGGGCAGCCTGTATCACGCAGAAGTCGTGAACAAACCAAAGCTGCACCTGGGGCTCGGGAAAGCAGAATCAGCAGACGCCATACGCATTATCTGGACCGACGGCATTCCTCAGAACATCACCGTTCCTAACCTGCTGCGCAAGCGGATCGGCGTACTGGCACCACAGATCCTGAAGGGGTCCTGTCCCTACATCTATACCTGGACGGGTGAACGGTTCGAGTTCTTCAGCGACTGTCTGTGGGCTGCACCGCTCGGTCTGGTGCAGGCCAGTGGAGAAATTGCCCCAACTCGAGAGTGGGAGAATCTGTTGATTCGAGGCGAGTCACTTGTTCAGAAGGACGGACGCTACATGCTGCAGCTCACCGAAGAGCTGTGGGAGACGGCGTACTTTGATCAAGTGCAGTTGACCGCCATCGATCATCCGGCGAACGTGGATATATTCAGCAACGAAAAAGTCGGCTCACCGGACATGGCGACTCACAGAATTCACACCGTCCGGCATCCTCGCAGTGCGGTGTCAATTACTGATGGTCGTGGTAACAATCTGCTGCCAGGTTTGGCGGCTGCTGATGGCCACTATGTGCAGGCCTTCAAGGGCCGCATCATGCAGGGACTGACCGACGAATGGACGCTGGAGTTTGATCTGGGCGACCTGACAGATCAAGAGGATGCGCTTCGGGACATTCGTCTGTTTCTTGTGGGCTGGGTCTTTCCGACCGACACGTCACTGAATCTTGGCATCGCACAGAACCCCGCAATGGCCGGACCGGCCGGTCCGTCAATCGAAGTGCCGGCCGGCGCTGGTGGCTGGAAAGTTGTGCGCCCGTTTATCGGTTTTCCAAGTGGCAAGACTAAGGCGATGGTCGTTGACATTTCCGACATCTTTGTTGACAGCGACTATCGCTTTCGCATTCGTTCCAGCATGGAACTGTATTGGGACCACGCGTTCTTTACGGTCAATGAAGAGACCGCAGACACCATGACTCAGTCTTGTCCATTGCTGGCCGCGGACCTGCATTTCCGAGGCTTCAGCCGACGCATATATGCCGACAACGCATTGTTCCGCCGCGGCCGGGCCCCAGAGAGCTACGACTACGCTGCAGTAACGACAGCACCGCGGTGGCCGACGATTCATGGCAGATTTACTCGCTACGGAGAGTCGACAGCTCTACTGACCGATCACGACGATCAGATGGTTGTGATGGGGCCGGGGGACGAGTTGACCATGGAATTTGCGGTCCCGAAAAAACCTGTACCGGACGGCTGGAAACGGGATTTTGTACTGACAAACGTCGGCTACGACAAAGACGCCGATCTGAACACAATTTACGGGCAATCCTCAGAACCGTTCCCATTCCGGGCAATGAGTCGGTATCCTTTTTCACCGGATGATCAGGTTCCGAATACTGCCGAGTACCGGCAGTATGTCGATGGCTGGCAGACTCGCGAGTATTCCCTCAACGAATTTCGGGATGCGTTGCGAAAACCGTGACCGAAATCATTTCGCTGTCGCCAGGCTGTCTCAAAGTAACAATTACATTTGGTTTCAACACATCGAGTTATCTGCTGTGAAAAATCCTGCTTTGCTTCTTGTCATGGTTTCTGTTTCCGCCGCATTCGCACAGGACGCACCTACAGAATTCGATTATCCGCTGGCGGTTACAGCAACGGCTGACGGCGTCGTCTACGTCGCCGACCGAAATATGCCCGGCGTCTGGAAGATTGAAGACGGAAAGAAGAGCGTCTACTTTCAGGGTTCGAAAAAATTTCGCACTCCTCTGAATGCCGTCAGGTGTCTGGCGATGGACCACGAAGGTAACCTTCTTGCCGGCGATTCCTCGACTCGCGAAGTTTATCGGTTTGACAACGACGGGACGCCACAACCGCTGACTGATGGCTGGATCGGAATTCCTATGGCTTTGGCGGTTGCCCCGGATGGCACAATCTACACTGCCGATCTGGAGTTGCATCGCATCTGGAAAATGCCGCAGGAAGGTCTGAAAGAACCGGAGGAATTTGCCGTCATCAATTCACCTCGTGGTTTGACTCTTGACCCTGATGGAAATTTGTGGGTATTGTCGACATCCAGCAAGGACGGTCAGATTCAGAAGGTCACACCGGATGGAAACATTGAACCGTTTGTGAAAGGACACCCGTTCAATCTGCCACATAACATCGTAAGAACGGGTGACGGCACATTTTTTGTCACGGACAATTACGAGCACTGTGTGTGGAAGGTGACCGCGGACGGCGAAAAGGAGAAGTGGGTTGTCGGAGAACCGATGGATCGTCCCGTCGGGCTGTGCCTCAGCGGTCAGAACCTGCTGATTGCAGATCCGCACATTCGCACGATCTTCTCACTGGCTCCGGATAAGAAGCTGTCGGTGCTCGCCAGTTCTCCTGTGGCCGAGATCAAGGTCAAGTAGGCGCCGCCTGGCGGCATTCAGTGTTTTGCGACCTCTTCGGCACCTCGCAAGGCACGCAGTACGTTACCGCCCAGAATCTTGTGGATGTCCGATTTCGTGTAGCCCCGATTGAGCAGTTCCTGAGTAATCAGCGGGTAAGTCGAAACGTCCTCCAGCTGTTCCGGCAGGCGAGGGACTCCATCGAAGTCTGAGCCGATACCGACGTGATCGACGCCGGCCACGGTGGCAATGTGGTGAATGTGATCCACGACGTCATGAATCGTGCCGCGCGCATTTTCGTTTTCATTTCGCTGTGCTGTCGGGATGACATACTTTGAGAAGAAATTCACCATCACGACACCGCCATTCTTTGACATCCGCCTCAGTACGTCGTCCGGTACATTGCGAGGATGGTCATTAATCGTCAGTGCTGACGAGTGAGAAAAGATGACGGGTGCTGTGGAAATATCGATCGCCTGATGCATCACATCCGGAGAAACGTGGGAAAGATCCACCAGCATGCCCAGGCGATTCATTTCGCGAACAACCTCTTTCCCGAAAGCGGTCAGCCCACCGTGTTTCGCATCGTCCGTCGCGG
>Ga0315332_10000150_pt1 | contig 25919 bp, 20 predicted proteins | sample M110034915metaG_FD_203455 | JGI IMG/M metagenome (GOLD analysis project Ga0315332, IMG submission 203455) | Ammonia-oxidizing marine archaeal communities from Monterey Bay, California, United States - M1 100m 34915 | ecosystem: Environmental > Aquatic > Marine > Intertidal zone | place: USA...
ACTTAAAACCTAGCGGTAAATATTTAATGGAAGACATTCACCAGATAGGAGGAATTCCTGCGGTGTTAAAATACTTACTTAATGAAGGGTTAATTCATGGTGATTGCCTAACAGTTACAGGGAATACGCTAGCTGAAAACCTACGAAATATTCCAGATTTAGCACCAAATCAGCAAATAATCAAAACAATCAAAAATCCTATAAAACCAACTGGACACATAAGAATATTAAGAGGGAATTTAGCTCCAGAAGGAGCTGTAGCTAAAATAACAGGAAAAGAAGGTTTAAAATTCACTGGTCCTGCAAAAGTTTTCAATAGTGAATACGAAACTAATGAAGCAATAAGAAATGGATTAGTTGAAAAAGGTGATGTAATAGTTATAAGGTACGAAGGTCCTAAAGGAGGCCCTGGAATGCCAGAAATGTTAAAACCTACAGCAGCAATTATGGGAGCTGAATTAGGAAATGATGTAGCCCTAATAACTGACGGAAGGTTTTCTGGCGGAACACACGGATTTGTCGTTGGTCACATAACTCCTGAAGCGCAAATAGGAGGACCAATAGCAATTATAAAAAACAAGGATATAATTACAATTGATGCACAAAAAAACACAATCGATCTACACCTTAATAAAAATGAAATTAAAAATCGGCTTAATCAATGGCAAACACCGGAACTAAAAGTTAATAAAGGCACACTCTACAAGTATGCCAAAAATGTATCTACCGCCTCTTTAGGCTGTGTAACAGATTTATAATGGAAACTCAAACAACAAAACTCACAGGAGCTCAGGCAGTAGTTCAATCTTTAATTAAAGAAGGTGTAGATACTATATTTGGATATCCAGGAGGTGCAATAATGCCAGTATATGATGCGCTTTATGACTATCGAAGTGATTTAAACCATATTCTTGTAAGGCACGAACAAGGCGCAACTCACGCAGCTCAAGGCTACGCTAGAGCGTCAGGAAAAATAGGTGTTTGCATAGCAACTTCCGGACCTGGAGCAACAAACCTAATTACAGGAATTGCAGATGCTCAGATTGACTCGACTCCTTTAGTCTGCATTACAGGTCAAGTGTCTAGCGATCTTCTTGGCACCGATGCATTTCAAGAAACCGATGTAGTTGGGATCTCTATGCCTGTAACTAAATGGAACATACAAGTAACCAAATCGGAAGATATACCAAAAGCAATAGCTAAAGCATTTTACATTGCAGGCTCTGGAAGACCAGGCCCCGTACTTGTAGACATCACAAAAGACGCTCAATTTGATAGCCTAAATTTTAGTTATAAAAAATGCAGGTCAATCAGAAGTTACATACCCACTCCGAACTCAGATATAACTAAAATAAAAACTGCAGCAAAATTGATAAATAATGCTAAAAAACCTTATGTGCTTTTTGGTCAAGGAGTTTTAATTGCAGATGCAAAAGATGAGTTTAAAAATTTTATAGAGAAAGGAAACATTCCTGCTGCTTGGACAATAATGGGTCTATCAGCTTTAGAAAGCAACCATCCTTTAAATGTAGGAATGTTAGGTATGCATGGAAATTACGGTCCTAATGTACTAACCAATGAATGTGATGTTCTTATCGCTGTAGGAATGCGTTTTGATGATAGAGTTACTGGAGATCTTAAAAGATATGCAAAGCAAGCGAAAATAATTCATCTTGAAATAGACCCCGCTGAAATTGACAAAAACGTAAAAACTGACGTTGCTGTTTTAGGGAACTGCAAGGAAACTTTAAAACTCCTTACAAAGCATATAAATTCAAACAATCATCAAGATTGGATCAGTCAATTCTATTATTACAAAGACGTTGAAAATCAGAAAATTCACCACAAAGAAAACAATGAAGAAGATGATTTAGGAATGTCTGAGGTGATAAAAAAAGTTTCTGAACTATCTAACGGCCAAGCTTTAATAGTAACTGATGTTGGACAACATCAAATGATTGCACAAAGAGATTATTGTTATAAAAATTGGCGTAGTAATATAACTTCAGGTGGGTTAGGAACAATGGGGTTTGCCTTACCTGCAGCTTTCGGAGCAAAAATGGCAGTTCCAGATAGAGAAGTTATTGCTGTAATTGGAGATGGTGGGTTTCAAATGACAATTCAAGAGCTTGGAACTATTTTTCAGACAAAAGCAAGAATAAAAATACTTCTTCTTAACAATGAATTTTTAGGAATGGTTCGTCAGTGGCAAGAATTGTTTTTTGACAAAAGATATTCATCAACCGAAATGGTGAATCCAGACTTTCAAACAATAGCTAAAGGATACCATATAGCAGCAGAAAAAGTAACTAAAAGAGAAGAGTTACCAAAGGCAATTACACGGTTTTTAAATCACAAAGAAAGCTTTCTTCTTGAAGTGAAAGTTAAAAAAGAAGGAAATGTTTTCCCAATGATTCAATCAGGATCATCAGTAAGTGAAGTAAGGCTAAATTAAATTCAAATGAAACAACAATATACAATTTCTGTTTTCACAGAAAACCAAATAGGTCTCCTTAATAGAGTCAGTATAATTTTCACTAGAAGATATATAAATATTGAAAGCATTACAGCTTCTGAAAGTGAGGTTAGTGGAATTCATAGATACACAATAGTTGTCAGTGAAGAATTAGAACTTATAAAAAAAGTAGTTAAGCAACTAGAAAAACAAGTAGATGTAGTTAAAGCTTTTTTTCATTCAAATGAACAAGTAGTTTTTCAAGAAATTGCTTTATATAAACTATCTGGACTAGTAACAAGAAGTATATCGTTAGAAAAAATAATCAGAAATCATCATGCTAGAATTTTAGCAATGGAACCAGAGTTTACTATTCTAGAAAAAACAGGATACAAAGAAGAAACAGAAGAATTATTCAATGAACTTGAACCCTTTGGAATTCTAGAATTTGTAAGATCTGGAAGAGTAGCAATAACAAAACCAATGAAGAAATTTGACGCCTATTTACATGAAGTAGAGAAGGCTGCTCAATAATAATTAAAAAAATAAAAAATGGCAACAATCAATTTTGGAGGTGTTAACGAACACGTAGTAACAAGGGAAGAATTTCCTTTAAAAAAAGCAATAGACACATTGAAAAATGAAACCATAGCAGTATTAGGTTATGGTGTTCAAGGTCCAGGGCAAGCATTAAACTTAAAAGACAATGGATTTAATGTTATTGTAGGTCAACGAAAAAACTCATCAACCTGGGATAAAGCTGTTAATGACGGGTGGATTCCAGGAGAAAATCTTTTTGAACTAGAAGAAGCTGCTGAAAGAGGAACAATTTTACAATATTTACTTTCAGATGCAGGTCAAATTGCACAATGGGAAATGGTTAAAAGTAAGCTTACAAAAGGCAAAACACTTTATTTCTCTCACGGATTTGGCATAACATATAAAGAAAAAACTGGAATTGTTCCAAATGAAGATATTGATATAATTCTAGTAGCTCCTAAAGGGTCTGGAACTTCATTGAGAAGGTTGTTTCTTGAAGGCAAAGGGCTAAATTCAAGCTATGCTGTGCACCAAAATTTCACTGGTAATGCTGCTAATAAAGCTATCGCACTTGGGATTGGTGTGGGTTCAGGATACTTATTTGAAACGACTTTTAAGAAAGAAGTATATTCTGATCTTACTGGAGAAAGAGGCATTCTTATGGGTGCACTTGCTGGTTTATTTGAAGCACAATACAACACACTTAGAAAATACGGACACTCACCATCAGAAGCTTTCAACGAAACAGTAGAAGAGCTAACACAAAGTCTGATGCCATTAGTAGCTGAAAACGGAATGGACTGGATGTATGCAAACACTTCTACTACAGCACAAAGAGGAGCACTTGATTGGAGACATAAATTTAGAAACGCAACAACTCCTGTTTTTGAAGAGCTATATAACAAAGTAGCTACTGGTGAAGAAGCTGATGTTGTAATTAAAGCAAATGCAGAACTTGATTATCGAAAAAAATTAAATGACGAATTAAAAGAAATAAGAGACTCTGAGCTATGGCAAGCAGGAAGAAAGGTCAGATCTCTAAGGCCAGAACACAATTAACATGGAAACTCTGAGTAAAACATATTTTCCTGAATTAAAGGATATAGAAAAAGCTGCAAACAGACTTAAATCAGTCATAGCAAATTCTCCTTTATCTCAGAACATGACTTATTCCAAAAAATACAAGGCAAATGTTTTACTAAAAAGAGAAGATCTTCAAAATGTAAGATCCTACAAAATTAGAGGGGCATATAATAAAATAACTTCTCTATCTGTTAACAAAAAAAACAAAGGGATAGTCTGTGCTAGTGCGGGTAATCACGCACAAGGTGTCGCTTTTTCTTGTAACGAAAAAAAAATAAAAGGCACCATTTTCATGCCCACAACAACCCCTCAACAAAAAATTGACAAGGTTAAATGGTTTGGTGGAATTCATGTTAAATTAATACTCTTTGGAGACACATTTGACGATGCAAAAAAAGAAGCAATAAAATTTAGCAAAGACAATAATTGCACATTTATTCATCCTTTCGATGACCCGATAATCATTGAAGGACAAGGCACAATTGGGTTAGAAATACTAAACCAAACAAGCAAGCATATAGACTATTTATTCCTCCCTGTTGGTGGTGGTGGTTTAGCAGCAGGAGTAAGTGAGGTTTTCAAAAAATTGTCTCCTAAAACAAAAATAATTGGAGCTGAGCCAGAAGGCGCACCATCAATGTATCAATCATTGAAAAGCAATACCCTTGTCAGCTTAGATAAAATAAATCCTTTTGTTGATGGAGCAGCTGTAAAAAAAGTTGGAACTTTAAATTTTGAAATCTGCAAAACTAATTTAGATGACATGCTCCTAGTTAAAGAGGGAGCACTTTGCTCAGAAATTCTAGAATTATATAATAAAGATGCCATAGTTGTAGAACCTGCAGGAGCATTAAGTATTTCTGCTCTCGACCAATACAAAAATGAAATTATTGGAAAGAATGTAGTCTGCATAGTAAGTGGAAGTAATAATGACATAACTCGAATGGAGGAAATAAAAGAAAAAGCGCTTCTTTACAATGGTTTAAAGCACTACTTCCTTGTTAAATTCCCTCAAAGATCTGGTGCCTTAAGAGAATTTGTAGTTAATATTTTAGGTAAAGATGATGACATCACCCATTTTGAATACACTAAAAAAAATTACAAAGAAAAAGGATCTGCTGTTGTCGGTTTAGAAATTAAAAATGAAAAGTCTTTAGAAAAACTAATTCAAAAAATGAAGCTTAATGGATTTTATGGAGAGTATTTAAACAACAAGCCAATTCTCCTAGAAACTCTTGTTTAATTATTAATAAAAACATAAGAACTTTCTACAGGCATATGATCTGACAATCCTACTGTTTCAGGATATTTTCTTTTACCCACTTTCCAATCATTTCCTATAAGGATTATCTTCTTATTCAATTCTTTTACATCTGAACCATTAGTTTTTAATAAAATATAATCTATTACGGCTGTTTTCTCATGATTACTATATTGAAACCCCCTTTCTCTCGGCAAATCTTTGGCAGCTAAAATGGCCAACATCTCCTCATACAAATTAGTTTTAGAACTTGCACAATTAAGATCTCCACATATTATTTGTGGAACTGGATTCTTCTCAAATGGAGTTAATAACTCTTTTCTTATTTGATTAAATTGACTATTGTTGACACTTCCCCCATTTGTATGTGTTCCAACTATCTGAAAACAACTTTTACCTATACTACCTTCTAGTAAAACAGCTCCTTTCCTTGCCCACCTGCTTGAACCACTTGCAGAATCAAATTTTATTACCGCTTTTTCTTCTAACTTCAACTTGCTTAACACCCATACCCCACCATTGGTTTTAAAACTAAAAAAACTAAAATTTATAGGTTTAAACACATATGTAAAGCGTCCCTTTAATTTGTTCTTCAGCATTCTTCTTGTTCTAAAATGAAAAGCTTCTTGAAAAACTACCACATCATCATCTCTATTAAGGATTTGTTCTGCTATTAAATTTGCTCGCTTACCTTTTTTAGTTGCATGATATATTGTACCTGGAAGCATGTGAATGTTCCAAGACAAAATTTTCAAAGTATCTGAACCTTGAGAAAGAGCTTTTAAAGAACAACTAAAAAATAGCAACAATACAACTAGTCGATTCAATATTTTCTTAAGTTCCATTAAGACTAAAAATAATAAATTCTATAAAGACACTGTAAGTAAATCTGTAAACCTAGTAGTGTAACAAGGTGAAAGGTGCTCTTGTTTCAACCGCCACTTCCTATCAAAACCCTGAACAGCTAAACGCACCTTATTTTTACCTGTTCGTTTATTTATCTGGTCTACTGAGTTCATTAAACATTTTCTTTTTTGTCTATCGACACGATCAAAAAGACTTAACTGAACTTGGCTTTCTGGAACTATTCCTGAGACAACAACACCCGCTTTTTTATAAATTAAACCAGGTTTATATATCTGTTTTAAAGCCTTAATAGCTGCTTTAACTATTTCTAAGCTATCATTCGTTGGTGTAGGCAACTGAAGTTTTCTACTTCCGCCATATTGAGGTTGAGAAGAGTCAAATGGATTGGTGGTCAGAAATACAGTTATCAATGAAGCACAAGAACCCTCAGCTCTTAACTTCTCAGAGCATGTATTAGCGTATGCCGAAACAGCCTCTTTTAACTCACAAGCAGATTTAACCTTTCGACCAAATGATCTTGCAGTACATATGTTTTTTTTTCTTGTTAATGATTCTTGAATAGCAAAACACGAAATTCCCTTTAATTCTTGAACCAACTTCAACCCTCCTACTGTCATATTTCTACGAATCCAACCTTCATCTAAGCCAACTAAATCATAAGCTGTAACCACACCTCTCTGAGATAAAAATTTAGCATACCTCCTTCCAACACCCCAAAGGTCTTGTACAGGTAGTTTTTTCAATGCTCTAGAAATATGACTAGGCTTTTCTAAAACCAACACTCCTTCTGCTGTATACTTTTTAGCATAATGGTTGGCAACCTTTGCCAACGCTTTTGTAGGAGCAACACCGATAGAGATAGGGATTCCTGTCCACAATTTAACTTTCCCTCGTATTTCCAACGCCTTCTCTTTAGGAAGAGCTACATTAGAAAAATCCATGAAAGATTCATCTATGGAATAAACCTCCATCGTGCTAACCTCTGTTCTCATAGTGCTCATTACTCGTTGAGAAAAATCTCCATACAGCGCAAAATTTGCAGAAAAAACATGTACACCATTATTCTCAAATAACTCTTGCATTTTAAAAGCAGGAGCCCCCATAAGAATACCTATTTTTTTTGCCTCATTACTTCTTGCAATAACACAACCGTCATTGTTTGAAAGGACAACAATTGGCTTCTGCTCTAATTTAGGCTGAAAAACGCGCTCACAAGAAGCGTAAAAGTTATTACAATCTGCTAGTGCTATCATATCAATTGATGCACTACATGTGTAACTACGCCCCAAACTTTAAAATCCATTTCTTCACTTACAACAATAGGAGCAAACTTTGTGTTTTCTGGAATTAATAGTAATTGATCTTTATTTTTCTTGATACGTTTAACGGTAAATTCTCCATTTAAAACAGCCAACACAATATTTCCATCTTTTGTCTCCAAAGAACGATCTACAATCATTACATCACCGCTAGATATACCTGCTTTTATCATAGAATCTCCTGTTACACGAACACAAAAAGTAGCAGAAGGATGTTGAATAAGATAGTCTTGTAAATTTAGCTCTAAATCCATAAAATCTTCAGCAGGAGAAGGGAATCCTGCTGAAACACTTGCTTCATAAAAAGGAACAGAATTCCAGTTACTATCCTTTGTTGAATAAAACAACAACTCTTTGTGCTTGTACACACGATAATTGCGCATATTTAATGGTTATTGATAAGTTATAAAAATCAATTAAATACTATTCAATTCATAATTCGTTAAGCGTTTATTATGAACAATTAATTAAAAAAAAGAGTTACGCTTCATCTTGATCGGCAGAAGCCCTATCCAAGACTTTTTGGGGTAAACTTTTTTTAGTTTTAGCACCCAATGATTTAAGATTCTCTACTTTTTTAATAATATTACCTCTACCATCGACAAGTTTATTCATTGCCTCTTGATAACTATCTTGAGAATTTTGCAGACTTTTACCTACACTAAGTAAATCTGAAACAAACCCCTCAAACTTATCATACAACAACCCGCCTTCTTTGGCAATCTCTAGAACATTTCGTTTTTGATCTTCTTGCTTCCATATAGAAGCAATCGTACTTAGTGTTGCCAATAAAGTAGAGTTTGAAATCAAGACAATATTTTTATCAAGCGCATCTAAATAAATACGTTGATCTTCATGAAGTGCCAACATTAAAGCTGGCTCGACAGGAACAAACATAAGCACATGATCGGGAGCATTTATTCCATATAAAGATGGATAATCCTTGCCACTTAATTCGGCAAAGTGCTTTCTTATACTTTCAACATGTTTTTTCAATGCTGCATTCTTACTCACCTCATCTTCGGCATTATAATAAGCTTCATAAGCAGTTAACGATACTTTCGAATCTATAATTAAATGCTTGTTATCAGGGAGATTAACAATACAATCAGGTTTTTTCAACTTCCCCTCTTCGTCTTTATAGCCACCCTGAGTAGAAAAGTGGACTCCATCCATTAATCCTGATTTTTCCAATAAAACTTCTAGCTGAATCTCGCCCCAATCTCCTTGAGTTTTAGAATCACCTTTCAATGCTTTAGTCAGATTAACTGCATCTTGACTAAGCTGAATGTTGAGCGATTCTAAACTTTTAATTTTTTGGGTTAAAGCAGAATTTCTTTCAATATAGTCTTTGTTAGTTTGATCAACTTTCTCTTTAAAACTTTTAATTTCTTTACCCAAGGGATTAAGCAAATTATCTATTTGTTCCTTATTTTGTTTTTTAAATTTTTCTGAATTACTTTCTAAAATTTGATTCGCTAAATTTTTAAAAGAGGTTGTTAAGCGCTCTTCATTTTCCTTTTCAGCCAATTTCATTTCTTCAATCTTTTGCTTCAAATGTTTTAATTCAGTGTTTTTAACACCCAACTCTGTACGAAGTTCCATTAACGCTTCGACATTAACCAAAGAATCTCCCCCCTCTTTAGATTTACTTTTACGTAAGAGAACAAACAATAAAACTAGGGTTCCGAAAGCAGAAAGAAGAATCAAATAATCCATAGACAATGTGTTTAATAAGCAATAAAAATATGTAGAACTGTTAACTAAAGCTAAAATAAACAAGCAGAACGTAATCTTTTTATGAACAATACAGATTATTAAAAAATTATAATATTAATCAAGAACAAAATAATCAAAACAGAATTATTAAATTCAAAGGATAATTACAAAAACCATGTCTAAGTCAAAAAATAAATCGATTCTAAACAAGCTGTTTGAATCTAAAAACACACATAAAGAGGTAGCTCCTGAAATAAATAAAGAAGAATTTATAAAAGTATTGAAAAGTAGGAGAAGTGTAAGAATTTATAATGACGAACCTGTTCTGGAAAAAGACATGAAGGAATGCTTAGAGTTAGCACTCCTAGCTCCGAATTCATCAAACTTACAACCTTGGGAATTTTATTGGGTAAGAAATCTGGAGAAAAAAAAGAAATTAGTAGAATACTGTTTAAATCAACCAGCTGCACAAACAGCACAAGAACTAGTAGTATGTGTAGCAAGACATGATTTTTGGAAAATAAATGCCCAAAGAATGCTATCTATATTTAAAGAAAAAGGAGATAACGTTCCAAAATCTGCACTTACATACTATAAAAAAATAGTGCCTCTAGCATATAATCAAGGACCTTTAGGCATCTATGGAATTCTCAAAAAAATAATCGTACTTTTTATGGGTATAAACACCCCTACTCCAAGGGAGCCAAGTAACATGAACGACATGAAAATATGGGCACATAAATCAACAGCACTTGCATGTGAGAACCTCATGCTGTCGTTAAGAGCTTACGGATACGACTCCTGCCCCATGGAAGGCATTGATTCAAAGAGAATTAAAAAACTGCTCAAACTACCAAGAAAAGCACAAATAAGTATGGTGATAAGTGCTGGAAAAAGAGCTGAAAATGGTGTTTACGGACAACAACTTAGGTTCAATAGTGAACATTTTATTAAAATTGTATAATAAAAAAAATGAGTGTAATTAAAATTATTTTTATTGTAATTGTCCTAACCGGAAATTCGATTCAATCCTTTGGTCAAAATCTTTCTTCCAAAGAATTAATTGAAAAAATGCATGAAAGCATAAAAACTTACAGAGATTTCAGGTTTAAGCTATACAGATCAGAAAGAGTCAATGGCAAACAAGTTTTAGGCTGTTTTGACGGAAAACTAACCATGGACCCCTTTATGATTTACATCAAAAATATTGTTCCAAACGAAGGGTCAGAATTAATGTATAAAGAGGGGGAAAACAATAATAAAGCATGGGTGAATCCCGACATCTTCCCTTACATAACCATGTCCTTTTACCCTGAAAGTAGTTTACTGAAAGCTGGCGGTCACCACACACTTAAAGATGCAGGGTTTGACCTTTTAGATGAAATATTTAAATTTTACGAAGCTGAGTTTAAAGAGAAATTATTCGAGCATTTAGAAAACAGAGGAATAGTTAATTGGAAAGGGCTAAATTGTTACAAATTAATATTAAACCATCCAGAATATAAAATAATTAATTACTCTGCTACAAAAAATGAAACTTTAGCAAAAATTGCTAAGAACAAGCTGCTAAATTCTTATAAATTAAAAGAGCTCAATCCTTCAATAAGAGAATCTAAAAACCTGAACGAAGGACAAGTAATTAAACTTCCAAACGCTTACGCAAAAAAAGTGGTTATTTACCTCGCTACCGATTCTTTTCTACCTGTATATCAAGAAATTTATGATGAAATAGGTCTTTATGAAAAATATGTATATAAAGATTTAACATTTGGAACAAAAATACCAAAAGAAGAATTTTCTATAGACAATGAGGATTATGGTTTTTAAATAACTAATGTATAGTTTATTTTAAAAAATAATTACTTTTGCCGCATGCAAATACAGGTATTAAAATCTAAAATACACAGAGTTAAAGTTACCGATGCTGATTTAAACTATATTGGTAGTATTACCATTGACTTAGATTTAATGGAAGCTTCAAATATTATTGCTGGTGAAAAAGTACAGATTGTAAACATTAACAATGGTGAAAGACTTGAAACATATGTAATTCCAGGACAACGAGGAAGTGGTGAAATTGCACTTAACGGACCAGCTGCAAGAAGAGTTGCTAAAGGAGACATTGTTATTATTATTGCTTATGCAACAATGGAATTCGAAGCTGCTAAATCATATGAACCAACTGTTATATTCCCAAATGAAAAAGATAATTCACTAGTGAATTAAACCCTAAACCCTACGACAGAAATATCATCAATTTGGTCATGATTGTAGTTCCCAGAACACATCCAATTTTTCATTGTATTTTCTATTTTTATTTTCTGCTTGTCCATAGAAAGATTTGAAACAGACAGCAAAAGATCTCTGAATTTAGCATATTTAAACTTCTTACCTTTTTCACCTCCAAATTGATCTACATAACCATCGGTAAATAAATAAATCAAATCTCCTTTTTGTAGATTAGCAGTTGAAGATGTATAATTAGTTTCCTTCAGGAATCCAAGAGTGTGGCTATCAGAGTTATAAACAGTTAACTCATTATTCCTAATAATGTATAAGCGCTGTTTAGAACCAGAAAACTTCATAACCATTTCTTTTATATCAAAACAAATAATCATTACATCCATAGTATCTCTTAAATCATTAGAACTTTTTGTTCTAAGGTTGTAGTAATAATTATTTAAACCGTTTGTAATATCTGCAATATCCTTAAGTTCAATAGTCGTAAAACAACTATTTAAAGCATCGTGACCAAGAATACTCATTAAAGCACCAGGCACACCATGCCCCGTACAATCATTTAATGCAAATAATAATTTACCCGAGCAATGTTCTTGAGACCAATAAAAGTCCCCACTTACAATATCTTTTGGCTTAAACAAAACAAAGTAATCATCAAAATAGTTGTCAAGAATAGTTAAATCAGGCAAGATTGACTCTTGAATACGTTGTGAATAGTTCAAACTATCTACAATTGAATCTCTTTTATCTTCCAAACTTGTTTGGAGTTGAATATTTTTAGTAATATCATTTAAATATAAACGGATAAATTTCATTTCATTATCCACATAGACATTTAAATCATAATTTTTTTCATTAAAAACAAAGCCTTCTTTAACTTTGAATTTTCCAGTATTTTTTCCCTTTAAAAATAATTTCAATAATCTTTTTAATTTTTCTAAATGTCTATTTTGATCATCATTAGTTGTGGATTGACCAAAAACCAACTTAGCTGAATCGTTAAAATAAATTACTTTATAATTAAAATCTAGTTCAATTACTGGATTTGGATTGTGAGCAGGAAACAAAGCCATTTTTGCAAGGGAATCATTCTGAACTTTAATTTCAGTGTTTTTCTTTTCTAAATCCAAAAAAGCTTTGTTTAATTCATCAGTTCGTTTATCAACTAAAAACTCTAAATTTTCTTTATTCTTTGAAAGCTCATCGAAAAATTCAGTTTGAACAATTTTAGTTGCAGCAATTGAGGCTACAGTCATTAAAAGTTCTAAATCTTTTTTAGAAAAAAAATCTTTGTCTGGATGTTCAGAATCTATAATTCCTAGAACAATGTTATTATGAATTATAGGAACTGTAATTTCAGAAAACCTTACTTCATCATCGATTATATACCTATCATCTAAAGAAGTATCAGAAATTATTTCAGCAACTCCAGAACTTGCAACACCACCAACAATACCTTCTCCATTTTTAATTTTTATGGGATTTAAAACTAAATTCTCATCAGGGTTTTTTGGACCATGTGATGCTTTTTGAACTAGATACTCTCGATTTTCGTCAAACAAGTAAATAACACAGTCATAATAATCTAGTTTAGCTACAGTATTTTTAGCTACAAGCCATAAAACTTCATCTACGCTTTTTGCCACTTGAATTTTAACAGCAAACTCATTCACAATAGTAAGTGATTTATTTTTTTGTTTAACGTTTTCTACTAAACTAAATGCTTCAGAAATAGCTCTTTGATTACTTTCTACTAAAAATAAATACTCTGCCATAATTGAATTCTCAGCGAAATCACTTAAGTTGAGATTAGAACTTTTAAGACTAAAAACAGAATTAAATATTGGCGTGCTTATTAAAACAATAAAACCTTCTTCTTTAAATAATTTAAAATCTCCTTTTAGAACAAAATTTCTACTTTTTAAAGAAAATTTAACAAAAGATTTCTTTTTTAAAGAACATAAAAAGTCAAAGGATGAAGGGAAAATAAAATTAACTACATCCTCAATATTTTGACTTTCCAATTGCATGCCCGCTAATTTATTAATTCCTTTTCCAGATGAAATAATAGTCCCATCTAAATCAACAATTAATAAAAAAGGAAGTAATGAATCCTTGAGTAAATCAATTTGTGATAATTCTCTATTCAATTATGAAGTTTATTTAGTCTATTACCAAGAAATACTAAAAACATCTGTTCCAGAATCTGCTCTAGATTTTATTTGATCAATTTCACAATTCGCACCAAATCTTTTACCTAATCCTCTAAGCAATCCAACAACCATGGATGACAACCCATCTCTATCAGATTCATATGTTAATTCTATCTGATTTTCTGAAATTTCTTTTGTAGAAAACCTAGGTGGTTTAAGTTGAGGCATTATATTGGTTATTCTCTCATGCAAAAGATTTAAATTTCCTAAAAATTCTGGCAATGTTGAACCAGACAAGGCCAACATCTCTCCATAACCTTCTTCGGCAGTATACAAAATCCAATATTCTCCAAATGCTTCAAGAATAGCAGCTGGTTCTAATTCTAGAACTTCTGAAGCAGCACCTACTAAATCGTAAGTTAGTTGATCCGGATAAGATTGCATACTAATAAAAAAATCATCTTCAAAACCGACTTTTTCTTTAATAATAAGCCACTTATCTTCACCAAAATTTGAAGTGACCAAATCTTGAATTGCTTTATTAACCATTCCGTACATAATGTTATTTTTTAAAAAGTTAATTTTTTTCTGTAGAGGCTTACTTAAATATAACTCATATATTTAATATATAAAAGTATTAAAGAAAATTAATTAGACTATAGTTATTTTCAAAATTCTATATTTAAAATTAACTCTTGATATTATAAAAAAACAAATGAAAAGAAGAAACTTTATAAGACTATCAGCAATGGGAACTGCAGCTGTTGCTGTTTCGGCATGTGAAAATTCATTATTAGGACAAAAACAATCAACAATATCAAATTTATCAATTTCATCTGCTAAAATAATATCTACTTGGAACCATGGATTAGCCGCTAATAAAATAGCTTGGGAAGTTTTAGACAAAAATGGAACAGCGTTAGACGCTGTTGAGCAAGGAGTAAGAACTACAGAGTCAGATGCTTCCAATAGAAGCGTGGGTCTAGGAGGTCTGCCAGACGCCACAGGAAAAGTGACTTTAGATGCATGTATTATGGATCACAAGTTTAATTGTGGCTCAGTTTCGTTTTTGCAAAATATAGAAAACCCTATTTCTGTTGCTAGAAAAATTATGGAAGATACACCACATGTAATGCTCAGTGGAAAAGGAGCATATAATTTTGCCATAGAAAAAGGCTTCAAACATAAGGATTTACTTATTCCCGAAACAAAATTAGCATGGGAAAGATGGAAATCTACAAACGAGCAAAAAAAACCCCAAATAAATAGTGAAAATCATGATACAATTGGTCTTCTTGCTATAGACAATAAAGGGAATATTTCTGGTGCATGTACAACAAGTGGCTGGGCCTACAAGCTTCATGGAAGAGTTGGCGATTCTCCGATAATAGGGGCTGGTCTATATGTTGACAATGAAATTGGTGCCGCTTGTGCAACCGGATTAGGAGAGGCAGTGATTAGAATTTGCGGAAGTCATACTGTTGTTGAATTAATGCGACAAGGGTATTCTCCCAACGATGCATGTAAGCTAGCTGTTGAGAGAATTATTAAAGCACATGAAAATTTAGAAGGTCTTCAAGTTGGGTTTATTGCACTAAATAAAAAAGGTGAATATGGAGCTTACAGTGTTTATGCAGGTTTTAATTATGCACTAAAGGATGAAAGCAGTAACAAAATGATTGATGCAGCCTATGAAATGGAGTGGTAAACTAATTTTAATTATTGTTGTTTTTTCTTGCTGTTCAGTCAAAAACACGTCTAAACAAGTTCCACCAATTTATTCCATTATTCCACACCCTCAAGAACTTGTAAAAAACCCAAACTTTTTCTTACTAAATAATCAAACATCAATTTATTCAGATTCAACTCTAAAGAAATCAACTAAACAATTAATTAAGCTAATAAAAAAAGAATATGATATTTCGTTAAATCACTCAACTTCAATCAAAAAAGAGAATTGTATAATATTAGCTAATTCAAATAATAAGAAAAACGATTATTATGAATTAAACATTTCAGAAAAATTGATTACAATAAATGCCTCTAGTGAAGTTGGATATTTTTACGCAAGTCAAACAATCTTCCAACTTTTAGATCATAATAATTTAAACAAAAGCCAAAATTTTAAACTCCCAGCTTTAAAAATAAATGATTGGTCTAAATTTAAACATAGGGGAATGCTTTTAGATTGTTGCCGTCATTTTTTTAGTGTTTCAACAATAAAAAAGTATTTGCGATTAATGAGTTATTATAAAATGAACATTCTTCACTGGCATTTAACCGAAGATCAAGGTTGGAGAATAGCAATAGATAAATATCCTAATCTAATAACAAAAGGTGCTTACAGAAATGAAAACAACAAAATATATGGTGATTATTACTCTAAGAGTGAAATGAAAGAGGTTGTTGAATATGCCAAAAGTTTAAACATTAATATAATACCAGAAATTGAACTGCCTGGCCATTCTCAAGCTGCAATTGCTGCTTACCCTCACTTATCTTGTACAGGTGAAACTTATGAAGTTGCTAATGATTGGGGCGTTTTCAAAGAAATTTACTGTGCTGGAAACGACAGTGTATTTACTTTTCTAGAGGATGTCCTTAATGAAGTTATAGAAATTTTTCCATATGAATACATACACATAGGAGGGGATGAAGCCCCCAAATATAGATGGGAGAACTGCAAAAAATGTCAAAAAAGAATAAAACAGAACAACCTTAAAGATGAACATGAATTGCAAAGTTATTTCATTAAAAGAATAAGTAAGTTTTTAAAATCAAAGGGCAAATCAATTATTGGATGGGATGAAATTCTTGAAGGCGGCCTTGCTAAAAACGCTATAGTTCAATCTTGGAGAGGCACTAAGGGTGGTATTGAAGCTGCTAAAAGTGGCAATAAAGCAATTATGTCACCAACATCTCATGCCTATTTTGATTACAGCATAAAGACAACAGATCTAGAAAAAGTTTATTCATTTAGACCGATTCCTAATGAACTTAATAAAAATGAAAGGAAGCTCATCATAGGAGGAGAATGCAATGTTTGGACCGAACACATTAACAACGAAGAAGAATTAGACAGTAAAGTTTTCCCAAGGTTACTAGCAATGGCTGAGGTCTTATGGACAAACGAGAATGAAAGTGATTTTGAAGGTTTTAAAAAAAGATTACAAAATCATTATCCAATTTTAAAAATTAAAGGAGTTGATTATGGAATTGAAGTTTTACCATGCAAAATTGATGTTGAGCGAAAAAATGAAAAATTAAACATTAAGCTAATTAAAGGAAGTAATGAACTTGAACTAAAGTATAAGTGGGGAAATACAACAAACTATATTAAATATTCGGAAGATTCAGTAATAGAAAATAATTCAGGAGAATTATTTGTTCAAACTTTTAAAAATGGGAATAAATATGGTGACATAATTTCACAACCCTTTAAGTTTCATAAAGCAGTAGCAAAAACAACTAACTACAGAAATAAATATAGCCCGAGCTATCCAGCAAATAATGAAATCAGTCTTACAGATGCAAAACTTGGAACATTGGAATTTAGAGATGGCAATTGGCAAGGCTTTTGGGATACAAACATAGATTGCACAATTGATTTAAAAGAGATCACTGAAATTGAAAAAATTAAAACACGATTTTATCAATACAACAATTCATGGATTTTTTTCCCCGAAAAAATTAAATATCAAACATCAATCGATAGTTTAAATTGGACAAAATGGAATGAAATTTCTAATAAACACTCTCCTAAAGACAGAGGGGAAATAATACAAGAATTCTTATCAAAAAAATCAAAAACAAAAACGAGGTATATAAACATACAAACGCAACGACTTGAAAAAGTTCCTCATTGGCACGAGGCTGCAGGAGCAAAAACATGGCTTTTCTTAGATGAAATTATTGTGGAATGAAAATTGAATTTTGTATAGAAACTGAAACTGCAGCAAAAGCGGCTCAAAAGTTTGGAGCAGATAGGATTGAACTATGCCAATCGTTAGACAAAGATGGTTTAACACCAACCCTAGATTTAATTAAAAGATGTAAAAGTGTATACCATGGAGAGATTCACATTATGGTACGACCCAGAGAAGGTGATTTCATTTACTCTAATGAAGAAATCATTCAAATGAAAAAAGAAATAAAACTAGCACATCAACTTAACTTAAAAGGAGTTGTATTTGGTTTGTTATTAAAAAATGGTGAACTCGATACTCTTCAATCGAAAAACCTTCATAATTATGCTAAAAGCTTTAAGCTAGAAACAACATTTCACAGAGCATTTGATTACTGTAAAAACCCAAAAAATTCATTTAATAAATTAATTGAAATTGGCTTTGACAGATTATTAACTTCAGGGCAAAAAGAAAAAGCGATCAATGGAATTGAATTAATTAAAGAACTTAAATTAATAAGCAAAAATGAAATTGAAATAATGGCTGGCAGTGGTGTAGATGAAAAAAACGCAAGTGCTTTTTCTTTAATTAATCTTGATGCCGTTCACTTCTCTATTCATAACAAGGATGTTAAAGAATCTTCAACAAAATATATAAATGAAAAAAAAATAAGCGCAATTATGAAAAAGCTTAGTTAACAGTTATTTCATCAAAAAACAACCAAGTTTTACCACCAGAACCTAAATGCCACTCAGGACAATTACCATAATTTTCAGCCTCAACTTTTAAAAACCTAAAAGGTGTTTCATTTTTAAATTCAAATTCAAAATCTTTAATATGAGAGCCATATTTATTATCTGAAAAATCATTTTCAACAACAGCAACAACTTTGTATTTATTCCCATCCAATGAAACCGAAAAAGTAACTTTTTTTGGAAACCAAATCCATGACTTAATGTCTTGTAAAGCTCCAATTGAAATGTAGTTGTGAGGCTTCACACTACCGTAATCCACTACTGCTTCAAAATTTTGGTCATGAAAACCTTGCCAATATCCAGTCATGAAATTATCTGGGCCTTTAAGACCATTAATCAAAGCATTATCACCCCCAGCATTATACTGATTACTGTAAGTTGATTTTAAATCTAAGATCCTACCACCATCAGTCTTAAAATAGGAAGCCAAAACTGTTTTACTTGAGTCATTTCCAAAATAAGAATAAGCTTTAAAGCTTTCGGATTTACTTATGTAAAAAGGAGCTGTATAAAGCCTATAATTTGTATCTACATTTGAATTAAAATAGATCTTAGCAGCTTTATTTGAAACAGCTAATTCTACTTTTAAAGAATCAACAAAAGATTGTTTTACAGCACTAAAATATGGAACCGGAACAATACAATGGGCTTTTGAAATTTCTGACACTGGAACATTAAGTCTTCCCCATTCTGAATTTGGAGTTGAACCTAGCTCTAAAATTAATTCACCACCATTCATTATATCTTTATGCGATAGATATGAGTCTTCTAATTGTATACCATTTAAAAAAGCTGCGACAACATAAAAATCATTAGGATTTTGCCTTTTTGCTACTATTTTAAATTGATTACCATTTTCTAAATTAATTATTGATTCATTAAAAAGAGGAGTTCCTATTGTATAATAAGCAAGACCTGGAGTGACAGAGTAGAAACCTAAAGCACTTAAAACATACCATGAAGACATTTGCCCACAATCTTCATTACCAGATAAACCGTCAGGTTTACTAGAATATTGCTCATTCATTATTTGATAAACTCTTTTTTGAGTTTTAGCTGGATTACCTAAATAATTGTACAAATATGCCATATGGTGGCTAGGTTCATTACCATGAGCATATTGACCTATTAAACCAGTAATATCTGACTGCTCTCTTCCTGTCAAGCTAGAATTTGTTTCAAAAAGTTGATCTAGCTTAGATTCAAATGCTGCAACACCACCATGAAGCTCAATAAGACCATTAATATCATGAGGAACAAACATGCTATACTGCCATGAATTAGCCTCAGTGAAATTAAAATTTACTTCTGAAGGAATAAATCCATATTGCCAACCACCATTAACTTTAGACTGCATAAAACCAGTAGCTGGATTAAAGCAATTTTTATAACTCTGAGCTCTAGCAATATATTCATTAAAAATTTCAGTTTTATTGAGCCTTTTAGCCATCATAGCAATGCACCAATCATTGTATGAATATTCTAATGTTTTAGACACAGATTCTGTTTCTTTTTCTGCAGGAATAAAACCATTAGACCTGTATTCAGGAATACCCAAATCATCTCTTTCAGCCACTTGTAACATGGCCTCTAAAAGCAATTCTTCATTTTCCAGCTCTATTCCCTTAACCAACGCATCATAAATAACAGACACCACATGGTAACCTATCATACAACCCGTGTAATTAGCAGATAATTCCCATATAGGAAGTTGCCCACCATCTAAATAATTTTTCAAAAAAGTATTAATAAACTCCTTTGTCTTTTTTTGTTCAATTATTGTATATAATGGGTGTGTAGCCCTAAATGTATCCCATAGTGAAAAAATAGTGTAGGTATTATCTTCTGATTGATGAACTTGCAAATCAGTTCCTCTATAAAAACCATTTACATCATTAAATATGTTTGGAGCAATCATACTGTGATAAAGAGCAGTATAAAAAATTTTCTTCTGATCTAATAAATCTCCAGTTACTTCAATTTTAGACAATGCCTTTTCCCATTTATCTTGAACATCTTCTTTGTATTTATTAAAATCCCAATGATTAGCTTCTGCATTTAAATTAGCCTTAGCTCCTTGAATACTTACAGCAGAAACACCAACTTTCAGCATTAAACTGTTGTCTTTTAAATTAGTAAAACGAAGAGCAATTTTAGTGGGTTTAGTTTTATCATTAGAAAAATAATCTACAAAATTAATTGCTGAAGAAGTTTGAAGGTAAAAATAAAAATGTTGCTCTTGAGCCCAAGCTCTAGAGATTCTGTGACCAACTATCTCGGTTGATGAAACTTGTTCTAAACTCCAATCTAATAATTGATCTCTATGCTCTAAATCAATAATTACATTAGCAGTATCAGTTTCAGAATAATTGTATTTATGGATACCAACTCTATCTGTGCTGGTAAGAGAAACATCAATTTTGTCTTTATTTAAAATCACATTGTAAAATCCAGGTTCAGCAAACTCATTGGATTTATTAAATTTTGAAGAGTAACCATCATTATTTTGGTTATATCCGTTATTAAAATTTACGGCTCCACTTGTTGGCATTAATAACAAATCGCAATAATCTCCAACACCTGTTCCACTTAAATGAGTGTGACTAAAACCATAAATAACAGAATCTGAAAAATGATAACCTGAGCACCCGTCCCAACCTTCAATTCTAGTGTCTGGGCTCAATTGAACCATTCCAAAAGGAGCAGTTGAACCAGGAAAAGTATGACCGTGTCCTCCTGTACCAATAAAAGGATCTACAAATTCAATTTTTTTAATTACTGATGAACAAGAATTCAAAAAAACAATAAAACAAACTAAAAATATATTAATCCTTTTATTCAGTATCATAATTTATTCCTTGTTTTGACAAGATGGTTTTAGCTCTGTAAGCGTAGAAAATAAGGTATAAAAAGCACATAACTGCAACCCAATAAGAAGACTGAATACTAACAATATCTGCAAGCTTACCTTGTATAGGTGGAATAATGGCTCCACCTAAAATCATCATAATTAAAAATGCAGAACCTTGAGAAGTATATTTTCCTAAACCAGCAATACTTAAAGAAAAAATACAAGGCCACATTATAGAACAAAAAAGGCCACCGCTTAAAAATGCAAAAAGAGCAATGTTACCATTGCTAAATAAACCAATCAACATTGCTACAACTCCAATAGCACTAAAAATCTTTAAAGTAGCAACTGGTTTATCTTTGGCTAAAAAGAAACCAACAATTTGAACAGCTACACAAGAGCTAAAAATTAAAACTTCATTTAAAGAGTAAGAACCGTAATTAACCAATAAAATAACACCTAATGCTACGTAAGGCACTAAAATTAACAACCATTTTTTCAATCCTTTAGATGGATTAAAAACAGTAATTGCTCCTACCCATCTACCAATCATCAATCCCCCCCAGTATAAAGAAATAAAAGGAGCTATTTCAGCATCATTCATCACTTTTAAACCTAAAGGATTTAAATTACTTACTTTATCAGCAACATTTTTAAGCAACTCTCCCAGATTACTTTGAATTGTAACTTCTACTCCAACGTATGTAAATATTGCAAGCATTCCCAAAACTAATTGTGGGTATTGCATAGCGCCCCAACCGACAGGGTTTTTAGAAGAACTTTTATAGGCATAAAATATACTTAAAACAATTGCCAATAAAGCTATTAAAAGCAAACCTAAACGTTGTTTCTCTAATAATTCAATATCCTTAACTGGTTCATTTCCATAGGACACAAAAACAAGAGCAAAACATGTTACCATGACTAAGGTAAGAACAACCAATAAAATTTTCGCCTTATTTGCTGGTTGAAAAACAGCATCTGACTTAGCTTGAGGTAAGTTTTTCGAAAAATAAAATAAGCCAGCGGCCATTAAAAATAAGCCTGCTACACCAAGATACAAGCTTTGAATGGTATTTAATTTAATCTGATTATTCTTAACCATTAATTCCAGTTCTTCTCCAGATATTGGAGTTGAACCAAAAATAATAAGTGCAACCACAATAGGGCCGATAGTAGTTCCGAATGAATTCACGCCACCAGCTAAATTCAATCGATGTGATGCTTTGGAAGGCTCTCCTAAAGAGATGGCAAAAGGCTGTGCAGCAGTTTGCTGCAAAGAGAATCCTAAACCAACAATGAATAATGCCCCCAAAACATAATAAAAAACAGCAGTATCCCCTTGTTCAGCTCCATTTACTGAAGGATACATGACCAAAGCTCCAATTGCTGATATCAAAAGACCATAAATTATTCCATTTTTATATCCCCAGCTATTTAGAATATCCTTTCCAGATGAACTTGACAAAACAAACAACAATAAAGCTCCAAAATAATAAGCACCGTAAAATGCAAAATCTACTAATTGAGATTGAAATTGATCAATGTTAAAATATGTTTTACAAAAAGGAATAAATACTCCGTTAGATGCAGCTATAAAACCCCAAAAAAAGAAAACAGTAACAAGTGTTGCTAATGCTGAATTATTATTTTTATTTGTCATAATTTTTAATTTATAATATTTAAAGAAACAATAATATTTTGAATTATTGTAAAATAAACACTATGTCTTTTTAAGGCACTCAGTAAAGTTGTTAAATTTAGATATATTTATTAATTATATATAAAGATTAAAAATACTATAGTCTTTCGATTAAATTTGCAAAAAACTAATAAATGACTAAAAAAGCGGTTAAAGGTTTCTCTAAACTTTCTAAGGATGGGAAAATTGAATGGATTGCCAATGAATATTTAAATGGTGACGAGAATTGTATTCATTTATTAAAAAGCTATTGGCACAATGATAAAGCAACTCAAAAAATTCATGATGAGTTTATAGAAAACACTATTTCAAACTTCTATCTACCTTTCGGAATAGCTCCAAATTTCCTAATAAACAATGAGATTTTCTGTGTTCCAATGGCAATTGAAGAAAGTTCGGTAGTTGCAGCGGCTGCTAAGTCAGCAACATTTTGGATGGAAAGAGGGGGATTCAAAGCTGAAGTTTTATCTACTACTAAAATTGGACATGTTCATTTTGCTTGGTATGGAGATTATGAAATTTTAGCAGCTTTTTTCGAGAGCATAAAACATAAATTTCTAGAAGGAACTTCTCATCTTACTTCAAACATGAGAGCAAGAGGAGGTGGAATTAAAGACATTCATCTTGTCAACAAAACTGATCTTGAGCCCAACTACTATCAAATAATGGCAAAATTCGAGACCTGTGAAGCTATGGGTGCGAATTTTATTAATAGTTTGTTAGAAGAATTTTCTAAAATATTCCAGGCTGAGCTTGAAAACAGCTCACTATCTATTGACGATAAAAAAGTATTAATTCTTATGTGTATCTTGAGCAATTACACACCTGAGTGTATTGTAAGAGCAGAAGTCAGTTGCAATATTGAAGAACTTACTGAAGGAACAAATCTTTCAGCTGATGAGTTTGCTAAAAAATTCGAACAAGCCATTCATGTTGCTAGAATTGAACCCTATAGAGCAACTACTCACAATAAAGGTATTTTTAACGGCATAGATGCTGTTGTAATTGCCACAGGAAATGACTTTAGAGCTATTGAGGCTTGTGGCCACACATATGCATCTAGAAATGGAAGCTACAGTAGTCTCACAGATGTTGAAATCACAGAAGATGGCATCTTTAATTTTTGGATTGAAATTCCTTTAGCTTTAGGAACCATTGGAGGCCTTACTTCACTTCACCCAATGGTAAAGTTTGCTCATCAGCTATTAGGAAATCCAAATGCAGAACAATTAATGAAAATTATCGCATCGGCTGGTTTAGCTCAAAATTTTGGTGCTATTCGTTCTTTAGTAACAACTGGAATTCAAAAAGGACACATGAAAATGCATCTTTTAAACATACTAAATCAACTTGGAGCAACAGAAAAAGAACGATTAGAAGTTAAATCATATTTTGAAACAAAAGTTGTATCACATCAAGCAGTTGTTGAACATTTCTGTAAGATTAGAGGAATCAATCAAAAAGATTTAACTAAAAATTGAAAACTTTTCATGCCAACGGAAAACTCCTAATTACTGGAGAGTATTTGGTTCTTAACGGGGCGGTTTCACTTGCTGTACCTACTAAAAAAGGGCAATCTTTGATGTATAATCATAAAAATGAAAATACTCTTAGCTGGGAAAGTATAGACGTAAATGGCAACAAATGGTTTGATGCTTTATTTTCAGCAGCTGAATTTAATATTATTGAAACATCAAATTCCATTAAAGCTGAATTTTTACAAAATCTTCTAAAAAAGGCTAAATCAATAAGTGAAAATAAAAATAGAGTTTCTGGACATATAAAAACTGTTCTAGAATTTCCAAGAAATTGGGGTTTTGGATCCAGCTCTACTTTAATTACATGTGTAGCAAAATTATTTAATATAAATCCCTTTAAACTGCATTTTAGTGTAAGTAACGGAAGTGGATATGATATAGCTTGCGCAACAGCAACGAGCTCAATTTGCTATAAACTTATAAATAAAAAAGCAACTTTTAATGAAGTAAAATGGAACCCTTCATATAAAGATTCTTTGTATTTTGTTCATCTAAACACCAAACAAGACAGCGCTAAAGAAGTAGCTAAATTCAATAAAAATTCAAAAAATAATTCTTTTAATATTGAAACAATTAGTTCAATAACAGAAAAAATTTTAAACACAAACTCGCTTGCTGAATTTATAAATCTTATTGAAAAACATGAACAAGTCATCAGTAAAACTCTTGACACTCCTACGATTAAAGACAAACTATTTAAAGATTTTAAAGGATCCATCAAATCTTTAGGTGCTTGGGGAGGTGACTTTATTTTAGTATGTGGTGATGAGACTTCCAGAGAATATTTTAAAAATAGGGGTTATCTTACTCAACTAAATTTTGATGATGCACTTATTATTTAACAGAATTATTTTATCACCAATTTTATAATAGCTTTAAGAAATGAATAATTTTGAAACATCAATTTTCAAAAAATGACTAAAAAATTTCATTGTGCTACTAATTCTAATTTTCCGGTAAAGGGAAATGTAAAATGGACAAGTCCATCCAATATAGCATTGGTTAAATATTGGGGTAAAAGACCTGTTCAAATACCAGCAAACCCATCTTTAAGTTTTACTTTAAAAAACTGTTTTACTGAAACTTCTATTGAATTTGAAAAAGCTGAAAAATTTTCATTAGAACTTTATGTTGATGGCAAAAAAAATAAATCCTTTTTAAATAAAATTGAAACTTTCATAGATAGAATTAAAGAATATTGTCCCTACATTTTTCATTACCATATAAAAATTAAAACTAGTAACACCTTTCCTCACAGTAGTGGCATAGCATCATCTGCATCTGGATTAAGTGCATTGGCATTATGTCTTGTTAGTATAGAGAAAAAGGCTTTGAATTTGTCTGATGAGGAATTTTACAAAAAAGTATCTTTTATTAGTAGGTTAGGTTCAGGCAGTGCTTGTAGGTCAATTTACGGATCAATTGGTGTTTGGGGAGAACACGCCTCATTTAATGGAAGTAGTGACGAATATGCCATTTCTTTCACTGACATCTCTCCTGTTTTTCACAGCTATCAAGACACCATTTTAC
>Ga0315332_10000154_pt1 | contig 25746 bp, 28 predicted proteins | sample M110034915metaG_FD_203455 | JGI IMG/M metagenome (GOLD analysis project Ga0315332, IMG submission 203455) | Ammonia-oxidizing marine archaeal communities from Monterey Bay, California, United States - M1 100m 34915 | ecosystem: Environmental > Aquatic > Marine > Intertidal zone | place: USA...
TGACGATGTGGGCGTCTGCACGGATCTCGTCATCCGGGCCTATCGGGCCGCTCTGGGCATCGACCTTCAGAGGGCCGTTCACGAGGACATGACTCGGGCGTTCGAGGCGTATCCCCCCATCTGGGGCTTGAGTCGACCGGATCCCAACATCGATCATCGGCGCGTTCCCAACCTGCAAACGTTCTTCGCTCGCAACGGCAAGACGCTGGCGGGATCGAATGACCCCAGCGCGTATCGTCCGGGCGATCTCGTGACCTGGATGTTGCCCGGAAACCTCCCGCATATCGGCATCGTCGTTCATCAACGCTCAACCGACGGTCAGCGTCCCTTGATCGTCCACAACATCGGGGCGGGGCCGAAGGTCGAGGACCGCTTGCTGGATTTTCCGATCACAGGCCATTATCGGTTCGACCCGGAGCAGTAGGCTGGTGGCTGCAGCGTGAGGAGGCCGCTTGGATGTTGCGCTTTGCGCCGCTCGCTCTCGATGCCCACGGGCGTGAAGCGGTCTCGATGCGGGCCGACGCGTTCGAGGTGAGCTTTGGCTCCGCGGAGGCGTTCTTTGCAGAGAACGGCCAGGAGGGTGATCTCTACCTCGCGCTTCTTCGAACGCACTCGGACCACAATTTATTGCCTTTGGACGCGCGCGAAGCTCTGCTCGCCGCGATCGGGCGGGCAATCGATGTGGGTGGAGGGTCGGTCGTCGTGAAATATCAGTCGAGCTTGTGTCTTGCGCGCTGCATAACAGGGTCCTGAGCCCGGTGAGGCGGTGGGCGAGTCGAGAGCAGGCTTCGCAGCGCAAACTGATTCGGAGACTCGCATGGAAAACGAGGCTCTCCTAGTCTGGCGGTGAGCAGGTTCTACCCGAAGAGGCCTCGTCGGCGCTGGTCGTCGTCTGCAGGCCTCTAGGTGGGGAAGGTTGTCTTGAGTCGAGAACGCTCCAACAAATCCATGAAATCGTACGCAAAGTAGGCGACGCCCGAAGAGCGTCGCGGGCTCGCGGAAGCCCTGATGGCCTCGCTTCCGCGCTCGTCGGTCCGCCCGCATCCGGACCTCTCCCCAGGGCTGCTTTGGATGAGCCGGCTTTGTTCGATTCCGGTCGCGACTGCGTGCGTGCTGGCGATCTCGAACGCGACGGGATTCTCTCCGTTTTCTCGCTACTCGGGGATCAGCGCCGTGGGGGCGGCTCTCCTGCTGACGTGCCTTCCGAACTATTTCGCCCGAATTCTTGGCTCGGATTACGCCGAGAGGGCTCCCCGGGAGCGCCCCTTGCCCCCCCTGCTCTCCCTCTGCGCGGGTTGGTTTTTTTTGGCGCTCGTCGTTGCCTTTGCGTGGGCGCTGCCCGGCGCGGCGTAGCGGGTGTCTGAATCCGATCGATGAAGCGCGGAATCAGGAACTCGAATCCGTGACTTCCATGGATCGCCCTGGGCGAGAAATCGCACGGCAAGGGAAGCTCTGCGAGAATCCGCCTGAAGGCGATTCGTTCGAGGGGCCCGCGGACGGGCTCCGGCGGATCGCGAGAGCGTGAGTAGGTGCGTGATGTGGCAGACGGGAAGCGCGACGCGAACTCGCCGGATCTTCGTCGCGGCGTTGATGCTGTTTTCGTGTGCCGGCCCCTCGGATATCCCGGGCTCGGTGTTTCAGATTTGCGAAAACAACCTGCGGTCCGTCCGTGGGACCGAGGCCGAGTCGGGGGACATTTCCCGAATCGAGCTGATTTTGACGGCGGCGGCTTCCCGGGACTTCGCGCTCTTCACGAAAGCGAATTACGGGGCGGATATCGAAATCAAGGCAGGCGAGTTTCGGGTGATGCAGACGAAGGTTCTTGGCGTCATTCGCGGTGGGCGAGTCGAGATCGTTCCGCCGGAGGGCCGAGGGCAGGAACTCTTGGAGAGGCTGATGTCTCCGCCTCCGGCTCCCTGCGGGCCTGCCAGTTAGCCGTCACGATTGCGCGATGTGGCGCTTCTCGGATCTCGAAGGGAAGGCGCAAGGCATGCGTCTCGCGACTCGGCTGGAGCGTGCGGATCTTCGGGGTCCGTGTTCCCCCTGAACATCGCGGGTCGGGGGCGGTCGGGATTTCCGAAGTCGAGGACTGAATGTGCGTTCGGGCGCTCGGCGTCGGGGCGCTCGGGGACCCGAAGGGGGTCTCCCGGGTCTCGGGCGGGCTGGACGCAAACATCGTGGCGTTCTCGGTTTTGGCGGTGATGGTGTGCGCGGCTCTGCTCCTCGTGCGCGGGCACGAGCGATGAGGCAAGAGAGACCTCGGGTACATTTTGCGGATGAACGCGGCATCGAGGCCGCGGGGTGGAGATGAGCGTGCGGGAACGACTGGAAGAAGCGATCGGGGAGGGCTGCGTCGTCTCGATCGACCGGGAGGTCTTCGAGGAGGAGGACGAGATCGGGTACGTGGTCGCGCTGGGCACGGAGCTTGTGCTGTGGCTGCGGATTTCCGACGGGATCCGCTTCGACGGGTTCTCGTTGCTCCGGATCGAGGATCTCAGTGAGGTCGACGTGCCCTACGAACACGACGATTTCGTGGCGAGCGCGCTGCGGTTGCGGGGCGAGGTCGTCCCGCTGCCGCCCGAGATCTCTCTGGATGGGTGGTCGGCTGCTCTGCGCGCGGCGGGGCCGCTCTTCCCGGTCCTGACGCTGCATACGGAGGCGGATGGTCTCGGCCTTTGTCGGATCGGCTGCCTGCGCGGCGTCGACGATGAGGCGCTCAAGCTGCTGGAGCTCGATCCCGACGCGGACTGGGCCGAGGAGCCTTCGCGTGTCGCGATCGACACGCTCACCCGTGTCGACCTGGGAGGGGCTTACGAGGAGGCTCTCTTGCTTGTGGGCGGGGCGCCTCCGGTGCGAACGCTGCGGATCGTCGAATGAACGCCAACAGGTCCCGCTCTCGTTCGAGCTCCGAGGTCGGTCGGTGGGGACGGGCGAGCCGCGTGCCGGGCGCGTGAGCTGAGCCGATGCAGTCGATCCTGAACCCGGTCGCCTTCGCGATCCTACTCACGTCGCTCTACGTGCTGCGTTTTCGTGGTTGGCAGCGACCCGGTCGGGTCGGCCTCTATTTCCTTTTCTTCGCGGCGCTCGAGTTCGTTGCGACGCGCTTCTTTTTACCCCCCGGCGCATTCGGGCCCGGTTTGGGCTGGCTCTGTCTGGGCTTGAGCGCGCCCGTGCTGATCGCGGCCTATCTGGTCCGCCGGCACGAGGGTCGCCACGGGGTCGAGGACTGAGCGGTCCGGAATTGAGCGGAGGCCGGCGAGGGCACACGAAGGCGCGGCGGGGAGGGCCCTCGTCTGGCGCTTCTCCACCGACGCGTTCGTTGCGTATTCGGCTCCCGAGGCCTTTCGGCATTGCACGCAATGACAGCGCGCGATCGACGTGAAGGGCGGCTTGGCCTGGTAGGCCACGGCGCCACAGAGGCAGCTGCCGAGGAGGGTCGTCATGGGCTCCGCGTCCATTGCTCGTTCCTTCGTCCCTTTCGAGTGGGATTGCGCCTGCGGCCGACGGGTTTGGGGGAGACGGGGAAGAGGTCTTGTCTCGAGGTCGTCTGCGCGTCAACTTGGCAGCGCGAGCCTCGGGCGACCGAGACCCCCACCTTAATCCAAAAGATAGGAGATCCCGGATGAGTGACGAGACGAGGCCCGCCGCGGTCGAGACGAGGCCCGCCGGGGTCGAGACGAGCCACCTGATTCTGCATTGCGGCGATACCGATGCCACGATCGACTTCTGGTGTGGGGGGCTCGGTGGCGAGCTCGAGCAGGACGAGGAGCTGGCCTCCCCGGCGCTCGACGCGATCTTCGGCCGCTCGGGCGTGCGGATCCGTGACACCTTCATCCGCATCGGCGGGACGCGGATCCACACGATCGAGACCCTCGACGAGAAGCGCGAACGGACGCCCACGGCCCCCTTGGAGAAGCCGCTGGGTCTCTCGGGGCTCTCCTTCCGAGTGCCCGACCTCGACGCGGCCCACGCGCGTGCGACCGCAGAGGGACGCGCGCCGACCGAGATCTATGCCTTCTCGGAGCTCGAAGACCCGGTCCGCATGTTCTTCCTCGAGGATCCGGACGGTCTGCGCGTCGAGATGATCCAGGAGGGCACCTGACGCCGTGTCGGCTCGGGCCCCCGACTAGCATCAGGCCGCGCACGGCACTCCTTGGAACTTGATGGGGAGTCATCTTCCGAGGTCGCGTGTTTTCGGCGTCGATGGAACGCTCTTGCCTGATAGGATGGAGATAGACCGCTCAGGCGTGAGGCGAGCGCTAAAGCGCTGGAGCGGCGGAGGCGCAGCCCATGCGGATTCGATTCCTCGCGTTTCTTCCGGTCGCGGGCGTGATCACGCTTTTTCTGTTGGTCGCGACCTCGTCCTGGGTCTCGGCGATCGAGCGATCGGTCACCGGGGAAGCAGAGCCCGCGCCGATCCAGGTGCGCCCTTTCGAGACGGAGTGCGAGGGTCTTTTCCGAGAGCTGCACGCGCTCTCGCATGAGGTCACAACCTGCTCGCCGCAGGCGACCTGCGCGGGCTCGCCGCTGCGATGTCCCTCCGCGCTGGACGTTCGGATGGATCGGGAGTTCGAGCGTCTTCGCTCGGCGCTCGCCGAGCGCTGCGGGTATCCGCTCGGGTTGATGGACTATGCCTGGGGCGGTCCCGTGAGAGAAGCGTTCCCTTGCGGCGCGACCCACGATTGGATGGAGGCGGCATCGAGCGGCGAGGCGCGGCCCTCGCTTTTTCTCTTCTGAGGGTCTGGCCCTGGTCGACGAAACGAAGAGAGCAAAGAAGACGGCCTCGAGCGGGATCGCTCGGGCCCGGCGATCGACTAACGGAGCGAGATCGTGCCGTTCGAGGTGCGCAGCCGGATCGGGGTCCCGCCCTTGCCGATGCGCCCGCGGACGCGGTCGGCCGAGTCGCTGGCGGTGTGCTCGAGGTCGAGGTCGAGGTCGTTTCGGATATGTCCGTTCTCGACGTGGATGTCCACGTCGGCGTCGGGGGCCTCCGGAAGCTCCAGGGTGATGCGCCCGTTGCTGGTCTTGAGCGAGACGCCGGTCTCGCCCAGTTCGTCGAGCGAGGCCTTGATCACGCCGTTCGAGGTCGAGGCGTCGATCGAGCCGTGATGGCCCCCGACTTCGATCTTGCCGTTGCTGGAGTGCGCGCGCAGATGCCCTTGGGTAGAGCGGCAGGTCACCTTTGCGTTGGCGGTCGTGACGTCGATGTCGCCGCTGACCTCGCAGATCGAGACGGACCCGTTGCTCGAGCGTGCCTGGATCGATCGTTCGAGGCCCTGCAAAGAGATCTTGCCGTTATTCGAGCTGAGGGAGACCTCCGTATCGCGCGGGACCCGCAGCTCCAGATCGGCCAGTCCGTGACGCGAGCAGCGCCGGGGGATTTGGACTTCGACGTCGAGGATTTCGCCGGCCTCCGCATTTTGGAGATGGATCGAGTCGAGGAGCTTCGCGGCCTTGTCGGGGCAGTCTGCGCGAACGCTCTTCGTAACGCGAATCTCGATGTCTTCGCGATTCTCTCCGTAGACGCGGGTCTTGCCGTTGGCGTTGCGGACGGTGAGCGCGCGGCCCGAGGGCGCCGGCACGACCACGACCTCCTCTTCGGTGAGGGTCTCCCCCCAAGGCATCCGCGCCATGAAGGTGCGCAGGAGGCCGCCGAAGCCTGGCCCGGAGCGCTCGGTCGGCGTGCTCGCCGGCATCGGCTCGGATTTCGCGGGGGTCCGTTCCTGCTCGGCCTGGAACTTCATCGGGGGAGGCCCTGCGTTTCGTTCGACCCGAGGCGCCGCACCATCAGTGGAACCGCCGATGGTCGTCGTCGTCGTCGAAACGTTGGGAGTCCTCGCGGTGGACGGAGCGGATCTTTTGTCGCATTCGGTAGCGCCGCCACTTATGCAGGAGCGCTTGCGGGGTCGGTGCGCCGGGGGTGCGTCCCTCGTTCACGAGATAGATCCAGCCGACGAGAACGCCCGCCAGATGGCCCGTATGGCTGACATTGCTCTGGCCCGCGGACATCCACTCCATGACGAAGAGCAGCGGGATCAGCCAGATCGCCTTGATCGGGATCGGCGGGAAGATCAGCATGATCGTGCGGTCGGGCCAGGTAAAGGAGTACGCCAGCAGCACGCCCATCACGGCGCCCGATGCGCCGAGGGTGACGCCGAAGATATCGGCCGCGGTGGAGGGCACACCGAGCATCCCGAGCATGAGGGGGATCGAGGCGATCAGGAAGCCCGCACCGGTGCCGCAGACCAGGTAGTACTTGAGGAACCGCTCGTCGCCCCAGAGCAGCGCGAGCGCAGATCCGAACATCCAGAGCGAAAACATGTTCAGCGCGATGTGGAAGATCGACGTCGGGCTATGCAGCCACATATAGGTGAAAATTCGCCACAGCTGGAAGTCGTCCCAGACCGCGGCGGGCTGGACGACGCCGAAGCTCGTGACGTCGAAGCCGATGCTGGGGCCGATGAGTTGGGCGATGAAGACCACCCCGTTGGCGATCATCAGATTCTTGATGACCGCCGGAGTCTGGGGGGGACCAAAGCTCATCTGCGCGCCGCCGCGTCCGTACAAAGTCGACACTCCCGGTCTGCTGGAACGTTGTCCAGCGCCAGCTCGTCTCCGCTTCCTGGTCTCACGTCGAGGCGGAAACGAGCATGGGCTCTATGAAGGGACCGAACGGGGCTCGTTCGCCGATCGATCGGGTTCCGATGAGATTGAATGAACTCGGAGTCATTGCCTGCGAGAGGGGCGCGCGTCTCCGCAAAGCCCCGGGAAAGTAAGGATCGTTGAATCACGGGTCAACGAAGCAACTGCCCAATCCGATCGGATGGCCCCGCGATGCCCCTGAGCGGCGATCAGATTATGCCCCTGGGGGGGATGGGCGACCCCTCAGGCTCTTCTGCGGGCCGCGAGCAGAAGCGCCGTCGCGGTCTTCCCGTCGACAACGGGGCCATCGAGCGCGTCGAGCGCCTCGGCCAGCGGCGTCGGGACGAGCTCGATGATCTCGTCCGGCTCGAGTCGCTGCTGGGTGGGCTCGAGGTCATAGGCCGCGAAGAGGTGAATCACCTCGTCGCAGAAGCCCGGCGTGGTCCAGATCGAACCGAGACGCTCGAGGCGCCCCGGTCGGTAGCCCGTCTCTTCTTCCAGCTCCCGGGCCGCGCAGGCCTCGGGCGACTCGCCCGGGTCGAGCTTGCCAGCAGGCACCTCCATCAGGGCGCCACCGGTGGCGTGCCGATGTTGGCGGATCAGCAGCACTCGCTCGTCGTCGAGGAAGGGGACGACCGCGGCCGCGCCGGGGTGGTGGACCAGGTCGAGCGCGACGCGGCGACCGTTGGGGAGCTCGACGGTCTCCGTGATCATTTCGAATTGGGCTCCACGGGCGACACGGCGATCGGACATCGGGGGCTCCTGAGCGATGGCGGCCAAGCTGGGCCCGGGAAGGTAGGCTCGCGGGCATGACTCCGCGCCCCTTTGAACGCCCCGCGACGATCTCGCTCCCTGACTCCGACACGCTCCCGAAGGGGGCTGCGCTCGACGGCCTCTGGCTGCCGGCGCGTGGAGAGGAAGAGGCGCGTGGCGGTGCGGTCGTGGCGCCGCCTCATCCCCTGATGGGGGGCAGCATGGACTCGCCGGTCGCGACAGAGGTGGCGCTGGCGGCGAGTGACTCGGGCTACGGGGCGCTGCGGTTCAACTGGCGCGGTGTGGGCGCGAGCGCGGGTATGGCGTCGGGCGAGATCGAGGACGCGGACGCCGACTACCGAGCGGCGCTCGCCTTCCTCGAGGCGGGGGGCGTCGACGAGACCGGCTCGGGTGTCCTGCTCGCCTGCGGCTATTCCTGGGGCTCACTCGCGGCGGCGCGCACCCTGGTCGAGTCGACGCGGACGCGGCGCGCCGTACTGGTCGCGCCCCCGCCGGCGATGCTCGACGCCGAGGCCCTGTCTGCCTGGGGGCATCCGATTCTGGTGATCGCCGGGGATCGCGACGAATATGTGCCGGTCGAGGCGCTCCGTGAGACGCTCGCCGGGGTCGAGCACGCCCGGGTCGAGATTCTGGAAGGGGTGGACCACTTCTTCATGGCGGGTCTGCCCGAGGTCGGGCGCCTCGTGCGGGGTTGGCTGGACGGCTGACGTGTTGGGTTCGCTCTCGGGAGCCCGCGATGAGCGGCCTCCCCTTGCGCCGCCGCCCCGCGGTCTTCAGTCGGCGATCGGGAGCGAGACGCGGAAGCAAGCTCCGCGTTCGCGGCCGTCCTCGATCTCGATCTGCCCGCCCGCCTGCTCGACGATGCGTTTACAAATGGGGAGCCCCAGCCCACCCACGCCGTCTCCGCGGGTAGTCCAGAAGGGCTCGAAGAGGTGGCGTCGCTCGGCGGGGTCGAGTCCCGGCCCGTCGTCCTCGACGCGGAGCTCCACGTGGTTGGCGATTGCGAGGCTCCACTCGGCCTCGACCCGGATCACGCCGCCAGCGGGGGTGACCTCGGCTGCGTTCGAGATCAGGTTCAGGAGCAGTTGGCGCAGCGCATCTTCCGGCAGTCCCAGGGGCGGGAGTGCGTCGTCGAGCTTCGTCTCGAGCTGAATGCCGCGTTCGCGGCAGCGATAGGTGAGGAGCTGGAGCGTCGTCTGGATCGCTTCGCGCACGCGCGCCTGGGGGTCGATCGCGGGGTGGGCCGGCGTCGGCCGTGCATGGCGGAGCAGGTCGTCGAGCATCCGTTCGAGGCGTCCGACCTCGTCTTCGACGACGCCGCGAAACTCGCCGTGAAAGGCCGGGTCATCGAGACGCTCGGGCAGGAGTTGTAAGAAGGTCTTGACCGAGACCAACGGGTTGCGGAGCTCGTGGACGATCTCGGAGACGAGGCCGCCTAGCGCGGCAAGCCGGTCCAGGCGTTGTACGGCTCCGTCGAGCCGACTCATGCGTTCCAGCGCGAGGCTGGTCGAGAGCGTGCCTGTGAGCTTGGCTGCGACCTCGCTGAGGATGGCGAGGCTACGGGGTCGGAGCGGTCGTCCGGGCTTCGTGGGGTGGACGAGCAGAATCGCGACGGGGAGGTCGCTCGGACCCGCGACGGGCGCCGCGGCGCTCACGCCCCGCGCGCCGAGTGCGGTGAGCACGGGGTCGAGGTCGGGGTCGGTCAGCCGTTGGACGCGCTCGAGCAACGTGAGTGCGTCGTAGAGCTCGGGGGTCGGGGCGATGCGGTGAGCCGCGGTCGCAGGTTGCGCCGCGAGTACGCTGGGGGCGCCGCCTGCGTCGAGAGCCCAGGCCACGGCTGCCTCCACGTCGGCCTGGCGCTCGAGGCGGGCCAACGCCTTCATGAGCAGGAGCTGGCCATCGGCGCCGACCCCATTTGTGGGCGCGGGACCAGGTAGCAGCACGGCATCGAGCAGGGCGTCTTCGGCGGCGCGTCGACGCTCGTCGGCGCGCGCCGCGCCGCGGCGGCGAAGCTTCGCACCGACCCGACCCGCCTCTTCTGCATCCCGAGCCTTTGATTGGCTCGCAGACGAGGCAGTCCGGCCGCGCGAAATGATATTCGCGTCTCCCCCCATAGGGGCGGAGGTAAGCGATCGACCGGCCGATGTCAACGATCGACGGTTGGGGCGTGGCCTAGAAGATGTCGTCCCGCGCCGCTTGTCGGGCCCGTCGGGTCGTCGTTTGCTCGGTATAGCTGCGCTCGGGCGCCGTGCCTTCGAGAAAGGGCTGGAAGTAGGCGTCCTGGGTATTGGCCTCGGCGAGCAGTCCCGAGGCCCGGTCGATGCGCTGGAACTCGATGTGCTCGGGCACCTCGAAATCGCGCTGGGGATAGGGCGCGAGGGCGATTCGCATGAAGTCGCCCCAGATGGGAAGTGCCGTCTTGCCACCGCTCTCGCCCCAACCGAGCGCCTGGTTGTCGTCGTGTCCGACCCAGACGCCCGTCGTGAGCTCGGGGGAGAAGCCCATGAACCAAGCGTCGGTGAAGTCGTTCGTCGTGCCGGTCTTGCCCGCGAGAGTACGGCCGAGCGAGCGCAGCCGGCGGCCGGTGCCTTCCTGGACCACGGTCCGGAGCAGATCCGACATCAGGTAGGCGTCCGCCGGTGTGATGACCTGAGCGGTGGGCAGGATTTCCGAGTCGGGGTAGCTCTCCGCGATCGGTTCGTCGGGACCGGAGAGCGGCTTGAGGACGGGCGGCGGGATCTCGCCGAGCGGCACGTCGCCGAGCAGGGGCGTTCCGGCCTGATCCCGCACCTCTCGAATGAAGCGGGGCACGACGCGTCGGCCGCCGCGGGGATAGACCGCGTAGGCGCGGGTCAATTCGAGCAGCGTCATGCTGCTCGAGCCGAGCGCGAGCGAGAGGTCGGCCGACAGCGGTGCCTGGATCCCGAAGCGCCGCGCGTAGTCGATCACGTAGCGGACGCCGAGGTCTCGGAAGAGGTGGACCGTGGCGTTGTTGATCGATCGCTTGAGCGCGTCGCGCATCGTCATCGGGCCATAGAATTTGCGGCCATAGTTGCGCGGCGCCCAGACGAAGCCGCTCACGGGGTCGGTGTAGACGACCGGTCGATCGACCACCTGTGAGACCGGGGTAAAGCCTCGGGTGAGAGCGGCGCCATAGATGAAGGGCTTGAAGGCCGAGCCCGGTTGGCGGGCGGCCTGAACGGCCCGATTGAATTCGCTGCGTTCGAAGTCGTATCCGCCGATCATGGCCATCACGTCGCCCGTCGCGTTGTCGAGCGAGAGCAGGGCTCCCTCGGCCAGGGGCTCCTGCCAGAGGTCGAGCCGTGCGAGCTCGCGCGGAGGCTCCACCGCTTCGTCCTCGGTGGCCTCCGCCTCGTCCGGAATGCGGATGAACCGGGCCACGTCGCCGACCGAGAAGATCTGGGTGATGTCGCGAACCGGGCGCGGGCGGACCTTGAGGTCGGGCACACGGGCCCAGGCGATGTCCTCGAGCCGGGCGATGCCCTCGACCCCCGCACCGAAGCCAATCCGGGCGGTCTGGGTTTCGGCGTCGATCGAGACCACGACGCCCTCGAGCGGCGTCGCCGCAGGGAGGGCGTAGGCGAAGGCCTGGGAAAGGCTCTCTTGGGTCGAAGGTTCGGTGGGCGGCGCCGTCTTGGCGCCCGCAACCGCTTGCGCCTCCGTGATGGCGACGGCGTTCGCCGTGACGTCATTATCGGTCGTGGCGACGGCGTTCGGGGTGCCATCGAGGCCGCCGCTGGGTCGTGGGACCAGGGCGAACTGGCTCCGATTGGTCTCCGCGAGTGGAGCGAGCGCGGCATCTACACCCGCTTCACCCTCACGGCGGATCGGACCCCGGTACCCCCTTCGGTGATCGTGGGCGACGAGGCCCTGCTGGATGGCGTCGCGCGCGGCTCGCTGGAGGTCGACGTCGAGGGTGGTGTCGACGCGTAGGCCTTCGTTCAGGATCTGATCGGCGGAAAAGCGATCGAAGAGGAAGCGGCGCACCTCCTCCGTGAAGTGGCTGGCGATTGCGATGTCCTCGCCCGCGGCGTGGGATTGGATCACGGGCGGGTCGGCGATCGCCGCGTCGAAGCGGTCGCGATCGATATAGCCGTCGGCCAGCATCCGACGCAATACGTAGAGACGGCGGGCCTCGGCGGATTTCGGGTTGCGGGTCGGGTCGTAGGCGCTGGGTCGCTGGACCAGGCCGGCAAGCAGCGCGGCCTCGGAGACGTCGAGTTCCTGTGCGTCCTTGCCGAAATACGTGCGCGCGGCCTGGCCGACGCCCCAGGCACCGCTGCCGAAGTAGATCTGGTTCAGGTAAAGGAAGAGGATCTCCTCCTTCGTGAATTGCTGTTCGATCTGTCGCGAGAGGATGATCTCGCGCATCTTGCGCCGATAGGTCCGCTCGGGCGTGAGCAGTAGGCTCTTCACCATCTGCTGGGTGATCGTGCTCGCGCCCTGGGTGGTTCGGCCTGCTCGGAGATTCGTGAGCGCGGCGCGTAGGATCGCCGAGAGGTCGATGCCCTGATGTTCGAAGAAGGAGCCGTCCTCGGCCGCCACGAAGGCGAGCTGAACGTGGCGCGGAATCTGGTCGATCGGGACCAGCCGTCTCTTCTGCCGATAGAACTCGCCGATCAGTCGCCCATGACGGTCGAAGACCTCGGTCACGACCGGCGGGCGATAATCATCGAGGCTGCGAAAATCGGGGAGGTCGCGGATCAGTACGAGGTAGATCGTCAGGGCAGCGGCCGCGCCGCCCGCGACCAGCACAGCGAGCCCGATCAAGCCGATCCGGACCCCCCTGGACCGGGAAAAAGCCATTTAAACTCCAGAGTTTCGAGAGGCTAGCCGACGGCTCTACCCGTGCGCTACCGATTCCGCCGACCCCTCGTGCCCGGAACTGAGTTCCGACCCCTCGCGCGTGACTGGAGTTCCGCATGTCGACCCGTCCCTCTGCCTCTCGTTCCCTGACCCTGGCCTTCGTGATGGATCCGGTCGAGGCGGAGCCGATGGACGGCTCGACCACGATCGCGTTCATGCGAGAGGCACAGGAGCGCGGCCATACCGTGCTCTACGTCGACCCCGACGACCTGGAGATCGATGCGGGGCGGGTGCGCGCCTGGGCCGTGCCGATTCAGCTCGACCTCACGAGCGATTCCCCCGTCACGCGCGGCGAGTCTCGGGTCTACGACTTCGACGCCGAGGTCGACGTGGCGCTCCAGCGGAAGGATCCGCCCGTCGACCGCGACTACATCGTCGCGACCCAGATTCTGGACGTCTGTCGCGAGACCCTCGTCCTGAATCGCCCTGAGGCCGTCCTCGCGTTCAACGAGAAGCTGCTGGCGACACAATTCTCAGAGCTGATGCCGGCGACCCGGGTGACCCGGCGAATCGACGTGCTGCGGGCCTTCATGGCCGAGCAGGGCGGTCAGATGATCGTAAAACCCCTCGACGGTAAGGGCGGCGAGGGCATCTTCCACCTCGTCGAGGGCGACCCGAACCTGAACTCGATCCTCGAGCAGTCGACCGTGTTCGGCACCCGGGCGATCATGGCCCAGGCCTACCTGCCCGCGATTCGCCAGGGCGACAAGCGGATTTTGCTGCTCGAGGGCGAGCCGATTGGCGCGGTGCTGCGCGTGCCGGCGCCCCAGGAGAGTCGCGCGAACCTGCACGTGGGGGGCTCGGCGGTGAAGGCGCCGCTCGACGACGCCGACCGGCGGATCATCGAGCGCGTAGGCCCTTTCCTCAAGGAGCAGGGGCTCTTCTTCGTCGGGATCGACGTGATCGGTGGCCTGCTGACCGAGATCAACGTCACGAGCCCGACCGGTGTGCAGGAGATCGACGCGCTCGAGGACACGCAGCTCGAAGCGGTCGTGCTGGACCGGCTCGAGGCGCGAGTGGCCCAGCGCGAGCGCTAAGCGGCGTCTCTGGCTGATCTCGAGGGTTTCGGATTTGCGGAGACCTCGAGGGCCGAGCGACCGGGCGCGTACGGTAAAGTACGCCCATGGCCGGCATCGAGGGCGCACGACCGAATGCAGACGAGGCCCTGGCCTACGGGATCCTGATCGTCGACGACGAAGAAGCGATCCTCGAGAGCCTCGAGCTGACCCTGGGTACCGAATACCGGGTGTTTACGGCGACGAGCGCGGAGGCGGGGCTGGCGATTCTCGACCGCGAGGACATCGCGATGGTTCTCTCCGATCAGGTCATGCCGGGGATGAGCGGCGTCGAGTTCCTGGAGCAGGTGATCGAGCGCAACCCGCGGGCGATTCGGATGATGCTGACGGGCTACGCCGACATGCCCTCGCTGATCGCGGCCATCAACGAGGGGCGGATCTGGCGCTATCTCCCGAAGCCCTGGGAGCCGGACGATCTGCGGATCACGGTCAAGCGCGGGCTCGAGGTCTACGAGCTCTCGAACGAGAACGCGCAGCTGGCCGACGCGCTGGCCGAGGCAAACGCACGGCTGCGATCGGAGAACGTCTACCTGCGACGGGAGGTCGAGGCCCGCTACTCCTTCGAGGGCATCATCGGCGACGCCCCGGCCATGCAGAAGGTCTTCGACGTGACGGAGAAGGTCGCCCAGACCGACGCCAGCGTCCTGCTCTCGGGTGAGACAGGGACGGGCAAGGACCTGCTCGCACGGGCGGTGCATTACTCGGGGCCGCGGCGGGATAAGAAATTCGTGGCCCAGAATTGTGGTGCGCTGCCCGAGACCCTGCTCGAGAGCGAGCTATTCGGTCATAAGCGCGGCGCGTTTACGGGGGCCCACGCGGACAAGCAGGGTTTGTTCGAGGTCGCGGACGGCGGGACGATCTTCCTCGACGAGATCGGCGAGACCGAGCCGGGGATGCAGGTCCGGCTGTTGCGCGTGCTCCAGGACGGTGAGATCCGGCCGCTGGGGTCCGCCGAGACCCGCAAGGTCGACGTGCGGGTCGTGGCGGCGACGAACCGGGACCTGAAGAAACGGGTCGAGGAGGGCGAGTTCCGGGAAGATCTCTACTACCGGCTCCGCGTGGTCGAGATCACCCTGCCGCCGCTGCGCGAGCGGAGCTCCGACATCCCCGCGCTGGCACATCATTTTCTCGACGCCACCGCGGCCCGCATGAAGCGCGCGTTCGAGGGCTTCTCCAACGCGGCGATGGACCGGATGGTCGCCTATGCGTGGCCGGGCAATATCCGCGAGCTCGCGAATGAGATCGAGCGCACGGCGGCACTGACCGGCCCGGGGCGCACGATCGGGCTTCAGGATCTCTCCGAGCACGTGCGCGGCGGGGCGGTGATCGCGCGGGGAGGAGAGCGTGGAGACGGCCTCGCGCTGGCGGCAACCCCCGACGCGCCGATCGGTGATTGGGACCTCAACCGCTCGGTCGATCGCCTGAAGCGGAACCTGTTGATTCGCGCGATCCGCGAAGAGGGCAGCAAGAGCGGCGCGGCGGAGCGCCTGGGGATCCCCCGCCAATCGCTCCAGAAGATGGTGAAGCGGCTCGGGATCACGGCGGAAGAACTCGCGGCGGGCCCGCCCGCGGCCTCGTGACTCGACGATCTTTCGGAGAAGATTTCGTCACGGATCGCGCGGACCTCGGGTAGACTCGGCAGTCATGGAAATGCTCTTCACGTCGCGCTTCGAGTCTCCAATTGGTGTCCTTCGAATCGCGAGCAGTGACAAGGGGCTCGCCTACGTCGAGCTGCCGAATGAGAGCGGTCGGGGCTTCGCGGGTTGGAAGCAGACCCACGCCCCCGATGCCGAGGTGATCGAGCGTCGCACGCCGAACGACCTCTACATCGACCAACTCCTGGAGTACGCCGAGGGCGCGCGCCGCGACTTCGAGTTCGATCTGGACCTGCGTGCGACGGACTTCCAGCGCTCGGTCTACAAGCATGTGGCGAACATCGAATACGGTGAGACCCTGGCCTACGCCGATATCGCCGACGCCATCGGGAATCCCAAGGCCGTGCGTGCGGTGGGGGCCGCCAACGGCGCGAACCCGATCCCCCTCGTCATCCCCTGCCATCGTGTGATCGCGCGCGGGGGTTCCTTACAGGGCTACGCGGGCGGGCTCGACCTGAAGGCGAGGCTGCTCGCGATGGAGCAGGCACGGCCGCAGGCGGTCGAAGAGCAGGCACGACTTTTTTGAGGCGCGCGCGGGGCGCGCTGTCAGGACTGCTTGCTGAGCGCGGATGGCTCTTGACCGCTGAGGGCTCTTGAGCGCTGAGGGCTCTTGCTGAGCGCGGATTCGGTCGCGAGGCTCAGACCAGGGCGAGGGCCTGGTCGATGTCGGCGATGATGTCGGCGGCGTTTTCGATGCCACAGGCATAACGGACGAGGCTGTCCGTGATCCCGAGGGCGAGCCGCTCCTCTTTCGGTTTGTCCCAGAACGACATCGTGACCGGGAGCTCGATCAGGCTTTCGACCCCGCCGAGGCTGGGGGCCTGATAGGGGAGGCGGGTCGCGTCGATGAAGCGCATCGCGCCCTCGAGATCAGTGTCGATTTCGAAGGTGACGACCCCGCCCGCGCCGGACATGATCCGGCGTGCGATCTCGTGGTCGGGGTGGCTGGGCAGGCCCGGGTAGAAGACGCGGCTCACCTTGGGATGGGCCTCGAGGTACTGCGCTAGGGCGAGGCCGTTCGCGTTGTGGCGCTCCATGCGAATGTCGAGGGTCTTGATCCCGCGCAGCAGAAGCCAAGCCGCGTGGCTGTCCATGATGCCGCCGAGAACGCCGAGTGCCTTGCGCACGGGATCGACGAGTTCGCGCGGGCCCGTGAGCGTCCCGGCGAGCAGGTCGTTGTGGCCGCCCAGGTATTTCGTAGCGCTGTGGAGTACCAGGTCCGCCCCGTCCGAGAGCGCCTTGTGGTTCGCGGGCGTCGCGAAGGTCGAGTCGATGATGATCTTCACGCCCGCGGCATGGGCGACGTCGGCGAAGGCCGGCACATCGATCACGCGCAGGTAGGGGTTCGTCGGAGACTCCGTGAAGAAGAGTTTCGTGTTCGGTCGGATCGCCTCACGGAAGGCTTCGAGGTTGGAGGGCTCGATCACGGTCGTCTCGACGCCCATGCGCGAGAGGAATTGCTCGATGAATTGACGCGTGCGTCGATAGCAGTCGCTGGTGACGATCAGATGGGAGCCCTCATCGAGCAGGGCCATGAAGGTCGTGGTCGCCGCGCACATGCCCGAGGCAAAGAGGATGCTCTCCTCTCCTCCTTCGAGGGCGCTGAGCTTGCGCTCGACCGCGCGCCAGGTGGGGTTGCCGTAGCGGCCGTATTCCTCGCGCTGGCTCTTTCCCTCCTGGTAGTCCGTGACCTCCTTGGAGTTACGGAACCAGAACGTCGAGGTCTGGTAGATCGGCGTCGTGATCGCGTGGGCTTCCTGTTGGCGCAGCTCGCCGGCGTGGACCGAGCTCGTGGCGTTGCCACGATCGCTGGGCTCTTCGGGAAGGTCGGTCTTATCAGACATGATGTCTCTCAGATGATCGCGATGGGGTGGGGCTGGTCTTCCGCGCTCCCTCGGGTCGGAAGGAAACGCTGCGCTCGCTCGGGGGCGGGGCCTTTGGAGGAGCGGGAGGACCCGCGCGACATCCTAAGAGCACCCGCGCTCGCGCTTGCACGCGGTCGGACTCGAACTCACCTCGACACGATCAAGTAGTGGCGCTTAGCAACGGCCCGAAGGCAATTTCCCTTGGCAAGGCTCGTCCTGCCTGGCGATTCGCTCAGAGGCATGACGAATTTCGGTCGACCGCGGAACGTAGAGAGGGTCGACCTGGGAAAAGGTCTGCAAACGCCTGAAATCAACCCCTTGAATTCAATTCTGGAGCCGCAACCCTACGGGCGATGCCGAGGGGCGTCAACTGCGCCGGCCATGGATCGATACGGGGTGCACTCTCATGACCACAAAACGCCGCGTTCTCGTCTTTTGTGCCTCGAGTACCAGCTGTGCCCCTCGTTTCCACGCGGCCGCCGCGGCGCTCGGGCGCGAGGTCGCGCAGGCGGGTCATACGCTGGTGTATGGCGGTGGCGCGAAGGGCTCGATGGGCGCGCTCGCCGACGCGGCGCTCGAAGCGGGCGGAGAGGTCGTTGGCATCATCCCCCGCTTCATGCGTGAACTCGAGTGGGCCCATCACGGGCTCGCGGAGCTGCGGCTGGTCGACGATATGCAGTCGCGCAAGCGCCTGATGCTCGAGACGGCGGACGCGATCGTCACTTTGCCGGGCGGGTCGGGCACCTTCGAGGAGCTTTTCGATGCCGTGACGGCCAAGCGCCTCGGCGTCTTCGCTCATCCCATCGTGATTCTGAACCAGGAGGGTTTCTACGACCCGCTTTTCGAGTTGATGGCCCGCAGCGTGGCTGAGCGGTTCATGCACGACGCCCATCTCGACATCTGGCGCGTGGTGGAGCGCGTCGACGAGATCCTACCGGCGATCGAGTCGGCCGAGCCCTGGCCCGAGAATGCCGTGGAGTTCGCGACCCGGTGAGTGGGTCGCGGGAGCGGTCGACGCGCGGTCTGATCGCGGAGCTGGTGCGCGCCTTTCCCTTTCCCGACCCGCGCGCGGCGGACGGTCGGGGTCTGCTTGCCTATGGCGGTGACCTGGCGGCGGAGCGTTTGCTGGCGGCCTACGCCCAGGGTGTCTTTCCCTGGTACGACGAGGATCCGATCCTGTGGTTCTCGCCCGATCCCCGGATGGTCCTGCAGCCCGCGTCGCTGCGGGTCGGCCGCTCCCTGGCCAAGCGGGTCCGTGCCGCGCCCTATCGGATCACGATGGACACGGCCTTTCGTGAAGTGATCACGGCCTGTCGCGACACGCCCCGCCCAGATCAGGAGGGCACCTGGATCACGGCCGAGATGACGGAGGCCTATTGCGCCCTCCACGCGCTCGGCTTCGCGCACTCGGTCGAGGCGTGGCGGGAGGACGGCTCGGAGTCCGGGGCGCTGGTCGGGGGGCTCTACGGGATCTCGCTGGGCCGGGCCTTCTTCGGGGAGTCGATGTACGCCCACGCGCCTGATGCGTCCAAGCTCGCCTTCGTCGCCTTCGTGCGCCAGCTCGAGTCCTGGGGCTTCGACTTCGTCGATTGCCAGGTACAGACGGATCATCTCGCGCGCTTCGGCGCGAGCGAGTGGGCACGCGGGGCCTTCCTTGACGCGCTCGCGCGTGCGCTCGAGGGCGAGACGCGGCGGGGGGTGTGGCGCTTCGAGGGTTCAGAAGTCCAGGGGTAGGACCAGGTGTCGCTCGTAGACCTTGTCGCGATGGGCGAGCAGCGCCTCGTCGAGCGCGTTCTCGATGGCGGGGGTGAGGCCTCCATAAGAGGCGCGCAGGAAATCGGGCATCGGGTTCTGCTCCGGCGGGAGCGGGCGCAGGAGCGCGGAGAAGGTCGCCCAGTAGAGATCGACCGCAGAGAGCGCGTCGCCGACCAGATAGTCGCGCCCTGCGGCGCGCTGGGCAGCCAGCTGTTCGGAGAAGAGGCCGAGGATCGAGCAGATTCGTTCGTCGGCGCGCGTCGCGGCGTCCGCGCTCCAGCCGTAGCTGTCGCCGAGCACGCGGGTGCCCGCCAGCGCGGGGTTCGTCTCCGCGTCCGGGACGGAGAGCATGGGAGCCAGGAGCTGGTGGCGTCGATTCCAGCCGAGCCCGTCCTCGCTACAGATCTCGTGGGCGAGCCCGAACATCAGCGCGCGCTCCCTCGCGTCGCTCGGGATCAGTGCAGGGGTGGGGGCCAACCGCTCGGCCAGCGCGAGGATCTCCTCCCAGCCGATCCGGGCGGGCTCGTTGTCGTAGATCGCCTGCGGCGCGTTTCGGAAGCCGGTCCAGTCGACCAACGCCTCGTTCGCGTCGGTCGCGGTTTGTCGGACGGGGACGTAATCGATTCGCTTGACGTGGAAGACCGCTTTGGCCGCTTCGCCCCAGGGTCCGGGGACGCCGGTGGTGAGGGCGAGGCGAAGGCCGGGGAGGGATCGTGCGGCTTCGGGTTCGACGTAATCCATTTCGTGCGCATCCTTTCAGCAAACATCAAAGGGGGTTTCGATCGGGGTTCGAGTGGACGCGCCACCCAGGCCCGGCGGAGTTCGCTTGATCAGTGGAGCATGCGTCCGCGGCGGGTGCTCGAGAGTTCCCCCTCCGCGATCAAGTCGCTCGGGTCACAGGCCAGTCCGTCACAGAGCAGGAGTAATTCGTCGTAGGCGACGCGTTCCTCTCGCTCCTCGACCGCCTGGATCTGATTGGGAGTGAGAGTCCGGCGCAACCCGCTCGCCGTGAAGCAGGCCTCTTCGATGGCGACGACGAGATCACGTAGAGACCAGCCCCGATCGTGGCGTCGTCGGCGCACGGCGAGCCCATCCAGGCGCACGAGGCGCTGCGAGTCCGGATCGGGGGGCAAGAACTTCTCCTCTACGGGGCGCCACTGTAGCCCGTCGGTGGGCACGCAGCGGCCGATCTCTGCCTGGACGGCCCCTCTACAGGTCTCGTGTCGCTGCGGCGAAGCGCGCCTTCGCGTCCCCCTCGATCACGCGGCCGTGTGCGACGATCAACTTTTCGAAATCCCATTCGAGGATCCGCGCGATCGAGTCCCGGAGGCGCGGGCGGTCCTTGAACCCAGAGCGCATCAGGCGCGAAACCGCGAGGCGTCCGCGGGCACCGGCCAGCCACAGAAAGACCCCTGTCCATCCGCCCGGCGCGGGGTCGAAGTTGAAGCAGAGGTCCGTCAGGATCAGCGTTCGGGAGGCCGCGTGGAAGAAGATCACTTCGTTGGTGAGCGGAGCACCCTGGAGCGGGATCTGTTCGAGGCTTCCCCGCCATAGATCCGGAGGGGTTTCGGTGAGGTCCGCCGAACCCGCCGGTCGTGTTCCGATCTTCGCTCCGGCGCCTTCGGCGAGAAAGCAGGCGGCTTCGGGATAGCGCTGCGCTGCGGCCAGGAAATAGAAGTGGTGGAAGCGATTGGGAGCGATCAATGCGCGCACTTCGCCGAGCCCGGACAGCTCGGCGGCGAGCTCCTCGTCGATTTCGACCGGCGCGATCAACACGAGCCCCCCGTCCGTCAGCCGTACGACGGTCATGCGTGTGCCGATCTGTGCTCCCGCGAGCGAGAGCGGGACCGAGCAAGTCCAGAGTTCAGGACCTCGATTTTCGAGCATATCGTCTCTCCTCCATCCGTGGCCGCGCCGCGGAGACGATGAGCCATCGTGGCATTGGGTGGCAAGGCCGGTGCCCGCAAGGCCCTGACGCCCGCTCCCCTCGGCAGCCCGGTGTGGCGGTGTAGACTACGCCAATGGCGACTCAAGGCGGCCTCGAGATCCTCGAACGAGCAGCGGAAGCGCGCGGCAAGCTCCTGCGCGTCGAGGGCGATCGTGCGGGGGCGACGGTTGGCGTGTTGGGGCTCACCTTCGACGTGGGACGGGTGCTCGTCACGCCGGGAGAGGAGGGTGTCGAGGTTCGCGCGCTCGAGGCTTCGGGCGGCGAGCCGGAAGGCCTGGGAGCGCTCGACGAGGAAGAGCCTTGGTGGCGATTTCTCGGCCATCCGATCACCGTGGCCTGGCCGGGCGGCGTGGAAGAGGGCGTCGGGGCACGTGGCCTCGGCTCGCTGATGGTCTTGAAGCTTCGTTTCCGCGAAGAGAACGAAAACCCGCGGGTCGTGCGGCTCGAGGCGACGGGCAACGCGCTTCGGGTCTCGCTCGAACCCGTCTGAAGCGCGGTTTCGCGCGCACGAGATCGATCCAGGAATGGATCCAGGAGGAACAGCATGGCGGACGACGACAAGGTTGTGCGAAGTGACGAGGAGTGGCGAGGCCAGCTCAGCGAGGAGGAGTTTCAGGTCGCGAGATGCTCCGGGACCGAGCGGGCTTTCAGCGGGCGCTACTGGGACGAGAAGGCCGATGGGACCTACCACTGCGTCTGTTGCGACGCGGCGCTCTTCCGATCGGAAGCCAAATACGATTCGGGGACGGGGTGGCCGAGCTTCTTTCAGCCGATTGAGGAGGGGGCCGTCGCAGAGAAGGTCGATCAGACCCACGGCATGGCGCGGACGGAGTCACTCTGCGCGAAATGTGACGCGCACCTCGGGCACGTCTTCCCCGATGGCCCGGCGCCGACGGGGCTGCGGTATTGCATGAACTCAGCGTCGCTCAACCTGAAGAAGGATGATGGATAGCCGTCGCAGTTGCGTTCGAGGAAGGCCGTGACGGATCGTTTCGACGCCATCTTCTTCGACAATGACGGCATCCTGGTCGACACCGAGCCCCTTTTTCTGCAGGCGACGCAGGAAATCCTCGCGACCGTGGGCATCGAACTCTCGGCGCAGGTCTATCACGACCTGACGATGCGCTCCGGCCGAACGGTCTTCGAGCTGGCGATCGCCCAGGGCATCTCCGAGGCAGCGATCCTCGAACTTCGGGTCGTCCGGGGCCAGCGCTATTCGGAGCTGATTCGCGCGGGCATCCGGGTGCTCGACGGGGTCCCCGAGGCGCTCGAGCGCCTTCGCGGCGTTTGCCCGGCGGCGATCGTCACGAGCTCGAGCCGGGACCATTTCGAAGAGATCCACGCGCAGACGAACCTGTTGCCCTTCTTCGAGTTCGTGCTCGCCGACGGAGACTACGCACAACATAAGCCCCATCCGGCCCCCTACCGAGCGGCGGCGGAGCGCATGGGAGTGGATCCCGCGCGTTGTCTCGCCGTGGAGGATACGGAGCGTGGTCTCGTCTCGGCGACCGAGGCAGGCATGGAGTGCCTGGTGATCCCGCACGCGATGACGCGGGAGGGGGATTTCTCTCGGGCCATCGCACGGCTCGACTCGATGCGAGGCCTGCCCGGCTGGCTCGGCCTCGACTGAAGGGTCGGGTGTCGATCGTGGCGTCTTCACCGGATCGCGCAGCAGGCCTTCTCTTTGCAGAGGGCGGGCCTACCTCAGATGGGAGCAGTCCTCGACATACCCGATCGCGCGGAGGCGTTCGCAGGTGGTGAGGTCCATCTCGACGTCCTCGCCCTGAACGGCGTTGCCCTCCGCCGCGAGCCGCTGGAACTCGGCCAGCTCCTCGAGTCGCGCTTCGGCTTCCGGGTCGGCGTAGGGGTCCGTTTCCAGGGGGTCGGCCGAGACGTCGAAATAGGCGCGCTCGGGGAGCCCGCGCGGATTGTTCGGGTTGGCCACGATCAGCTTTTCGTCTTCGGTGCGCAGCGACCAGAGGACGTTGCCCTCGTGGTCCTCTTCCGAGAAGACCTGCTGGTCCTTTTCGAGTCGGCCGACGAAAGGCGTACGCAGGTCGACACCTTGCATGGTCTCGGCAGGCGCTAGGCCGGCCGCGCCGAGCAGCGTCGGACCGACGTCGATCAGTCGGGCGAGTCCCGACGCCGCGCCGGGCCGCGGCCCTTCCATGTCACGTGCCCACTTCACGAGCAGGGGCACGTGGATCTGCTCGTCGTAGAGCGTGAGCCCATGCCAGAAACCACCGTGCTCGTGGAACTCCTCGCCGTGGTCGGCGGTCAACACGATCACGGTGTCGTCGTAGATCCCCGCGGCTTCGAGTCTCGCCAGGAGCTTCCCGAAATTCGCGTCGAGGTACTCGATCTCTCCCCGGTAGAGCGTTTGGAGTCGCTCGGCCATCTCGGGCTCGGGCTCGGGCATCGACACCCGGGCGATGCCCACTCCGTTGTAGGGATGCTCGAAATAGGGGTCGTGCGGGTCCATGTAATGCACGAAGAGGAAGAATCGTTCGTCGTCATGCTCGTCGAGCCAATCGAACGCGACGTCGTTCACGACCTCCGAGTCCTGATAGAAGTCGTTGAAGCGCACTTCGTCGCCGCCGAAGAGTCCGAGGGCAATCTGGCGCCCGAGCTGGTAGACAATCAGCTTCGAGCTCGACTCCTGGGCCCCGAAGAGGTAGTCGGGGCCGAGGTAGTAATAGTCGTCGTAGCCCTGCGCGAAGCCGAAGCTCTCGGCGAGATTCACGTTGGAGACGATCCCACCCGTCGTGTACCCCGCGTCTTGAAGCGCTTCCGGGATCAGGACGAGGTCTTCGGAGAGCGAAGAAGGCTTCGACATCGCGTTATGCGTCGAGGGCAGCGTGGAGGTGATGAGGGAGGCCGTCGCGGGTTTGGTCCACGAAGCGTGCGAAAAGCCTTGGTAGAGCGTGCCCTCGTTGGCAAGGCGGCAGAGGTTTGGCGTCTCGATGTCTGCGCCATAGCAGGACAGGTGATCGGCGCGTAGCGTGTCGACCATCACGAGCACGACGTTGGGCTTCGTCTCGAGTCCCGCGGCGATGCCGTCGCGGCTTGCGCGCTCGAGTCCTGCAGGCGCGAAGGCCAGGGAGAGACCCCCACCCAGGCCAAAGACACCGAGCACGAAGAGCGCGATCGGGGCGATGGGGTGGGCGAGACGTTCGGCGACGGGCTCGATCAGTTTTCGGGCCGGTCCGAGGATCAGCAAGAGCAGGACGGTGGCCGCGATCAGCACGCCGGCGATCACGCCGAGCGGCGGCATCTGTTCGAGATAGACGTCGCGTCGTAGGCGGAAGAGCACGACGAAGAGCCCGAAGGGGATCAGGCAGGCGCCGAAGCCGAGCCGGACGATCCAGTGGCCGAGTTCCTTGCGGTCCATGGGCAGGGTGGCGAGAAAGAGCCCGCCCACGATCGACAGGCCGCCGAGGACCGTCGCCCAGAGGAAGGGTCCGAACCAGAAGACCTGGCTCTCGGTGCCGAGACCCCCTCGATAGATCGTGATCGCCTCGCCGAGGCCGAGCACGAGGCCGGCGGCGATGCCGGCGAAGGCGCCCGCCGAGGGGGCGCGCCAGAGGCGCTCGCCGAGGGGTGTCGCGACGTCGTCTCCCGCGGTCGTGTCGACGTCTTCCTCGAGGCTGGCCGCGGCCCGGGCGGCCTCTTCGTAGTCTACCTGGACCCCGTCGACGCGAGCGTAGGCCGGGCGGTAATCGTCACCGCGAGCCCACCAGAAAAAGAAGCCGAACATCGTCGGGGCCTCGGCGGCCCAGAAGCCGAGCGCAGCGGAGACGATCGCCGCTGCCGGCCCGATCAGTTCGCCGAGCAGGACGTATTGCGCGGCTTCGCGGATGCCTTCGCCGGCGATCGTGAAGGGGCTGATCACGGTGACGAAGATCTGGATCGCGGAGCCGAAGGTGATCTTCCAGAAATCCGCGCCCTCGGCGCCGATCGCGAGCGCCGTGTAGTAGTACATGACGGCGGTCGTGAAATGAACGAGGAAGGAGAGGAAGAGAATCTGGAGGATCAGCTTCGGATGGTCTCGATAGGCGGCGGCGGAGTTCGAGATGCGCGTGACGAGGCCGGTGATCCGGGCCTTGGCCGGCATCGGGACGTTCTCGAGCACCCACTGGACGATGCCCGGAAAGAGCAGCACGAGCACGAGGCCACTGATCACACCCCCGGCGATCGGGACGGAGATCGACGCGAAGAGGATCGCGTTTTCGCCGAAGATGCCGATGCCGAAGGGGAGCGCCACCAGGAAAGTCATGAAGACGCCGGAGAAGCCGCAGACCTTCTCGACGAATTTCGCGGCGGTCACCTCGACCGTCTTTCCACTGAAACGCGCCGCATCGAAGAGGGTGTAGCCGTCGAGACCGGCCGTCGACGGGAGGAACGTGCCGATGAAGCGCCCGATCAAAAAGGAGCCGAAGACGTGCCTGAAGGGCAGTTCGATGCCCTGGCCGCGAAGCATCAGGATCCATCGGTACATCGAGGACAGCATGCCGATAATTTTGATGCCGGTGGCCATCAAGACGAAGGTCCAGAACGTTCTCGCGTCGATCTGGGAGATCTGATCGCGGATCAGCTGGAGGACGGGGACATCGTCGATTTCGTGACTCAGCAGGACCCAGAACGCGAAGACCGTCACCCAGGCCTTGAGAAAGGTGAAGACGCGAGTCCGCGTTTTGCCCTTGGGCAGGCGAAATCCAATGATCGCCAAGAGTGCGATGCCCAGGATCTGGATCATTGTCATCGAGCGCGGTCTCCTTGGAGCGGCGAAGCCGGATGAGGTCTCGCGAGTAGGAGTGAGTGCGTGAAAGGCGGCCGAAGGTAGCGGTCTATTCGCCGGGGGAGGACCGCCCGACCCGCGAGATTGCGTTCAGTGCGCATTTCAGCCGTCTCGAATCAGCAGATCTGCGCCTGTTTGGCTAGAGAGGCGGTGAGAGGCGGTGAGAGGCGTGGTCGTGGAGCAGGGCGATCCAAGCGAGGCGGCCCCCTTCGGTCGGGGATCAGCGCCGCCGGAGAAGCTGTCGCCGAGCCCGTTGATAGGCGGTCTCGGTGATTCGTCCCGCCTGACGTTCCTCCTCGAGGTCGGCGAGGGCCCGCAACTGGCTCGGGGTCAGCTGCTCGAGATC
>Ga0315332_10000155_pt1 | contig 25733 bp, 20 predicted proteins | sample M110034915metaG_FD_203455 | JGI IMG/M metagenome (GOLD analysis project Ga0315332, IMG submission 203455) | Ammonia-oxidizing marine archaeal communities from Monterey Bay, California, United States - M1 100m 34915 | ecosystem: Environmental > Aquatic > Marine > Intertidal zone | place: USA...
GAAAATGGTCTATTGTTGAATCATGTGAGTTCTAGCTCAATAAAAATGGGGTTAATTAAATTTATTGAGATGAATGATGTTGATTTAATGCACATGAAAGATAAATCTAGAATTTTAGTTGAAAGAAATTTTTTGTGGTCTAATATTATTAATAATCTTGTTACAGAGCTTACTGAAAAGGTTTTGAAACAATAAATATTTAAGAATTGAGGGAAGTATTTTATAGGTTTTTTAAGGAGATTAATTCTTTTAATTCAATACTATTTATTTGTTTATTTTCTTCTTCATATGTTTTTTTTAAAAACCCATTTGAATTTTATTTTCATTATTTATTTTTAATAGTTTTAGTTCCTGCTTTTATTTTGAAATATGGATTTCCAACTATTGTCATTCAACTTTTCTCTGTCCCTTTATTAGTTGGAATAGCTCATATTCTTTTAGGTAATTGTAATTCATTTACTTTTATAAAAGTTTTAGGAGGTTTAGTCTTAACTTTTCTTTTCTATTATTATATATTGATAAAATATAAATTTGATTTTAAAAAAATATTTTCACTTTATATAAAATTTTCATACTGGATTTCTGTAGTTGGTGTGATTCAAATTATATCATACTTAATTGGTTTCAAAAATGGCTATGATTATTCATGGATTTTTAACAAAGGAGGATTTGTCGAAGGTGGATTAGTTGGTTTAAGAGTTAATTCAATTCTATCTGAACCTGCACAATTAGCAATTGTTATTTCTCCTGCTCTATTTATTTCGGTTAGAAATATACTTTACAAGAAAAGCCACATATTAAATAAATATCAATCTATAATTATTGTATTAATTACTTTATTAACTACATCATCGGTTGGTTTTTTCGGTTTATTGATTTGTGTCATATTGAACACTCAAAGTTTTAGGTTTAGATATTTATTAATAGGAGCTTTTATTTTTTATTTGTTTTTTTCTATTTCGTATAAATATGTTAGTGATTTTCAATCCAGGTTTGATTCAGCTATTGGATTGTGGATTAATGAAGATTTTAGTTTAAAAAACACTAATAATTCAAGCTTTGTTCTATACAATAATTTACACATCGCTAAAGAGAATTTACTACATCACCCTTTGTTTGGGACAGGTTTAGGTTCTCATGAAGATGCTTTTAATAAATATACTTTAACTGGGACAATCATAAAATATGACTTTGCATTTAATAAGAAAGATGGAAATTCACTTTTTATAAGATTATGTACTGAGACTGGATTAGTAGGAGTTTTTTTTATTGTTTTTCTTACTTTCAAATGCTTTATTCTTAAAGTTGATAATAAAAATAAAACTCAAAGCTTAATTATTAGTCAGGCCCTTTTTATACTCATATTACTATCCTTAATACGTCAAGGTAATTACATGCTGAATGGTTTGCCATTAATTTTTTTACTTTACTACCATAATTATATTGAATACAAAAAAGTCATTTGAAATTTTTTATTAATGGATAAGAAAACAGTATTATTTCTTTACACAGAATTTTCTTCATATTTAGAGTCTTGTCTCAATTTTCTTGTTGAACATCATTCTGTAAATGTTTTTTTAATTAGATATTCAGTTAATAATGAAGCTCCTTTCGAGTTTGAAAAATGGGATTTTAAGAGTGAAAAAAGAAATATTTTCAAAACAAAAAAGCAGTTATTAGATTTTTCAATTAATCTTAAACCTAATTTAATTGTTGTAAGTGGATGGTTAGACAAAGATTATCTTTATGTTGCATCAAAGCTAAAAGATAAAGCAATTACTGTTATGGCAATGGATACAGCATGGAAGGGTACATTAAAGCAAGTTTTGTTGTCAAAATTGAGTATTAATTATTTTTCAAAAAGATTTAATTATGTCTGGGTTCCTGGATTGAAACAGAAAGAATTTGCGAAAAAAATTGGTTTTTCTGAAGAGAATATTTTAGATGGTTTCTATTCTGCAAATGTTCAACTTTTTAAAAAATATTATTTAGAAACAATAGATTCGAAAAGAAAATCGTACCCCAAAGTATTTCTTTTTTTAGGTAGATATGTTAATAATAAGAGTATAAATGAATTAAGTATTGCATTTAGAAATATTTCATTAGAAAATGATCATGATTGGGAGTTGTGGTGTGTGGGCACCGGAGATCAGTGGGAGAATCGTCTTATACATCCTAAAATTAAGCACCTTGGATTTTTACAACCTAATGAACTTCTTGATGTTGTGTCTAAAACAGGCGTTTATATTTTGCCTAGTAAATTTGAGCCATGGGGAGTTAGTTTACATGAATTTGTTTCGGCAGGTTTTCCAATAATAGCGTCTAAAAACGTAGGTTCTTCAGATATTTTCTTGAAAAACAAAATTAACGGATTACTAATTGAATCAAGCTCTGTATCTGATATAAAGCAAGCTATGATAGAAATGATGAAAATGAGTGACAGAGAATTACTTTCAATGAGTGAAGAAAGTTTAAATTTGTCAAATATTATTACCCCTAAAATTTGGGCAGATAAATTAATGTTATTGTTATGATTAAAATACTTGTTACTGGTGGTGCTGGAAATGTTGGTGGAGCTTTAGCTCGAAAATTGGTTGAGAATCAAAACTATTATGTATTAATTGTGGATGATTTATCTACGGGATCTAAAGAAAAACTCCCTTCAGATAAATTTTCAAATTGGGAATTTGTTTATTGTGATGTGAATAAATACAAAGAGATTTCCGAAATCATGTTGGTCAATAAATTTGATTTTGTTTTTCATTATGCTGCAGTTGTTGGTGTTAAACGAACTCAAGACAATCCAATTATGGTATTAAATGATATTGAAGGGATAAGAAATGTTCTTCAGCTTTCAAAGAATAGCTCTGTTAAAAGAGTGTTCTTCTCTTCTTCTTCTGAAGTATATGGAGAACCAGTCGAATTGCCTCAGCACGAAGAAACAACACCTTTGAACTCTAGAGTTCCATATGCAGTAGTTAAAAATGTTGGTGAGTCCTATTTTAGATCTTTTTTTAAATCTTTCGGATTGCCATTTACTATTTTTAGATTTTTCAATACTTATGGCCCAAATCAAAGTCAAGATTTTGTTGTTTCTAGGTTTATTACAAAAGCACTTAAAAACGAAGACATAACCATATATGGAGATGGTTTGCAAACTAGAACATTTTGCTTTGTTTCTGATAATGTAGGTACATGTGTTAAAATTTTTGAAGAAAATTTAATCCTCAATGATGTTATAAACATTGGTGGTGCTCAGGAAATGACTATTCTTGAATTAGCAAAGCTAGTAATTGCAAAAACTCACTCGTCTTCTCAAATTGTTCATTTACCTGCCTTGAAAGAAGGTGATATGAGAAGAAGAATGCCAGATAACTCTAAAATGAAAGCTGTTCTGGGTAAAGATTTAATTTCCATTGAAGAAGGCATTGATTTAATGCTTAACGATAAAGATTTCATTAATCAATGTGCGGGATAAATGGCATTTATAATCATTTAATTCATAACGATTCTAAGAGTCAGGTTTTAAAAATGAATCAATCCTCTTCACATAGAGGACCAGATAATCAAGGGCTTTATTGTGACAATGACATTATTTTAGGACACGTTCGTCTTTCAATAATTGATTTAGATTCTAGATCTCATCAACCTTTTGTAAGTGCTAACAAAGAAATTATTCTATCATTTAACGGGGAAATATATAATTTTCTTGAGCTTAAAAAGGAATTGAACGAATATCATTTTATAACAAATTCTGATACTGAAGTTGTAGTTGCAGCATATTTAAAATGGGGTGTAAATTTTTTAGATAAACTGGATGGTATGTTTGCTTTTGCGTTATGGGATAAGTCTAAAAAGCAATTACTGCTAGCAAGAGATAAAATGGGGATAAAGCCGTTGTATTATTATGAAAAAAACAATACAATTGTTTTTTCTTCTGAAATTAGAAGCTTGTTAAATTGTGATTTAGTCGACAGAAAATTGAATTCATCTTCAGTTCAAGATTATTTACAATATTCTACAGTGCATGGGCCCAATACCATAGTTGAAGGGGTTAAGTTATTACCATCTGGTAATTACCTTCTAGTTAATGAACATGATTTTTCAATAAATTCATTTTGGGACATCAGAACAAGATATAGCCAGAAACCCTCCTCTCAATCTTTAGAAGAAGTTCAAATGGATATTAAAGCTTTATTTAATAATGCTGTCCAAAAACGATTGTTTTCAGATGTTTCATTTGGGGCTTTTTTAAGTGGAGGTATTGATTCTAGTGCTGTTGTTGCCGCAGCAGCAAGCTTAAGTAGTAAGCAGATTAAAACTTTTTGTGTTTCTTTTGAGGATAAACAGTTTGATGAATCTAGATATGCTCAAATTGTTGCTAATAAATATTCTACAGATCATCAGGTTATAAAATTATCTCCAAAAAACTTTTTAGATGACATTCCTAATGCTTTGTCATCACTTGACCACCCAAGTGCGGATGGTCCAAATTCGTATGTTGTAGCTAAGGCTGCAAAATCTGCTGGAGTTTCTATGGCTCTTTCTGGTTTAGGTGGAGATGAATTGTTTGCAGGTTATGATATATTCCATAGGGCATTTAATCTGTTGGATAAAAAATGGCTATTTTCTTTTCCTCCTGGTGTTAGAAAATTCGTTGGATTGCTTGTAAGAGCTGTAAAGCCCTCTATATCTTCTGATAAAATTACAGAAATAATTAATCAAAAATATTTAGAATTAACCTATTACTACCCAATTTATAGAAACTTATTTACTGAAAAAGATTTAAAAAAATTAGTTGGTTTTACTAAATTAAACAAGACACATCCATTTACTTTTGGTAATGAGAACCTAGTGAATTCAAAAATGCCATTTTTAAGTAAGGTTTCTTATTTAGAAATGAATACTTATATGCAGCATGTTTTACTAAGGGATACTGATCAGATGAGTATGGCTCATTCTTTAGAAGTAAGAGTTCCAATGCTTGACTCTCAGTTGGTTGAATATGTTTATGGTGTAAAGGACACTTATAAATTTGGGAAATCACCTAAGAATCTTTTAGTTAGTTCAATTAGTAATATGCTCCCTAATGAAGTTGTAAATCGTCCAAAAATGGGATTTGTCCTTCCTTGGAATAATTGGATGAGAAACGAATTAAAAGATTTTAATATCTCTCAGCTAGATTATCTGAAAAAAATAAATCTACTTAATAATAAGGAAATAGACTCAATCTATAATAAATTTCAAAGTAATAGTCCTAAAATATCTTGGTCAAAAATTTGGTCTTTGGTTGTTTTAAGTAATTGGCTTAATCAAAATAAAATTGACATTTAGAAAAAAGAAAATAATAATTTTTATTGATTGGTTTTTGCCAGGTTATAAGGCTGGTGGACCAATTAGGTCGATTTCAAATTTAATTGACCATTTAGCAGATGAATTTGAATTTTACATTGTAACTAGTGATAGGGATTTAGGGGATCAGGTTCCTTATGAAAATGTTCTTATTAATGATTGGATTGAAAAATCTAAATATCATGTAATTTATCTTTCTAAAGTCAATCTAACACGACTTTATTATAAAAAATTATATAAAGAAATTAGCCCTGATTTTGTTTATATAAATAGTCTTTTTTCCTTCTCATTTGCAATATTGCCAATAAGGAGTTTAAGTTCTTTTAATCCTAAAATTTATCTTTCACCTAGAGGAATGTTAGGAGAAAAGTCATTAGAAATAAAACCTTTAAAGAAAAAGGTGTTTCTGTTTCTAGCTACAACTATTAAGTTTTATAATAATATAAGTTGGATCGCTTCTAATGAAATTGAAAAACAACAATTGATTTCTAATTTTGGAAATAATTTGAAATTATATGTGGCACCAAACTTGGCTATAAAGCAGTTGAATTCTCAAAATAGTTTTTTACATAAAAATAAAGGTGTTTTAAAGCTTATTTATGTTTGTAGGATATCACCCATCAAGAACATAGATTTTTTAATAGGTTTGCTTAATCACGTTAAGGGTGATGTTTTATTAACTATAGCCGGTCCTATTGAAGATAAAGTATATTGGGAGAAATGTCTAGATAAAATTAATTCGCTTAATAGCAATGTTGCCGTTGAACATTTAGGTGAAATGTCACCTTCTGATATTCACTTGCTTTTTAATAGCCATCATTGTTTTATAAGCTCTTCACTTAACGAAAATTATGGTCATAGTATCGTTGAGGCTCTTTCTTTTAGTTGTCCAGTTATTATTAGTGAACATACTCCATGGAGGCAATTAGAAGATTCTTATGCAGGTTTTAGTCTTGAATTAAATGATGTTGAGTTTATTGAAAAAATTCAATTTTTTATTGATATGAATAATCTAATGTTTTTAAAATATAGGCAAGGAGCTTTTGAATATTTTAAAAAGAAAATAGATTTAGATACTTTTAGTGATAAATTCAGGGAAATTTTTAGTTAAATGAAATTAGAATCTTTTAATAATGAATGGTACAAGCCTGGTAATCCCGTGAAAAGATTACTATGGTATTTTATTAATTTTACTTTTTTTAATGGATATTGGTTTCCTTTTAGTTCTATTAAAGTTATTTTCCTTAAATTATTTGGAGCTAAAGTGGGTAGACATATAGTTATTAAACCCAAAGTAAATATTAAATATCCCTGGAATATCTCAATTGGTAATAATGTTTGGATAGGTGAAGAAGTATGGTTGGATAGTTTAGGGGAAATTACAATTGGAAATAATGTCTGTATTTCACAAGGGGTTTATCTTTTTACTGGTAATCATAATTACAAGAGAAACTCTTTCGATCTAATTATAGAGAACATTAAGATTGAAGATGGTGTTTGGATTGGGGCAAAGTCTATTGTTTGCCCAGGAGTTACTTGTTATAAAAGTGCTGTTTTATCTGTTGGGTCTGTTGCTACAAAAGATTTAGAATCATTCTCAATATATCAAGGTAATCCAGCAAAATTTACTCGCAAAAGAATATACGAAAATGAAAATTAGCATTATTACCGTTTCATTTAATAGTGCTCAAACAATTGAAGACACTATTCAATCGGTTTTAAGTCAAGATTATAATGATATTGAATACATTATAATAGATGGTGATTCTTCTGATAAAACAATAGAAATTGTTAATAGATATAAAGCAGATATCCAATATTTTTTATCTGAACCTGATAATGGAATATATGACGCCATGAATAAGGGAGTTAAAGCTTCTAAAGGAGATGTAATTGGGATATTGAATTCAGATGATGTATATGAAAATAGTTCTGTGATAAGTAATATTGTTAAATCATTAAAAGATAGTGATGCTGTTTATGCAGATTTAGTTTATGTACAACAGAATAATTTAAATCATATAAAAAGACATTGGAAATCAGGAAAATATAAAATTGGATCATTTTTGAATGGTTGGATGCCTCCACATCCAACTTTTTTTGTTAAAAAAATGTGTTATCAAAAATATGGGCTATACAATACGAGTTTAAAATCTGCTGCAGATTATGAGCTCATGTTAAGGTTTATTCATAAAAATAAAATCAAAGTAGAATATTTTAACGGAGTTGTTGTAAAAATGAGATTAGGTGGAGTCAGTAATTTATCTTTTACAAATAGATTGAAAGCAAATCGAGAAGATAGATTAGCTTGGAAAATAAATAATTTAAATCCAAGTTTATTTACGTTTTTACTTAAACCATTAAGGAAATTAACACAATTTAGAATTTAGCTCTAACTCTTCGTATTCTAGAACGAGAACCTCTTCTGTTGCCTCTAAATTTAGAACGAGATTTTTTGTAATATTTATTTCTAGATTGTAAAAAGTAACTGTAGCTTATAGTGGTGTAGATGTATGAATCATCATGAGTAGGGTCACCTCTTTTTTCCCCAGCTACAAAGTTCAGGCTTTCGTTTTCAGGAACAATACCTGAAGACTGGTTAGCTAGAGAAGCTCCTAAATCAGACATGTTGGTTGGGTCGTTATAAACTGTTGAAATGTCATCTAAATAATCAGTAAATGTAGTTGTCCAGCTCAGGTCAAAACCAATTCTATGGTTTCTGTTAAATGTGAAAACCCCACCAATACCTACAGGTAGACCAATTCCAAATCTCTTGTAATTTACACCCTCTGTCTGTAAGGGCCTTAATGAATGCCAACTATTACCATCTGCACTTCCCTTGGGGTTATGGTAAAAGCATGATAAACCAGCGTGTATATAGGATTTGAATTCTTTATCATACCTACCTCTGCCACCTAAATCAGGTTCAACAAAAAAATTGAATTCTGCTCTAGATGAAAGTTCGATAATATTATTTTTAAATCTTAAATTTCTCCAAACTCTAGGTTCATTGGTAGATAGTGCATCATCTCCTCTTATTTGTCCATAAGTTATACTGTTGTTAATAGACCAACGATCATCAAATTTGTAGCGTGCAAATCCTCCAAAAACATAGCTTGTAGATTTTGGTTTTAAATCTAAAATGAAATTTCTTCTTGCTTTTTCTTTACCACCAATTTCACCAAGGTAATTAGATGCTCCAGCTTTAATCCCAATATCCCAATTGTATTGTGAATAGAACGGTGTTGAGAAAAAGCACAACAAAAGTAATGCGGTTATATGAGGAAAAACACTTTTCATCATCACAAAGATAATAAAATGACTTTCTACTTTACATTTACTTAATAAAATCAATTAAATATCTTCAATTAATATTCGTAACAAGGAGTATTTATTTCATTAATTTTGATTAAAAATTAGAATGAATAGAATTACAAAATTATTTAGTATAAAATATCCGATTATTCAAGCAGGAATGATTTGGTGTTCTGGCTGGGAATTGGCAAGTGCTGTTAGTAATTCGGGTGGTTTAGGAATTATTGGTTCAGGTTCTATGTATCCTGATATTCTAGAAAATCACATCATTAAATGTAAAGTTGCAACAAGCCATCCATTTGCTGTTAATTTACCCTTGTTGTATCCAGATATTGATAAGCATGTTAAAACAATTATTAAATATAAGGTGCCAATTGTTTTCACTTCTGCCGGAAGCCCAAAAAAATGGACCAGTATTTTGAAAAACGAAGGAATTATTGTTGTTCATGTCGTTTCGAGTTTGAAATTTGCATTAAAATCTCAAGCTGCTGGTGTAGATGCAGTTGTTGCTGAGGGTTTTGAAGCAGGTGGTCATAACGGAAAAGATGAAACTACTACCTTTTGTTTAATACCCGAAGTTTCTAGTTCTCTAGATATTCCTGTAATAGCAGCTGGTGGAATTGGTGATGGTAGAGCAATGCTTTCAGCAATGATTTTAGGTGCCGAAGGAGTTCAAATGGGTACTCGGTTTGTTGTTTCTGAAGAATCATCAGCTCATCAGGATTTTAAGAATAAGGTTATTGAAACAAAAGAAGGCGATACTCACCTTACTTTGAAAGAGATTACACCTGTTAGATTAATAAAAAATCAATTTTATACAAAAATTGCTTCTTTGTATGAAAAAGGTGGTAGTAATAATGAACTGAAAGATCTACTTGGAAGGGGAAGAGCTAAAAAAGGAATGTTTGAAGGTGATCTAGAGGAAGGAGAGTTGGAAATAGGACAAGTATCTTCTCAAATGAATAAAGTAAAACCAGCAAGTGAAATAGTCGCTGATGTTATTCTCGAATTTAACAAAGCAAAAGAAGGAATTAATTCAGATAAATTTAATTTTAAATGATTCAATCAAAGAAATTTAAACTTTCTAATGGTTTAAGGGTTGTCTACCATAGAGATGAATCTAGTCCTGTAGCCGCTTTTAACATGTTGTACGATGTTGGTGCAAGAGATGAAAACCCCAAAAAGACTGGCTTTGCGCATTTATTTGAGCACCTTATGTTTGGTGGATCATCAAACATTGTGGATTTTGATGGGCCACTACAAATGGCAGGTGGTCAAAGTAATGCATTCACTTCAAATGACATTACCAATTATTACATGACTTTACCCTCTTTGAATTTAGAAACTGCATTTTGGTTAGAATCGGATCGGTTAAACTTATTGGATTTTAATCAAAACAGTCTTGATGTTCAGCGTAAGGTAGTTATTGAAGAGTTTAAACAGCGTTACCTTAATCAACCTTATGGTGATGTTTGGTTACTGCTAAGACCTCTTTGTTATAAAATTCATCCATACAAATGGGCTACTATCGGTGAGAAAATACAGCACATAGAAGATGCTAAAATTGATGATGTTAAAGCTTTCTTCTTTAAACATTATACACCAAGAAATTCAATTTTATCAATTGCTGCAGATTTAGAATTTGAGAAAATTCAAGAATTTTCTAATAAATGGTTTAGTTCTATTGAAGATAGAAATGAATACACAAGGTGTTTAAGTCCAGAACCTGTTCAACTTGAAAAGAGAGAGCTTCGTGTTGAACGAAACGTTCCAAATGATGCTTTATATATCGCTTTTCATATGGATAATAGAATGGGTGAAGATTATCATGTAGCTGATTTAATTTCTGATATTTTATCTAGAGGAAAATCAGGTAGATTTTATAAAAAATTAATTAGAGATAATCCTAAGTTTATTGAGCTTTCTGCATTTATTATGGGCAGTTTAGATAATGGTCTTTTTGTAATTGCAGGTAAGCCTGTAAAAGGAACAAGTTTAGAAGCTGCATATGATTTAATTAGAGCTGAATTAGATTTGTTTGCTTCTGAACTAATAGGAGAAAGAGAGCTTCAGAAAAATAAAAATAAAATTAAATCTTCTTTAACATTTCAGGAGATGTCTAATTTAAACAAAGCAATGAGCTTAGCATATTATGAACTTTTTGACTCTTCTAGCGGAATAAACAACGAATTTTTAAAATATGAAAATGTTAGTTCATCTGCTATTAAACGTGTAGCAGAGAAATTATTTTCAGAAAACAATTCAAATATTTTATACTATAAATCTGCTAAAGATGCTTAAAAGAAAGGTCTCTCCACCAACAAAAGCTCTTGAGTTAAAAAAAATAAAGGAGCCTGAAATAATACCTTTAGATAACGGAATTGAAGTTGCATTTTTTAATTTAGGATCTCAAGATTTAATTCATGTTGAACTTATTTTTGATAATGGACTTACTCAATCAAGTAACATTATTATTCCTACTGCAGTTTCAGAACTTTTTGGAACCGCATCTTCCTCTTTTGGTTCTGGTGAGATTGCTGAAAAATTAGATTTTTATGGTGCCTTTTTAGAAACAAGTATTAACAAGGATATTGCTTCAATTTCTATATATTCTTTAACAGAGCACATTGATGATGTTCTAAATATTTTGTTTGATGCATTATTTAATTTGGTATACCCTCAAAATGATATTGATATCTTTTTGTCTAATTCCTTACAAAAATTGAAATCTGAGCTTGAGAAAGTTGAGTATGTATGTCTTAAAACTTTTAACCAGTATCTTTTTAAAGATCACCTATATGGAGATGTCATTTCTTTTTCTGATTTTGAAAACATTTCATCTAAGCAATTACAATTGTACTTTAAAAGTTTTTACAACCCAGAGGATGTTTCTGTTGTAGTTTCTGGTAAATTTGATAATTCATCTCTGTACAATTCATTGAATAATCATTTAGGGTTATGGAAAGGAGGGTCTGTTAAAAAAAATATTCCTTCTATTGATAAAAGTGAAATATTCAAATTATTTGTTACAAAAACAAATGCGTTACAGTCTGCAATTAGAATTGGAAAGATTGTTCCTGTAAAGTACGGTTCTGTCGATTATTTTAAGCTAAAATTACTAAACACTATTCTTGGTGGTTATTTTGGTTCAAGATTAATGTCTAATTTAAGAGAAGAAAAGGGGTTGACTTATGGAATTAATTCATCTTTTATAAATTATGATGCTGCATCTTTTGTTGTAATATCAACTACAGTGAAAGGAGAATCAACTTCAATTGCTGTTAAAGAGATTTACAGCGAAATAGATAGATTGTCTAATCAATTGGTAGATAATGAGGAATTAATTCTTGTAAAGAATTACATTTCTGGAAGTTTAATGAGAACAGTTGATGGACCATTTTTAATTGCAGAACAGTATAAGTTGCTAAGCCATAAAGGAGAAAAGTTAGCTTACTTGGAAAAATTTAATGCAGTTATTCAAGAAATCACATCTGATGATTTATTGCAATGTGCTGTAAAGTATTTTTCTGTCGATTCTTTTTCAGAAGTTGTAGTTGGGCCTAAAAGCAACAATTAAAAAGTTTATACGTTTAATCAAAGATTGTTTAGATTGCATTAATATATGTTTAGATTACTTCCAAATATGAGATTGTTTGTAACATCTCTTGCATTTATTTTTATCTCTTTTGTTGGTAAATCTAATTCAATAGAATGTTTAGATTTTGCAACAACTTACTTAGATAAAAAGAGTTACAATACTTCAATTTCAATTCTTGCTTTAGGACCACCGGATTTTCGGTGTGTTTCTGTTGATGTTTTAGGAGATGTTTTGCTAACATGGATTCCGGTTGATGATCCTTTGGGAGATTTTTTAGAATACCGAATATATAGCGAAAGCGCTGGAGTTTTTAATTTAATAGGAACCCAAACCAATATTTCTAATGCGTCATATATTCATCTTGGAGCTGGAGCAAACCTAGGCAGTGTTAAATATTATATTTCTACAGTTTCTAATCCTTCTGGATCAATTATTGAAGAAAATTCAGTTGATACGCTGTCAACACTATTCTTAAACGTTGTAAACCCTTCAAATGGAACAGCAGTTTTACAGTGGAATAGTATGGTTAACCCTCAACTTAGCACAGCGAACAGCCATTATTACATTTACATGGAATATCCATTAGGAACATGGAGCTTAATCGACTCAATTTCTAGCACCTTAAATTCGTATTTTGATACAATTACTATTTGTGACGAATTTTTAAATTATAAAATTGGATTGACCAATGATGAAGGTTGTGAAAGTTTGTCAAACATTGATGGTGATCAATTTCAAGACATGCTTCCTCCAGATATTCCTCAAGTTAATTACGTTACTATAGATACTTCTTCTGGAAATGTAATTGTAGATTGGAATCCTACTTTTTTTCAAGATACCTATGCATATATTATTTTTCAAAACATTAATGGTGTTTGGAGTGTAATAGATACAGTTTATGGATACAATAACACTAGCTATTTAAACACTACATCTTCAAATTCTTTAGCTCAGGTTGATAATTACGGCATTGCTGCTTACGATAGTTGTATTACTGGTAACCCTAATACCAGTCCAGTAAGTAGCTCACATAATACCATTTTATTGACCAATGTATTAGATGTTTGTGATTTGTCTGTTAATTTATCTTGGAACAGCTATTTAGGATGGCCAAATGGGGTTGATAATTATAAACTTTTTTATTCAAAAGATAATGGTCCATGGAATTTACTTGCTCAATTAGGCTCAACTAGTAGCTATTTGCATCAAAATTTAGATGGGTTCTCAACATATAAGTATTTAATTGAAGCAAACGAAAATGGCCCAAATAAATCTCTTTCTAATGTTTCTAATAGATATGTGTATCAACCATCACAACCTGCTTTTTCATATTTAAGTTCAGTAAGTGTAGTTAATGACAATCTAATTGAAGTTGAATTTTATTCAGATAATTCTATAGATGTATATGGTTACGACCTTTACCGTTCTAATGATGGAGGAGGAAGCTTCAATTATGTAAATTTTTCTAATTCGACTATAAATCCGATTGTTTTTGAAGATTCTGATGTTGATGCAGATCAACAGAGCTATCAATACTATGTTTCGGTTATTGATAGTTGTAATAGGGAATCTACAGTGTCTAATATTTCAAGTAGTATTTTATTAAATGCATCTGCAAATAATGGATTAACTAATGACTTAATTTGGAGTAGCTATATTAATTGGGATATTGGAGTGAATCGTTATGAATTATATAGAAAAGTAAACGATGTGTATGAAATTAATCCTTTTGTTTCTTTAGGACCTTCTGTTTTGTCTTTTGAAGATGATATTTCTTCTTATTTAGGGTCTAATGCTTCTGGTCAGTTTTGTTATAAGATAAAAGCTGTTGAAGAGCCTAATAGCTTTGGTTTTTCATCTGAAAGTTATTCTAATGAATTCTGTGCTAATCAAGACCCTATAATTTTTGCGCCTAATTCTTTTACCCCTAACGGTGATAATATAAATGATAATTGGTTTCCTCTAGTTAATTTATTAGATTTTAGTGAATATAGATTATACATTTACAACAGGTTGAATCATTTGGTTTTTGAAACCTCTAGCTCTTATGAATCATGGGATGGTAGCTATTTAAATAATGATAAAATAGTACCCGTTGGTGTGTATTTATACTTTATAGAGTTTAAAAATGGAAGGGGAGATTTCATGAGAAGGCAGGGTCACATTAACTTAATAAGATAGTCTTAGGTTTTTTGTTTTTTCTTTTTTGCAGCAGGGAATAAAATATTGTTTAGTATTAATCTGTAGCCCGGAGAGTTTGGGTATAAATTAAGGTCTGTTGGAGGATCATTTACATAATGTTTGTAATCCTCGGGGTCATGTCCTCCATAAAATGTCCATTGACCTTTACCAAAATCTCCGTGTATGTATCTTGCTGTTCCTAGTGCCTTGTTTTCCCCCATTATCAGCACATCAGATTTAATTTGTGATCTTAAAAAGTCTGTTGTTTGACCCATGAATCCTTTTATTATTTGTGTGTGATTTTGGCATAGCATTGTTGGAACAATATCCCATTTTGCTGAGAATTCAAAAAGTGAGAATTTATCTTGATTTTCAGGGATTTTATGTAAAAGTGTTCCGTCTATTGAAGAGAATTCATACTCTAATGGATTTTGAACTAAAGTGAAGTCTTTAAAAGCAAAAGTGTTTTCGTAATTTAGTTTTGACTGAGATGCAGGATCTGCAGGATCTCCATCATACATGTAATCACATATGTCAGTTCCCTTTGCAGCAAGTGAAATATCAAAAGAGTCAGTTCCTGAACACATAGTAAAAAGAAAACCACCTCCAACAGTGAAATTTTTAATTTTGGTTGCAACACCAAGCTTTAACTGTGAAACTTTATCAAAACCTAAATCTTTTGCTAACGCTTCGGTGTCTCTTTGTTGTTGAATGTACCATGGAGCATTCCTATAATTCCTATAAAATTTACCATACTGCCCAGTAAAGTCTTCATGATGTAAATGAAGCCAATCGTACTTCATTAGCTGATCTCCTATCACTTCTCTATCGTAAACCTTATCATAGGGTATTTCAGCATATGTTAATACTAAAGTAACTGCATCATCCCAAGGTTGTTTCCCATCAGGTGTGTATACAGCAATTTTTGGTGCTTTTTGAAGTTTTACAACCTCTTGATTAATTTCAGGATCTGAGATTGATACTTTTATCTGATTCGATTGAACATCTGCAATTACTTCATATGAGACACCTCTTATGATGCATTCCTCTTCAATAGAAGAATAATTGTCCATTAAAAAACTGCCTCCTCTGTAGTTAAGTAACCATTCTACTTCAATGTCATTTTGTAGCACCCAATATGCAATTCCATAAGCTTTAAGGTGATTGTTTTGTTCACCTTCATCCATAGGGATAAGTATTTTACTAGCCCAAAAAAGTTGACAGCAAAAAACAAAAATAGTAACAGTTAAAAGCTTCTTCATTTCATTTTTAAATCAAAAACTATGCTAAGATACAATTAAGATGATAAATTAAAACGGACCGTCTTCATCTCCGTCTAAGTCATCATCATTCATCTTGGACTGAACAGTATATGTTCCACCCATTGATTGACTAAAATCTTTATTAGGTTGTAAATTTTCTGGAGAATAGTCTTCCGAACTAAAGGTGTCAAGATTAGCAAACTTTGCATATTTACCTATAAATCGTAAACGAACATCATCTAAAGAACCATTTCTATGTTTTGCAACTATAATTTCTCCCTGACTGTTACAAGGAGACCCGTCTGCCCATTCAGTAATGCCATAATACTCTGGTCTGTAAATGAAACATACAATATCAGCATCCTGTTCAATAGCTCCAGAATCACGTAAGTCAGAAAGCATTGGCCGTTTGTCTCCACCTCTTGTCTCTACATTTCTACTAAGCTGAGAAAGAGCTATTATTGGAACATCTAATTCTTTTGCTATTTCTTTAATAGATCTAGATATAGTGCTTATCTCTTGTTCTCTGTTCCCTCCTTTTCCTCCAGATGACATGAGTTGTAAATAATCAATAATTATTAATTTAACGTCATGCTGTTGTTTTAACCTTCTTGATTTAGCTCGTAATTCAAAAATGGATAGAGCAGGAGTGTCATCAATGAAAAGAGGTGCTTCAGATAGCTGTTTCGTTCTATGAAAAAACTGCTCAAATTCTTTTTTAGTGAATTTCCCTCGTCTAATGTCTTCTGCAGGAATTTCAGCTTCTCCAGAAATTAATCGATTTACTAACTGAACAGAGCTCATCTCTAAAGAGAATATTGCAACAGGATGTTTAAAATCTACCGCTACATTTCTTGCCATTGAAATAACAAATGCAGTTTTACCCATACCAGGTCTAGCCGCAACAACAATCATATCTGATTTTTGCCAACCCGAAGTAACTCTATCTAAAGCGGCAAATCCAGTAGCTATTCCATTAATTCCATCTTCTTTTCCCATTGCAACTTCGATTTCATCTTTTGCTTTGAGAATAAGGTCTGTCATGTTTTGGTAGTCCTTTCTAATGTTTCCCTCTGCAACTGCAAACAGTTCACTTTCAGCTTCATCTAAAAGATTGAAAACATCTGTTGTTTCATCATAAGCTTGTTGAATAACCTTTCCAGAAATTCTTATAAGCTCTCGCATTATAAATTTTTGAACAATAATTCTAGCATGAGTTTCAGCATGAGCAGCTGATGCAACTCGATTGGTAAGTTGAGAAATATAAAAGGCACCTCCACAAGAATCTAAATTGCCGTTGGACCTTAACCTTTGAGTTACAGTTAGGATATCTATACTTTCTGATTCAGAAAAAAGTTCTTGAATAGCTTCGTAAATTTTTTTGTGGGCATCTTTGTAAAAAATATCAGGTCTATTTATTATGTCAATAACATCATTAAGTGGTCCTTTTTCAAGCATTAATGCACCTAAAACAGCTTCTTCTAAATCTACTGCTTGTGGAGGTAGCTTACCAGAACCTACTATGCCACTTTCTTGCGGTCTATTTATTTTTCGGATAGCCTGTTGTGACGTTTTTATGTTATCTAATTGTTTTGACATGGTTCAAAAATACAGCTAATGAAATGAATGAAATGATTTTTAGTTCGAAAAAGTTATCAAGTCTATTTATTAACAAATGTTAGTAATTTTAAGTTATGAAATTAAGTGGAATTTTTATAGTTTTTTTATTCATGTCTTTTATATCATGTGATAAAGAAGATGTGTTGCCACCTAGTTTGGTTGTAAACACACCGCTTGCTCTTTCAAATTTCAATGTTTTAGAATACATTTCAGTTCAAGGAACGGCTAGTGATGAGACTAGTATTGAATATGTTGAGCTAAAACTTTTAAACAATAACCTAGCCTCTGTGTCCAATCAAATTGTCTTGTATTCTAATGAACTTAATTTTAATTTTAATGCCAACCTTTTAATCGATGATATTCATTTAAGTTCAGGTAATTATTTTTTGAAAGTTGCTGTAAGTGATGGAAGAAATGTAACAACTAGTTATGTTGAAATTTTTTTATCAGCTGTTCCTTTAGTTCTTAAAAAAACATACGTAGTTAGTTCTAACACTAATTCTTTTAATCTATATGAAATTGATGGTACAACTGTTGCCTTAGTTGAGTCTTTTCAAGGGAATTACGAGTCAAGTGTTTCTAATTCTTACAATCAATACCTTTTTTTCGGAAGTGATCAAGCAGGATACGGGTATGATCCGGATTTCAATTATATTCCTTGGAATATAGCATCTGACTTTTCACCTTATCAATATTTCAATAATTCTGTCTATTCTGCAGAAGATCATTTACATTATGTTTCTCATGGTAACGGCAATGTAAAGGGTTACGATGACAATGGAAATGTTATTTACAGTTGCTCCATGAATGTTAATGAGTATCCTGAAAAATTATTGATTGAGCAACAAAAAATATTTGTAGAAGTATTTTACACCAACTTTAACACCGATTTAGTAGTATATTTTAAAGGTTCTGGTGCTGAGAGTCATCGATTGGCAATAAATAAAGACATAGTTAGTTTAATTCCCAAAACTGAGGACCAATTGTATTTATTAGTTAATGACGTAAATGAAAGTGAATTATTTATTTACACTTCATCAGTAAATGGTCTATGGTCTCCTCATTCGATGCCTCAGGGTATTGTTTATGATGCTGTTTCAATTTCAGAAAATGAATTGATAATTGCTCATCAAACAGGTCTTTTAAGATACACCTATGACAACAATAGTCTTGTAGCTATTGTTCCAAATATTCAGTTTAAAAACGTAAAATATGATCAATTAAATGGGGTGGTTGTCGCTTCTGTTGGAAGTGAGTTAAGGTATTACAGTAATTTAGGTGTTGCAATTGGATTAGTGAACACTCCAGAGCCAATTGAAAATTTCCATTTCTATTATAATAAATAAGAATTTTATAGAATTATTTATAAACTCCCATTTTACAGAACTTATCAATTCTCTTGTCTATTCTGTCTAGAGCATCTAATTCATTTAGCTTGGAAAGGTTCTTTTTGATTTCAGTTTTCAACTTTTTATACATCTTTTCAGGTTCAGCGTGAGCTCCCCCTAAAGGTTCTTTTATTATTCCATCAATTAATTTATTCTTAAGCATGTCCTTTCCAGTAAGTTTTAATGCTTCAGCCGCAATTTCTTTGTAATCCCAGCTTCTCCATAAAATAGATGAACATGATTCAGGTGAAATAACAGAGTACCAAGTGTTTTCAAGCATTAAGACACGATCACCAATACCAATTCCTAAAGCTCCGCCAGAGGCACCTTCTCCAATAATAATACAAATTACAGGAACTTTAAGTATCATCATTTCATAAAGATTTTTTGCAATTGCTTCTCCTTGCCCTCTTTCTTCAGCTTCTAATCCTGGATATGCACCTGGTGTATCAATTAAACAAACAATTGGTTTATTAAATTTTTCAGCAAGCTTCATTAATCTTAAAGCTTTTCTGTATCCCTCTGGGTTTGCCATTCCAAAATTCCTGAAATTTCTTTGTTTAGTGTTTCTACCTTTTTGTTGGCCAATGAACATTACAGTTTGGCCGTCTATAGATCCAAAACCACCAACCATGGCTTTGTCATCTTTTACATTTCGATCTCCATGAAGTTCTAAGAAATCATTGTTAGTGATTGCCTTAATATAGTCTAAAGTATAAGGTCTTTCCGGATGACGACTAACTTGAACTCTTTGCCATGGGGTTAGGTTAGCGTAAATACTTTTAGTAGTCTGATCTAGCTTTTCTTTTAACTCCTTTAACGTAGTTGATATGTCTACACTTCCTTTAGCACCAATTTCATTGGTTTTTTCAATAGTAGTGTTTAATTCCTCAATGGGTTTTTCAAAATCAAGGTATGTTCTCATATAATTCGATTTGAATTAGCGAAATTACAAATTAATGTGTTTAGTTGACTTATAATTCCAACATCATTTGATTTTAGAATTTAATTTGGTCTTTGTTTGTTAAATTTGAATGATGGGAAGAAAAAATGTTCAGAAAAGAAGATATAAAGATCAATTAATTAGAGATAGGTATGTTGTAAAGCTTCTGGTGTATTTTCAGAATAATGGCATTTGTAATTTTTCCATGTCAGATTTAGCAAAAGATTTTCAAATAAGTAAAACAACTTTATACAATCATTTCGAATCCAAAGAAGAAATGATTGACAAAGCGTTAGCTTATAAACTTGAAGTTATTGGTGAATATGAGAGTGTATTGGAAAATATTACACTTTCTTATTCTGAAAGATATAGGAAATCAATGTTGTTTTTTTGTGTTCAATCCTTTGATGTTAGTAGCGTTTTGCTTAAAGAAATTAAAGCTGAATATCCAAATCTCTGGTTGAAAGTTCAAAAATTTCAAAAAAATGTATTTCAAAATTTATTGAGTTACTATAAAATTGGAATTGAAATTGGGGTTTTTTCAAATGAAGCAAATCCTTTTCTTTTAAGTCTATCAGATCAGCAATTCTTTGAATCTTTATCTCAAAAAAATATTTTTGAAAATGAGGATTTAGATGTAGTAAGTGTTTTTAACCACCATTATAATGTACGGTTTAACGGAATATTAAAATAAGTACCTAGTTTTTAATTTGTTTCAAACTGTAAATTCGTTAGGTGAGCATAAACTCCATTTTTAGAAATTAATTCTTCATGTTTTCCTTGTTCAAATATAGTTCCATCTTTAATTACAAGTATATTGTCAGCCTTCATTATTGTAGTTAATCGATGGGCAATAACTATTGAAGTTCTGCCTTCCATTAGATAATTAAGTGCCTCTTGAACATATTTTTCACTTTCGCTATCCAATGAGCTTGTCGCTTCATCAAGAATTAAAATTTTAGGGTTTTTCAAAATAGCTCTTGCAATTGCAATTCTTTGTTTTTGACCTCCAGAAAGTTGAATTCCACGATCACCCACTAAAGTTTCCATTTTATCTGGAAATTTTTCGATAAATTCTAATGCGTTTGCTTTTTCAGCTGCTGAAAAAATCTCTTTCTCTGTGGCTGATGATTTTCCGTAAGATATGTTTTCATATATAGTTCCTCCAAATAAGAAAACCTCTTGTGGAACAATTGCAATTTCAGCTCTTAGAGAAGATAAAGGGTAGTTTAAATAATTTTTGTCATCAATACATATCCTTCCAGAAGAAGGTTCGTAAAATCTAAGAAGTAAGTTTGCGATAGTAGATTTGCCTGCTCCACTAGCTCCAACTAATGCCGTTTGTTTGCCCGATTCAATTTTAAATGAAATATTATTTAAAACAGAAATGTCCGGTCTTGTTTCGTATCTAAATCCAACATCTTTAAAAGATAATTCTCCTTTAATTTGAAGTTTTTCTATCTTATCAGTATTGGATTCAATTTCTTCAGAATTCATTTCTAAAATTTCTAAAATTCTTTCTGTTGCTCCTAATGCTTTCTGTATGCTACCTAGAAGACTTGAAACACCACCAAATGAGGCGCCTATCATTATTGTGTAGAGAATGAATTGAAAAAATTCTTGAGAATCTAACTCACCACTATTTACCATCTTCATGCCATTCCAAATGACAAATATTATAGATCCAAACATTGCAATAATAATAAATGCAGCAAATAAACCTCTCCATACGGACCCCTTAATCCCTAGCTTTTTAATTTCATTAATTGAGAGTTGATACTTATTGTTTTCAAAAAATTCATTAGCGAATGTTTTTACATTTTTAATGCCAGATAAAGCTTCTAAAAGAATATTATTTGAATCTGCAGCCGAATCTTGCGCTTTTTTGGAAAGTTTCTTAATGTATCTTCCAAATATCACTGCTGAAATCGCAATCACTGGAACAATAGCAAGCATTATTAGAGATAATTTCCATGAAATAAATGCTATGAAAGATATTCCGAAAATAATGGTAAATATTTGTCGTAGGAATTCGGCTAATGTTGTGTTAAATGTTTCTGTTAGTTGAACAATATCTGAAGAAACTCTACTTTGAAGTTCACCAACTTTGTTTTTGTCGAAAAAACTAATCGGCATTGTAATTAATTTGTTGAATGTATCTTTTCTTATGTCTTTTAATGATTTTTCTGTAACGATGCCGAAGAAATAAATTCTTAAGAAACTAAAGATTGCTTGTGTTGTAAAAAGCATCATCAACAGTATAAAGAGTGCGTTAATATTGTTTGAATCAAAAAGATTAAATTCAGAACTTTTATTTATAGTGTTTGCTCCAAGTAAGTTCCCAAGTAAATAAGGGAAAATCATTGCGCTTAAGCTAGAACCAAATAAACATATTAATCCAAACACATATGTAATCTTGTAGGATTTAATGTATTTAAATATTTTAAGAGATCGGTTCCAGTTTTTAAACCTGTTTTTCTTTGCTGTTGAATCAACCATTTTTCAAAATTAGTGTTATTGATTTAATCAGCTATAAAATTCAAAAATATATTCAAAAAAAAAAGAAGTTTTAAATGGATATGTTTTGTGATTACTAAAAAAGCATTATTTTTGCCAACCGATTTAACTAAGAAGTAAAATAATAAGCGATGAGCAAGAGAACATTTCAGCCTTCTAACAGGAAACGTAAGAATAAACATGGATTTCGTTCAAGGATGGCAACAAAGAATGGTAGAAAGGTGTTAAATGCACGTAGAAGAAAGGGAAGAAAAAAACTATCTGTTTCTGATGAAGCTCGTCCTAAGAGATAAAATATATATTTTAAAATACTAAAAAAGGCCTTTCATTTGAAAGGCCTTTTTTAGTATAAGCGTAAACTTAACTATTTATTGAACCCAATCTTGTTTACTTGTCATTAAGGCTTCCTGAACTGTTATTCGTTCTCCATTGTTATAAGCAGTAACAAATGGACCAGGAAACTTGTGTCTGGTTAGTGTTTCTCTTTTGTCTCTCGCACGCTTGTATTCATTGTATTCACCTGTGGTGTATTTTACCCATCCTTCATGATTTTCTATATTGAATACATCATTAAATTGGTGCTTTTCTTTGAAGTATTTTTTACTAGTTATTTTATGAGCAGCTAATAGTTGAACTTTGTACGATATTGTTGTTTGTGTGGCATTTGAATTGTCAATCTCTATTTTATTTTCAGTAGAAGTTTCTAAACTAATTTCGTCTTCTTCTGAATTGGAATTTGACTGGTTTAATTGATTTACTTGTTCAACAATTTCTTCTTTTAGGTCATTATTTTTTTCTTCTCCATCATTTAGCTCATTAACTATATCTGTTCTGGAATTTTCAGTACTATCTGGTGAATAAGCATCTTGTTGTGTTATGTCATTTGTGGTTTCGTAATTGTATTTTGTAGCAGGAATGTCAATAGTCATGTTTTGATTTTCTGTTATTAAGAATTCTGCTGAAAGAAATCCTTTTAGCTCAAAGTTGCTAGTGTAATTTATTGGAGGAATAAGTTTATAAGATACCGTAAATGATTCTAATGATGAGGGTAATTCAGACCAAAGAAATTTTGCAGAATTGTCAATATTTTTAAAAACAGCACCTGCTGTTTCTATTGATTGAGCAGTAAATCCTTCTGGAAGATTGTCTTTTATTCTTGCAAAACCTTTTTGTTGTTGTTTGTTGGTGTGAATTCTAACCACAAAGTAATTATCAATTGCTTCTATAGTTCTTTTACAATTAATGCTATTATTATCTGTAAGTAATTTTTCTTCTACAATTTCAATGTATAAATCAGGAATACTTATCTGTTTTCTTTCATTTTCGTCTAAATATGAGAATGTACCAGTAATTTTTTTATTTCCTAATGTATTTGCGTCAGCAGAAATAAGATATTTTATTGTAATAGTTTCATTTGAAGGAATAGAATACCATATATACAAAGCCTCCTTATTCGAAAATGTAAATGATGCACCGTCATTTACATTTTCAAATGGAATTAATCCATCAGCTAAACCAAAGTCTAATTTTAATCTTCCTGGTCCTGAAAAGTTTTCTTTATTTATTGTAATTGTTACTTCTGTTTGACTACCAGCACTTATCTTAGAATCAGAGGTGTGGGAAATTTCTACTTTTCCAATATTTAGCATAGATATAAAAAATATACCTAATAAGTTAATTGAAACAAAAACAGATTTTAGCATCTTTAAGTTTTGAAGTAGTATACTAACAAAACTAGTGGAGCGCTACAGTGTATTTACTCATATGGTTTTCTAATTATCCATATGATAATGTTGATAAGAGGAAGTCTAGCAAAAAAAAGTCATCAATATTGTTCGAAATAAAAATCAATTAAATCATACAAATTTTTGGGTTCTATTTCGTTTTCTCCATCAAAGAAAGCGTTAATTGCAGAAGTGATTTCATCTTTAGATATTCTGCCATCATGATTTTGATCTGCAGGGTTTAAAAGAAGAGTTAATTCATCTTTTAGTTTGCTGTCAAGGTTGTTGAAATCTATGTCTGAATTTAAAATTTCATGTAATTTTCCAGTAGAAGCAGTATCAGAAAACATTTTATTTCTTTCGGTTTCAATAGAGTCTCTTAAAAAGATTCTATTGTTTATAATGCTATCAGTAATTTCTCTTCCTAATTCATCAACATTTGCTCCAGCAGGACTATTTTTTTGTAAATCTATGTAATTTGGAATCCCATCATTATCGTTGTCTAATGGACAACCCGATTTGTCTACCTTAACACCATCAGGTGTGTGTGAGCAATTGTCATTAATATCTTTAACACCATCCATATCTTCATCAGCATTAGATATATCTTTAAAATTTACATCTTTATATTTCTCTTTTTCAGCTTTATTAGCCTTTCTAAACTTATAGTTGATTGAGAAGCCAATAAATCCATATGTATCATTGTTGTCATTCTCCATGGTATTGTCAATCCAATCTGTGAAAGTTAGGTTGTAGGTTCCAAAAATTCTTCCTTCTATTGAATTGCTAAGCTTAAACTTAAAACCTAAAGTAATTGGAACAGAAAATGTAGATCTGTTATAAGCTACAGTAGAATCTTCTAAAAGTGTTTCATAAGTATAATCTCTTATAACTTGAGAACCAGTGTTCGTTGTGTCATTTTGATTTACATCCCAAATTTCTCCATTGTCCCAATAGTAATAAGTTGTATCATTTCCTCTCATTAAATCACCATAAGAATCAAATTTTAAATAGCTAAATCCAGCCGAAATAAATGGTGAAAAAGTACTTTTTCTTTTAATCATAAAGTCATTGTCAAAATGAAAAATAAAATTAGTTCCAACTTGTAAAAGGCTTGATTCAAAATTTCTATTATTTATAACTGATGTTGAACGTTCATTGTCAGATAGATAACCTTTGGATGCTATAAGTTGAATACCAAAAGCGTTGCCTAATCTTTTTTCTAATGTTAAGAAGTAGCTAGATCTAATGTTGGTAAAAGGTGAGATGTTCTCTGCGGTTAAGTAATCACCAAAAAAACTATTATAACCCGTTCCAAAACCTAAGGTTACTATTTCAGGCTGAACACTGTTAATGTCAGTATCGTCAGCGTTTTGAGCAATTACTGTAAAGGAGAAAACAAAAGAAAATAGGGCGATAAAATACTTTTTCATTTTTATATTTTTTGAGAAAAAATAAAATTATGCAAATCGAACGATATTACCAATATTTAAGTCAATATTATAGAATAATCAAAAATTTGGTTTGTGTTTATAATTATTGTAAAATTTATTTATTTCAGAAACTGCTTCCTCTGCAGTGTCAACAATTGAAATTAAATCTAAATCTTCTTCGCTTATGTTACTTTCTTTGTTCAATAGAACTTCTTTAATCCATTTAATTAAGCCATCCCAAAATTCAGACCCTACTAAAATTACTGGAAATTTATCCATTTTATGAGTTTGAATTAACGTTAGCGCTTCAAATGTTTCATCAAGTGTTCCAAATCCGCCAGGAAGTACAATGAATCCTTGAGCATATTTAACAAACATCACCTTTCTAACAAAAAAGTAA
>Ga0315332_10000157_pt1 | contig 25680 bp, 20 predicted proteins | sample M110034915metaG_FD_203455 | JGI IMG/M metagenome (GOLD analysis project Ga0315332, IMG submission 203455) | Ammonia-oxidizing marine archaeal communities from Monterey Bay, California, United States - M1 100m 34915 | ecosystem: Environmental > Aquatic > Marine > Intertidal zone | place: USA...
TGATTGCATCCTTCTCGGCCTTCTTGGGAGGAAGGCTTGCAGGAGTACTTTTTCTTCTTAAGGATATTAAGAAATGTGAATTGGTCTAACGGAAAGATACTAGGAGTAATGTGCCAGAAGGCGATTGCCCGATTCATTAATTAAAAACATAATATGGAGATCAAGCATGAAAACTTTAACTGCTCTATTGCTGGTAATGGTTTTTGGCCACTTAGGCTATTACATCGTCCACTTGGCCCATTAATTCAAATCTTTGACTCGATTTCCTGTCTCACTTTTTCAGCCAATAGAGACATTTGGCGAACAGCTACGGATAATCCTGCCACAGATACGGAATCTTCTGACTTCATATCGTCAATCAAAGAGCCAAACAACCTGTAATCTCTAGAGTACATGTTTATCTTGTTTTCCTTCTGCATGGCCAGCAACTTAGTTCTGGTGAGGCTATACAGGTGTCGATTCAAATCCTCCAGAAGAGTATTTGCGGCCCTTTCTTCCCACCTATTGTTGTGAACCACTTCGAGTATTCGCTTCATCAGCCAGCGCACCTTGAAGCGATCGGCAACTTCATAATAAACCTCGGCAGCCAAAGACAAGTCTGAACCAATATCTTCAGCGACCTGAACCACTACTAGCAATTGATCGAAAAATTGTAGCTTTGCCAGAGAATTTGCCGCTCCTTCTGCAACACCTTGACTCTGCAGCTGCCGCAGATAGCCCTGGAAATCCAGGTCATCTTCACCTGAGACAAAATCTGAAAATGTTGTAAGTAACTCCGCGACCTTGCTCTGGCTTCCCTGAATAGTATCACCTGCATCGGCGTCCATATCCAAATTCACAAGAAGCCATCGAACCGCCCTCTCGAGAGCCTCTGAAAAGCTAATCATCCAGTTATAGAATAATCCGTATGGCAAACTTTCAGTTGCCTGCTCAATTGATTTTCTGTGATCAGTGAGGCGGGCCGCCACTAGCCAGGCTCGGGTCACATCTGCTGGCGTACGATTCGTATCTCTAGAGATACGATGAACGAAAGTACAACCCATTAGACCGACCAAGTCATTCGTCATTTGGGAAGCAATGATCTCACGTCTGAGACGATGACTTTCTAAGCTACTTTCACCAATCGCGGCCAAAGCCTCTTTTGGAAAATATTGCCTGAGATATTCCTGTGTCGCTGGCTCATCGGGGAGCCTACTTCGAAGTAGCAAGCTCATGAGCTTCATCTTGACATAAGCCATCACTACATAAAGTTCAGGGCGAGTCAACGAGCGTCCTTGGTCCTCAATACGGGCACACAAATTCTCCCAAGACGGAAGCTCTTCTTCCTCTCTAATAAGGTCCCCAGATTTTTCTAAGAAAGATATTACATCGCGGAAGTCATCGGGTTCAGCTCTAGCTCGAATTGCATCTAGTGACACCGTTATACTTTGAACTATGTTGTCCTCTAGCACTAACAGGGCCACATCATCCGTCAACTGCTCCAGGAGATTATTTCTCTCTATTTCCTTCATAGCACCCGACCGCACTTCCTGGCCCAAAAGTATCTTTAGATTGACCTCTCTATCGGAAAGGTTAACTCCTCCTGAATTATCCAAGGCATCGGTGTTGATCCGACCACTGCTCAAGGCAAAATCAATTCGCGCTTTCTGGGTAAGCCCAAGATTTCCCCCTTCACCCACCACCCTACACCGCAACTGGTCTGCATCGATGCGCACACTATCATTGGTGGAATCTTCCACATCTGAATCTTCTTCCTCTGAAGATTTGACATAGGTCCCTATGCCTCCGTTCCACATCAAATCAACTGGAGCCCTTAGTACTGCACGCACCAGTTCTTCCCCGTTCACAACTTCTATATCTTCAGCTATCCCTAAAGCGTCACGAAGTTCGGAATTTAGAATGACTTCTTTCGCTTCCCTTGAAACGACCATACCGCCCTTACTAATACATTTGCGATCATAGTCATCCCAACTCGATTTACCAAGCTGAAACAGCCTGTTGCGCTCCTGATATGAAACACTGGGATTTGGATTTGGATCTATAAAAATATGTCGATAATCGAAAGCAGCTTTAAGTTTGATTTGCTCAGACAACAACATTCCATTACCGAACACATCTCCGCTCATATCCCCTATTCCAACCACCGTAATGGGTACGGATTGGACGTCTATCCCTTCTTCAGAAAAATGCCGCTTAACACATTCCCATCCCCCCCTTGCCGTAATACCGATCTCTTTATGGTCATAGCCATTTGAACCACCGGAAGCAAATGCATCACCCAACCAAAAATCATACTCGGCAGCGACATCATTGGCTGTATCGGAATATTTCGAAGTACCTTTATCTGCTGCAACTACTAGGTACGGATCTACACTGTCCCAACATACCACTCCATTCGGGGGCAAATACGATCCATCTACAGCTATGTTATCTGTTACGTCCAGCATTCCCCTGATAAGCGTCTTGTACTGTGCTTTGGCTTCCACAGCCATTTCACCTGGATCCTCCGACTCGTGGAGAGTAATGAAACCACCTTTCGATCCGGCTGGAACGATTACCGAATTCTTGACCATCTGGGTGTTTACCAGGCCGAGCACTTCTGTGCGAAAATCATCGGGGCGATCACTATATCGAATTCCCCCTCGGGCCACACGTGCACCTCTCAGATGAATCCCTTGCATCCGTGAAGACTGGACCCAAATCTCATATAAAAGGTTCGTGCGAGCGACATCAGCTCGATCACGCACTGCCACCTTGAATGACAGGTAGGGAACCTTTCCAGATCTGTGACTTGGAAGCTTCCCTCCATATCTATAGTAGTTGGTTCTCATTGAAGCATCGACCAGTGCCAGCATACTTCTCAAAGCCCGATCTTCCGAAAGCGATTTTACCGATCGTAATGAGTGTAGCAATATCGATTCGAGGCCTTGAATCTCCTTCTTCCTCTCTTCGACAGTTGATTCATTATCTTCAAATTTTACAGCAAATATCTCGAAAAGTGTCCTTGAAATTGCTGGATATTTGATTAGAGACTGGGTTAGAGCCGACCGGCTCTGTACTAGGCCCAACTGAAATGCATAGGATGCGTAAGCCCTCAAAACATCAACCTCTCTCCAAGCAAGTCCTGACCTTAACACAAGTGCGTTGAGGCCATCACTAGTTGCATCTCCATCCCGCACCGCCAAAATAGCTTCGGCCAACAAGCCTCCACCATTTTTTATCGCTAGGTTGCGACCATCCTTTTGCTTGACGGAAAAAGAATAGATCGCAGCTTCTAGAGCATCTTCTACTTCTATCTCAAACGGAGTTACATCAATGACCCTCAAACCCATATTGTCCAGAATTGGCATAAAATCGGACAGCACAAGTTTTTCTCCGATCAGGAAGAGTTTCATTTCAGTAGCAAAAGGAGGCTCTCCATTTTCCTCTGTAACTACTGAAAATGAAATTGACGCCTTAGTGTCTGTCTCCTTCATTTCTTCAAGACAAAGAATGTCGGTCAAAGCGACCTCTGGATCTGTTGCGGCAATATAGTCTGGACCGAACGCCTCAGAATAGGAACGGGTCAAGTGACGAGCCTGATCGGCAGGCCTGATTTTTTCAAAGCAGCTCAGCAGTCTGTCAGTCCAAGAAAGAATTATTTCCCGCACCGTCAATTCCAGACTTTCTATTTCTACACTAAGTAGTTTGTCACCTAAGGGTACCAAGTAGAAATGCAATCGGGCCTGATCTCCTTCCCCAAGGGTGAGATGATAGTTCAGGACCTCTGATTCTAGCGATTCACTTAATGTTTTTCCTATCTTCCTGCGGACCTCGCTAGAAAACTTGTCTCTCGGAATGATGACCATCGCCGAGGTACCGCTCCGCACCGCGTCCTGATTCAAAGTGACCCTGACGTCATCTGTGTTGTAGGAGGTGAGAACTACTTGGGCATCTCCTGCAATACGTTCGACTGAAGAAAGAAACAGCTCTTCCTTTGGCATGGAACTGAATATTGTTTTGATAGCTTTGTAATCGTGGGATCCTTCCTTAACTGCAACACTTTCCAGAACCATTTGAAGTTTTCTCCGCAGAATCGGTATCTCTTCCGCAGATTCCACTTCTACCTTGGAGGTAAAGAGTCCAATGAAAACAGTTTCTTCGAGCAACTCATCTTTCTCATTTATCTTCTTCAGTCCGACATAATCAAGCCTTGACAATCTGTGGACCGTGGACCTTGCACTAGTCTTAGTGACAACCAAGTTGGGTCCTTCGCAGACCAACTTATCCATCTCTATTTTCAGATCCTCTAGAAGTGTTAAATCCTTGCCTTCCGAAGAATCGAGCAAGCCCAAAGTCGAACCTTGATCCATTTCCATCTTCTTTCCAGAAGTCCTTTTATAGGTGCAAGCCCCTAGAAAAACAAAGGCTCCATCCTTAAGCCAAGAAAAGAATTCTCCTGTCTCCAGGAGTTCGTCCCTATGCTCTGGGAAATTTTTCGCTCTCAATTTCAAGTCTTCTACAATCGTGTCGAGCTTACCTAGCATGTCTGCAAAATCCTCAGTCACTTTTATGACATCTTGCAACCTTTTCTCGATTTGATGTTGCAAAGAATGCCGGTTCCCTGAATCAGCAATTTGAGTAATCTCACAATGAACTAGTGACTCTCTCGACTCCCCCTCCTCGGAAGGCTTGATATCAATAATTCTTCCTTCCTTATCACGTAGCAGGTGGAGGACTGGATACACCATACTCTCTATAGATAGACCTTGACTGTGTACGAATTCCCGCAATGAATCGATTACGAAGGACCGTTCCGAGATATTCGTCCTGAGAACTGTGACAGGAGCATGCCAACCCTCATTATCCGCATCTGGATTGAAAACCTGTACGTCTACAGCTTCAGAATCAGAAGACTGGAGAAATCTCCAAGCTCCCAAAGTCGTGTGAGCCAGAGCGTCTGGACTTCTATTTTGAAGAAAGGATTCCGTTGCTTTGGACAGAAAGATCTCTGCAAAGGATATAACTAACTTCAGTTCTACTGGTTGAACCTTCCGTTCAAGTCGTCTTCGCATGGCGGCAAAAGCACGAGATTCGTGACGCAAACGGAGTACATTGGATTTCGAAGTATCACTCATGGTAAACCATCAGGTTGTTTTCGCTACCCTCCAGAATGGAGTCAGAATAGACTATTTGTACGACCCTAAAGATAAGGGGGGTTGTACAACTTACAAGAACCCTTCTCAACCAGGAGTTTTTTGATTTCCCCCCCAGTACAGTCTACTATCAACCGGTCAAGCATCTCTGTACTGAACCATTGCGACATCATACTTGACCATATAGCCTGACTGAAACAACCTCGACTCTTTAGAAAGATACTACTTTTTTATGAAATTTTGCTACACCATAACCATACCACTATCGACTGAACAACGGATTTAACATGGACGTCGTCCTATCTCTCATCGCAGGAGCAACCCTTGGAACTATCTTCACCTATTTACGGGTGAACAAAGGCAAGCAAGAGCTACGTGATAGTTTGGTTGAAGCAAAAACACGGCTCGAACACGAACACGAACAAGCTCAGACTGAGGAAGAAACCAAGAAATCTCTAGAGACCATCTTCGAGACCACTGCACAAGAGGCCTTAGAAAAAAATAGCGAGAAGTTCATCAAGGTGGCTCAACAAACTTTAAAAACACATGAGGAATTCACAAAAAGAGAATCAAAGACATTAACTGAAAGAGTTGCTGCACTTCAGGAATCCGTCCAGAGGACTAATGCAGAGACCAGAACGGTAGTGGAAAGGTTAGAGGGCGAGACCACCAGCCTAACAAAGGCTCTGACAACCCCAAAAATCGTTGGTGATTGGGGTGAAATGCAACTGAAGAACCTCGTGGAGATGGCAGGAATGGTTGAGCACTGTGATTTCCTTGCCCAAAAAACATTTAGCGACTCCGACGGGATGCAACTCAGGCCCGATATGATTGTAAATCTTCCAGGAGGAAGGACCGTAGTTGTAGACGCCAAGGTACCCATGAAGCATTACAAAGCCTTTTTCGAAGCTGAAACCGAAAGCGAAAAAAATGAATGTCTTATAGAGCATTGGAAAAGTGTCAAGAGACACGTGAAAGACCTGAGCAGCAAAGCCTATTGGAGCCAACTAGAGGATTCGCCCGACTTTGTATTCATGTATATGGGGGAAGGGCTCTATCAGGCCGCTGTCCAGCATGACGACCAGCTGACAGCTGATGCTTTGAAAAACGGAGTGATCCTGGCTCCACCGTCGATCCTATTCTTGGCCCTCAGGGTGATGGCTCACGAATGGAGACTGGAAGGTCTTAGCCGCAAAGCGGTCGAAATAGATGAGATGGGCAAAAAACTCTACGAACGTATTACTACAGTTGGAGATTTTTTGGCTAATCTCGGAACTGGATTGGGCGCAGCTGTCAGGTCTTACAATAAAACTGTCACATCCCTAGAAACTCGATTGCTCGTAACAGCTCGCGAGTTCGAGGGATTGGACATGGACCTTGCTGTGCCGAAAAAGGGGAAAAAGAATCCATTACAGATAGAGGATTCCCCAATAACTTTATCTGCGCCAGAGCTTCTCGACAACAACCAAAAACTCCCCTCGGAAAACGACTGAAAGAAAGAACTCTTTACTGCGAACTCAGTCGTACTACTCCATTTTGCTTTCTGAGTGTTTCATCAAGTAAGGCAACCATCGCATGCACAGTATCTATACTTGGCGTGGGAATATTCACCAATCGCCCGAGCTCGGCCACCACAGCGATAATCGCGTCGATTTCAAGTGTCCGTCCAGCTTCGACATCTTGTAGCATGGAGGTTTTATGTGCCCCAACCTTTTCTGCTCCGCCAATGCGACGGTCTATATCAACCCTGAAGGTTATTCCCAGTTTATTTGCAACGTCTTGGGCTTCCTCCATTAGTGTACGTGCCAAGGTTCTAGTGAGATCAAACTGACAAATATCCACCAACGTAGCGTGTGTCATAGCGCTGATCGGATTGAACGACATGTTCCCCCAGAGTTTCAGCCACATTTCCGCTCGTATATCACTAATCTGAAAAGATTTGAAACCTGCATCGGTCAGAAGCTGAACAAGAGATTCTACTCTCTCTGATTCGTTTCCATCCAGCTCACCTAGGGGAAACCGATTCCCTTCAATGTGACGGACGACTCCAGGTTCGGCTATTTCACCTGCAGGAAATACCACACAACCAATAATGCGGTCTACATCGATACTTTCGGTCAGGATGCCTGTGGGATCCAAGGTTTCCAGTCTATGCCCCTCAAACTCACCTCCATGTTTCTGAAAATACCACCATGGAAGTCCATTCTGGACAGGAAGGATCATGGTATCGGGCCCGCACATTTTGGAAATCCCAGTTGCCACTAACGGGAGCACCTGGGCCTTAACAGCCAAAATTACCAAATCTTGTTCCCCAATATCCTCCGAAATTTCTACAGCACGGAGATGAGCGTGATGTTCAGAGCCATCGCCCATTAACACCTTAAGCCCACCACTCTTTATTGCATCTAGGTGCTCTCCAACATCGACCACTGTAACGTCATTCCCAGAATTACTTAAGTGAACAGCCAGCAACCCTCCTATAGCACCCGCACCAACCACACAAATCTTCATTAATTCTCCTCATAAAAATTACTGAGAGTGCCTATTCCATCGATATTAACCTCTATCTTAGTGCCAGGCCTCATGGAACCCACTCCTATAGATGTTCCGCAACAAATTACGTCACCAGGGAACAAAGTCACATCCTGGGAAATCTTACTGACGATAGATGGCGGGGAGAAAACCATGTCACTCACAGGATAATTCTGTCTTTCCTGTACCTCTGTCGTCCCTGGCTTAGTTAAAAATGTTTTGACCACCAGCTGCTCAGGGTCCAGCCCCGTAGCAATGACTGGCCCCATCACTCCAAATGTGTCGAAGCTCTTGGCCCTGGTCCACTGAGGAAAAGTTTCATCTCGATTCACTATTTCGACCGCTGTCACGTCATTGATACATGTATATCCAAATATATAATCTGGTGCTTGAGCTTCATTGACCCCACTACAGATGGACCCTATAACAATCCCCAATTCTCCTTCAAAAACAACCTTGCCATCATAGCTGGCTGGCTTCAGAATGTTTTCACTATGTCCTAGGTAGCAACCGTTTGTTTTGACCCAATACAAGGGCTCTGGTGGAGTATCCATCTCCAATTTTTCAGCCAAAGCATAGAAATTATTCCACAGAGCCAGCATCTTGCCTGGAACACAGGGCATCAGGATCTCGACTTCCTCAAGGCCCACGGTGACCCCTGTGGACTTTGCGCCACCAAACATATCACCTTCGAACACCTTAATCCTATCTTCTTCAAGGGTGCCAAAACCTACAGCCTCTTTATGCCTAAAACGAAGCCAGTGCAACATTTACACCTCACAGCTAGTCAAAAGATATGTCTAATAATTTCACTCGATCCAAAGATGTATATCTGGCTATGGAGGCCAGAAGTCAAGTTGATCGGCTTTTTATTGATTGCCTACAGGCGGTAACTTTTTAAATCCAGGACATGAAACTACAGGTAACGCTGGGTACTTGGGAAAACTCTTGTCTTCCACAGAGCGACGACACAGGAAAAACTTGGATCCCTTGCTATTCTCCACTTTCCGGAGGAAAGTACAATTCTGACACAAGCCGACAAACATCCTTATGGCCTGACACCTATCACAGCAACCTGCCTTCCTATATCTCCATTTCTATGGGAAAAGAAATCTCTTCCACCACATAAAGTGCAGTCTCCCGAAGTGGAAATATTTTCTTTTTTTATGCCTAAATCCCTAGCCTGTCTCTTTAGAATGCCTCTTAAATCCACTGGAGTCGGTTCGGGTGGTTGAGTGAGATCTAAGCTCTTGAAAACTTCTGGCCCAACTTCATAACAATCTCCGCAAATAGCAGGTCCAAGGTGAACAACAATATCTTCCAAATGAGACCTCCATCTTTCTAATAACAACTCAATACCTTTGATAACTATGTGACCAGCTACGCCACGCCACCCTGCATGCAACAACATGACTGCCCTGCTCTGAGGATCAAGAAGATATACTGGAACACAGTCAGCAACCGTTATAGATAAAAGTACGCCCGGCCTGCAAGTGGCATGACCATCTGCACCCTCCGTTAACACTATGTACCCAGATAAATCCGAGTCATGCACTAACAGGTTTGTTCCATGCACCTGAGGAATTCTAACTAAGCTGTTAAAACCAGTTTCTTTCTGAATCTGCTGCATTCGATCATTGCAGCTTGTGTCCTCCTTCCTTAGATCGAAGGTGTTTGACGCAGGACCCTTATATGTGATTCCAGCCACTGCCCAAGGAAATTGTTCAGACCATTCTTGTAGGGTGTACAGTGGCAAGCTAGAACCCATCACATTATCAGACGTGCATGACTTCGCAAGGATCATTCCCAATCTATAAGGAGTTTTCCAAAATTCTCGTTGCAGGCCATCATATTATGAGCATCGGCAACTTCATCAGGCGAAAAGATCTTTTCGACCACTGGTGAGATTGCACCTTCTCCAAAAAACGGAAGAATGTCTTTTTCAAAACTCTCTGTTAATTCTGCCTTCTCTTGTAAAGATCGAGCCCTCAGGACCGTTCCTCTCAGGGTAACCCTCTTACCCATCATCGCACGTAAGTCTATAGTCCCAGACAGCCCTCCGGGAACTCCTACTACTACGTGCCTCCCCTTAAAAGCTATAACCTTCTGATTGCCACTCAAGTAAGGGCCTCCGACCAGATCCAAGATCACATCGACTCCACGTCCATTAGTCGCATCAAGAACGATCTCAGGCCAACTGTCATCTGCTAAAACTGCATGATCTAATCCATAGGCGTTGGCTTTATCCAATTTATGAGGGCTACGAGAAGTCCCAATGGTTTTAACTCCCAGTACCTTTCCAATTTGTAGCGCTGCCGTTCCCACACCGCTTCCCACTGCGTGTACTAACAATGTTTCTCTATTGACAAGACCCATTTGAAGAACAATCGCATCAAATGCTGTCATAAAAACTTCTGGTATAGCCCCCGCCTCTTTAAGGCCTATACATTGAGGAATTGGTACAACACAAGAAGCATCTGTATTCACATACTGAGCATATCCTCCCCCTCCCAATATACCCATCACTCGATCACCGATCTTCCATCGATCAACGCCTGTACCAAGGGCGTCTACTACACCCGCACACTCCATTCCAAGTATGTCTTCAGACCACCCAGCTGGAACTGGATATTGACCCATTCTCTGCAGGAGATCCGCTCTGTTTATTCCTGAAGTAGATATACGCACCCTTATTTCACCAACTCCAGGCTGAGGCATCGGTACTGTCCTCAGCCCCAAAACTTCCACACCACCGTGACCGTTTAGGACTACTGCTTGCATAGTGTCTCTTTCATTCATAAGAGTTATGATAATCTTTTGTTTCCACTCAGTCACCCTAAGAAATGAAACTTCCAATTAAACTCGACCGACCGATAGCGTTTTTCGATCTTGAAACGACCGGATTAGATACTAAGAGAGATCGGATAGTTGAGCTAGCCATAATCCGACTATCTCCAGACGGAGATGATTTCCAGCGGGTAAGAAGATTCAATCCTGGAATACCCATCCATCCTGAGGCTAGTGCAGTACATGGAATTTTTGACGAAGATCTGACGGCAGAGGCGCCATTCGAGTCAAGAGCAAGAAATCTTTTTCAGTTACTAGATCCCTGTGATTTAGGTGGTTTTAATGTGAGACGTTTTGATCTGCCGATGCTCATAGCTGAGTTCGCACGATGTGGATTACAATTCGATCATCGAAACAGACGCATCATAGATGTTCAAACTATATATCACAGAAAAGAACCCCGAGATCTGTCTGCGGCTGCTAGGTTTTACTTGGACGTTCAGCACACAGAAGCACACACTGCCATGTCCGATATCCAAACAACGGTAGCTGTTCTCGGCGCCCAGTTAACAAGGTACCCAGATTTGTCTCCCGAAATGGATTCCCTTCATTCCTACTGTGATCGATCTCCACTTCGAATCGGTTTTGACGAATGGTTTCAGCGAGAGGGCAAGGATGTCCTTTTCGTAAAAGGAAAACACAAGGGACAGACTTTAAAGAGTGTAGCAGCTGATAAGCCAGACTATCTATACTGGATGCAGAACAACATAGAAGATCTCCATCCTGAGGCCAAAAAGGAAATAAAAAAAGTACTTAACTCTTGATATATCGTGGACACCATCTAGACCCAGTGGTCTCTATTTATCCTTCAGGAAACGAAGATGACAAACACCTCTAAATTAGGTTTGATGAAAAACATGAAAACCATTTTCAAGTCTCAAATGATCGCATTATTAGCCTGCATATCAATTGCACTCCCCTTGGTTGGTGCACAAAATGCAGTGATTAGTGAGTCCGATCTTTCCACCTTCAAACCCCGTTTGATCGGTCCAGCCGTGACCGGAGGAAGAATTCACAACCTGGCAGTACTGCCAGGAAACCCCTCTGTAATTTTTGTTGCTTCTGCCTCTGGAGGTCTCTGGAAGACGACTAATAGGGGTCACACTTGGCGAAATACTTTCGCCGATCAGACGGTTAGCACCTTTGGAGATGTTGCCATAGCACCTTCAAACACAGATATAGTTTATGCAGGCACTGGTGAGCAAAATAATCGTCAAAGCACTTCGTGGGGCAATGGAGTCTATCGCTCCGATGATGCTGGAGAAACTTGGCAACACCTCGGACTAACACAGACACGTCATATTGGAAAAGTAATAGTCAACCCTATAAACCCTGAAATTGTCTATGTAGCTGCGCTAGGTAATCTATGGAAGCCCAGTGAAGAAAGAGGCGTTTTCCGCAGCCTTGATGGTGGAAAGTCCTGGGAGAAAACCCTGTTTGTTGATAGCTACACAGGAGCAGTAGACCTCGTAATAAACCCTGAAGATCCTCGTATTCTCTACGCCGCCACCTACCAAAGGCTTCGTCGTACCTGGGGCTTCAATGGTGGGGGGCCAGGCAGTGCCGTCTATAAGAGCGAAGACTCTGGGGCAACTTGGAAACAGCTCACAAATGGTATCCCCACTGGAGACAAAGGGCGCATTGGCTTAGCCATATCAGAATCCAATCCAACAATCCTCAACGCTCTGATAGAGCACCCCGATGCTAGCGCTCAGGGAACTTACCGAACAGAAAACGGCGGTAACAGTTGGGCCAAGGTCAGTTCACTAAACCCTAGACCTATGTATTACTCTAAAATATTTATTGATCCTTCAGATTCAAATAGAGTTTATGTTCTGGCCACCTCATCCTACAAAAGTGAGGATGGCGGAGCTACTTTCTCAGAAATAGCAGAGCGGCCTACCTATGACGTAGGTGTTCACGCTGACCAGCACGCTGTCTGGATTAACCCTTCCGACCCAAACCACTTTTACCTAGCTGGAGATGGAGGGTTATGGGAAACTTATGACCAAGGGAACAACTTTCGTAAACTCAATAACATTCCGATAGGACAAATATATGCTTTAGGTCTGGATAATAGAGATCCATACTATGTCTACGTAGGGATGCAGGACAACCACTCGTGGATGGGGCCCTCTCGGACAAGAGGATGGATTGGTATTACTAATGATGACTGGAGACAGACCGGATTCGGAGACGGTATGTATCAGCAGCCCAACCCCACTAACCATCGCTTTGTATACGGCAACTCCAATGGAGGCGGGTACTATCGTTTTGACCCTGAAACAGGTGATATGATCGATATACGACCAAGAGCAAACTCAACTGAAAGCCGATATAGATGGGACTGGGTATCACCAAGCTTGGTATCATCCCATGACCCATCCAGAGTCTACTTGGGTGGTAACAGACTATTCGTCTCTCAAGATGATGGCGAATCCTGGACACGCACCGAAGATCTAACTCGACGTGAAGACCGAAATGAAATGGAACTAATGGGAGTGAGAGGTGCCGACATGACTATCTCAGCAAATGACGGAACTTCGTCTTACGGTGAAATTGTGGTGATCGCAGAGTCAACTGTCGATCCAGAGGTGCTCTGGGTCGGAACGGATGACGGGAACCTCCAAATGTCACGTGACGGGGGAACAACTTGGAGCGAATTGAGCAACAACCTAAAAGGCGTGCGAAATGGAACCTATGTGAGTCGCATCACTAGTTCCATACTCGGCCCCGAAGTAGCTTACGTAGCATTTGATGCGCACCGCGATGGAGACTTCTCTCCCTACCTGTTCGTCACCAAAGATTTCGGTGAAACATGGACTCCCTTGATGAACAACTTGCCCTCAGGTTCAATCAATTCCTTTCTGGAGCACCCTGACAATCCAAACACCTTATTCGTGGGCACTGAACACTCTGTCTTTGTGAGCACCAATGCTGGATCTGACTGGGCAAAACTAGAAAATCTTCCAACTACTGCTATGGATGACATGGCCATACATCCAAGGGAAAAAGACCTCGTTATAGGAACCCATGGCCAAAGCGTTTGGATCCTAGACGACACCTCCCCTCTTGCGGAGTGGGCTCTTTCAGATTCGGAACAATCAGCGCACATTTTCAGTATTAGAGATGCTACTATTTTCAATTATAAGAAAGACACATCCTACAGGGGACAAGCCGAATTCCATGGAACCAATCCAGTTTCAGGAGCCATTATCACTTATCGCCTTGGAGAAGGTAGTGGGCCAGCTATAATGCATATCCAAAACCCTGCAGGCGAAACAATTCGAAGCATGTCCGTTCCACCCAGCCCAGGAACCCACAGGGTAAATTGGGATCTTCGACACTCACTCACCGATGTACAGGAAATCTGGACAACCCATGACGATCCCAATTTAGCTAGACCCATAGAAAACCTTGGTGCTTGGGTTTCCCCAGGTATTTACACCGTCCAACTAGAAGCGAGAGGAACAAGGATTGGTCAGTCAGTAACTGTAAAACCTGACCCTTTAATGCCCACAATAAGCCAAGAAATGTACGAACAAAGAGAAGCGTTTTTGCTAGACTTGAGAGAATTGAAGGAACGGATTGCTCGCGAAGAACCAGCCTGTTTTGGACAAAATAATGAAACTGATAGAGGTCTTTGTGAAATTCGAAGAGAAATCCTCCAACTAGAACAAGGGCTTACTGGAGGAGGTGTCCGACCTGGATCACTTTATCCGCCAACAAAAGATCATCAAACAAGAAAGTCGTCTGCGAATAAAAGACTGATTAATTTACTGCTACTGCAAAAAAATCAATAAAGGATGAGAGACAAATCATGGATAATTTTTTATTCAGTACACACTCAGGCCTAAGGTACATAATACTCCTTTTTGGAGTGCTGACGCTCGGGTATTCAATCTACGGTGCTATTAGCGCAAAACCATACGATTCTAGGATTCGAATCCTAGCCTCCAGCTTTGTTGGATCAATACATCTTCAACTTTTGTTAGGGTTCGCACTGATTCTGACCGGACGGTTCCAACCTGCCTTGATTGGTCATATCTTTATGATGATTTTAGCTGCGGCAGTGGGACAAATACCAGTATCCATAATGAGAAGACGGCCCCTCGAAGAGAAGTCGTACATTCCTCATGGAGTTGGTGCTCTATTGGCACTGGGATTCATTGTCTTAGGAATTAGAGCTATTGGAAGAACTGTTCTTGGTTAAAAAAGGGTATTCAAGCTGATAATATAGAGCAACAGTAAGACTGTTTAATAGGGAGGTTAAATCTCCCAGAGAACAACAATCATTCACGATATCAGTAAACCCCTATCTAACGAGAAAAATGAACCCGATCATAAAATCTTCCGCTCACCATAAGCTATACCTCCTGGCCACTCTCTGGACCTTAGGACTGCTACTTCTTGGAAGTATAGTGCACGCAACTGGATCCAGCCTAGCATGCCCAGACTGGCCTACCTGTTACGGCACCATGTTTCCAGAAATGACTGGTGGAATTTTTTGGGAACACCTGCATAGATTGGTTGCTGGTGCCCTCGTGATATTATTTACGGTAGCCACCTGGGTTGGGTGGAAAGCCGAAGATAAAAGACCAGGGATAAGAATGTGGTCCTGTGTAGGCATTCTTCTTTTATTAGTTCAAAGTGTTTTTGGGGGACTGACAGTAATCTTAAAGCTTCCAGATGCGATATCCACAACACATTTGGCACTAGCTTTCTTATTTCTCACGCTAGTAACAGTTCTTACAGCGGTGACCTCTCCCCAAAGTACTACCGTTGAAAAGCAAGATTTGAAAAAACTTTCTAATGTCGAAAAAATAGGTGCGTTGAGCGCATTCTTGATATTTGCTCAATCGGTATTGGGAGGTGTTGTGAGACACACTGGAGCTGGCTTGGTATGTCCAGATGTTCCGCTCTGTTTTGGGGAATGGATTCCACCATTGGAAGCAGTCTCAGTAATAACCCATTTTACCCACCGATTGCTGGGGATCATCGTATTAATATCCCTGGTAGTCTTGGCTTATAAGGCATTTGACCTTCAAAGGGGCTCACAAATAAGGACCTTCGCGATGACAGCTGCTGTTCTTGGAGTCTTTCAAGTCATATTAGGTTTTCTATCTGTCTACTCTTTACTGGCAATCGTCCCCGTTTCACTTCACACGCTCATAGCAGCTACCCTGCTGTCCTGTACAACTTATCTGGTCTCTCTCAGTTGGCGAGAGCGATTAATACTGCAACAACTCGACTAAGATCGCTCGTAAAGATCTGAGTTCACCATTCACTCAAAAACGATTTTTATTAGGAACTGGTTTGCTACAAACCAGTGAGCCAAACGCTTCATATCACCTGCAGACTGGAGGTGTCGAGAGCTTTCGTTGGCAATACTAGCAAATTAAAGAATGGGGAATCCCAGAACGATATCCCGAAAACAAGAAGTTCGGATCAGAGATAATGCACGGGGTTCGGTAGCAGAAACAGCGTAGAATCTAGAACTTTCGGATAAACCTGCAAAGAATTCACACTCCTTGAATATCCCATCTACAAAAAGCATCACCCGCTGATTCACAGGCGGTGTGTTCCACCTGAATACCAGTCGCTCCCAAACTTCTCGCAGACTCTAAACAGATACCCCCAACTAAGGCACAAGCATTTCCAGTAGGATCCATCTCCATAAAAAGATGGGATCTGCTTTCCAAAGTCAGGCCTGACCCAGAAAAGCCACCAATCCTTCTTCCAAATAATCTTATAAAACTCCGGTTTATTCTTCTTTTTGCAAGCAGAACTATGAATAGCCTTGCAACAATATTTGGCAAGTTTGACCGGTCAAAAGCCAACCGTTTCCCACACTCCAAAAAGATGTCTATAGAATCTGGCCTTTTATTTACGAGTCCGACTAAATCCTTGAATTCAAGATCTGTGATCTTGCGCTTTCTTTTGACCTCTTGCTGGTAAACATCAATCCGATCTACTATCACCTGACTAAGTCCAAGCCTTCGTGGCATTGTCACTGAAGTGTTTTCTTCTTTCAAGACCTCACGAGGCTGATCCTTTTCCTGGATTGTCTCCAAAAGAACTAAAGCCACATACGCTGATATACGACTAGAATGGGATATAGAAAACTCCTTTTGTTACTATTTCTTCCATGCACACAGTAAGGCCCGTCCCAATACGTCAGTGACAATCGGCAAGAACCGCTTATTAAAAGTAGTTCCAACAAAGCTTAAAGGCCTTGCACCTTTATCCACTTCAAATAACATCAGTGTATAGTAGTTTGAATACAAGTCTAAAAAGTTACTAACCTGACAAACACACAGCACGAAATCGTTTTCTCCACACTTAGCGGATAGCGAACTGCGACATGTTTAAAAATTTGCGTGCGTCATGGCTAGAAGCCGTCGAAAATTTTAAATACGAATTGGAAAAAGATTCGACATCGGACAGCTCACAAGCCCGAACAGAAAAGATGCAGAGCAAGATCCAGGAGGCCGAAAACCTGATCAGCAGACTCAAGATGGAAATTGAACATTGCTCAACCCAAACAGAAAAGGAAATCGAAGAGATATCTAACTGCAAAAGAAGGAAACAACTAGCCCTGGATATCGATGATAAAGAAACCGCAACAATAGCTCAAGAATACCTATTAAGGCATACCAGAAACAGTAAGATTTTTAAACAAAAAAACCTTGCACTACAAAACGAACTGAAAATGCGGGAAGAGCAACTTCAATTCATGCTTGGAATGTTTCAAAAAGCCAAACTTGGAGAAACCAAAGCTTACGCGAGTCAAAGCCTTGATCAATAGAACTACCTCTAGCGCAGAAAAGAACTTACCGTTTAGATTTATCCTCAATAACGAGAAACTTTGAAATTTTAAGGAATGAATCAATGGAAAACTGGATTGGTATAGGGATATGGATCGCCGTAGGTTGCATGGTGGGACTACTAATGAGAAAAATAGTCAGCAGGCCCGAAGAAACTTCCGGCCATCTACCCATTTTGCTAGTCCTTAGCAGTTTTGGAGCTACCATTGGTGGCATGTTGGGTGTGGGTATCTTTGAGTTCCAAGATCCGGCAGCTTTAAGTTCAGGTGGTATGGCAGGAGCAATATTCTTTTCATTCTTAATTAGCTTTATCTATCGCTGGGGCATACGTGGACTACTTTGAACCGCATGCGATCCCCCCAAGAATACATTGGCGAGAAGCTGGAAACCTTCAAGTCTGAAATTCTTGAATTCCTTAGAATCCCCTCCATAAGTACCAGCCCCGATCACCTAGAAGAAGTTCAAGAAGCAGCATCATGGCTGAAAGGCATGATCGAACAATCTGGCCTTCAGGCGGAAATCCATCAAACTCCTGGGCACCCGATCGTACTAGGAGAATGGCGAGAAGCTGGAAACAATGCTCCGACAGTTTTAGTCTACGGACATTACGACGTACAACCTCCAGAGCCACTTGACCTGTGGAACTCCCCACCGTTTGAACCCGAGATAAGAAATGGACGCCTTTACGGCAGGGGGTCTGCGGACGATAAAGGACAATTGTATCTGCACCTCAAGGCCGCCGAGGCTTTTCTCAAGGGACCTGGAAATCTTCCAGTCAACCTTATTCTACTGATCGAAGGTGAAGAAGAAATAGGTTCTCCTAATCTGCTCCCCTTCGTAGAAAGTCAAAAAGATCGGCTATCTTGTGACGTCACTCTTATTTCCGACACTAGCATGATGGCTCCAGGGCTACCATCAATTCTTTGTTCCCTAAGAGGACTAGCCTATTTTGACATTGAGGTAAGAGGTCCGTCTAGCGACTTGCACTCGGGAGTCTGTGGGGGGCCAGTAGTAAACCCCGCCTTAGCTCTGGCACAGATCCTAGCTAGCCTCCAGAATTCGAAAGGAATGATTGCTATTGATCATTTTTACGATGACATTGTGGAATGGCCAGCGCAGCAAATAGAAGCACTAAAAACACTTCCTTTTGACAAGGGAGATTTCGAGAAATCAATAGGCAGAGAGCTCTGCGGTGGAGAGGAAAAATACACAGTACTGGAACGTCTTTGGACAAGACCCACGGTTGAAGTCAATGGACTAATTTCCGGCTACACAGGTGACGGAGCAAAAACCGTACTCCCCAGCGTAGCTCAGGCCAAGGTCAGCTTCCGTCTAGTACCCGACCAGACTCCACAAAGGATTGAAATGTTATTCCAGCGCCATGTGGAGCAAGTTACACCAAAAGGCGTTCAAGTCACTATCAGACACCTACACGGCGGTATGCCATGGCGATCTCAACTGAACGAAAAATTGAAATCAGCCGTGGATTCTGCGTTGACAAAAGTATTTGACAAAGAATCGGTCATTGCTGGAGAAGGTGGGAGTATACCTATCGTGAATGTCCTAGAAAAAGTGCTGGAAAGCCCTGTTTTATTGCTTGGATTCTCCTACCCTGGATGTAACCTCCATGCCCCGAACGAATGGTTCCCAGAAGAAAACATTGAAAATGGAATACGGACAATAGCACATCTTTACCAAGAGTTTTCCAGTGTGAACAAGCTGCGATAGAATAAGTATATCAAGCAGTGCAACCCGCTCTTCAATCCTCACTATTTTCGAGCATCGATACTGCTCTTAAAAGGGCCCTGGCCTTGTTGACCGTTTCATCGAATTCCCTCATAGGTTCAGAATCAGCCACAATACCAGCGCCTGCTTGAACAAAAGCCCTTCCCTCGCTGACTAAAACCGTCCTGATAGTAATGGCAAGATCCATCGACAAACTTCCCCAACCAAAGTAACCGACAGCTCCAGCATAAGGCCCTCTCGCACGCGGCTCCAGTTCATCAATGATCTCCATAGCTCTGACCTTGGGAGCCCCAGAAACTGTTCCAGCTGGGAAACAGGCTTTGAAGACGTCCATGGCACAAAGCTCGTCAGCTAAATTTCCTTCCACCTGACTCACCAAATGCATGACATGAGAATACATTTCTACTACCATCAAATCAGTCACTTTTACAGAGCCGTACTCCGCTATTCTCCCTATATCATTCCTTCCCAAATCCACAAGCATGCGATGCTCAGCGAGTTCCTTTTCATCCCGCCTTAAGTCCAATTCAAAGTCCATATCTTCTTTTGGATTTTTGCCCCGAGGGCGTGTTCCAGCAATTGGTCTGACCGTTACCTTGTCGTCCCTAAGGCGCACGAGAACTTCTGGTGAGCTTCCCACCAGGGAAAAATCTTCCATTTCCAGTAAGTACATATAAGGAGATGGGTTGAGATTTCTTAACACGCTATAGAGGTCAAATGGAGTCCCCGTTATTGGCATAGAAAATCGTTGGCTCAGGACAACCTGGAAGACATCTCCAGCGGTTATATATTCTCTTATCTTTAGGACATTTCTTTCGAAAACACTCTGTTCCAAAGTACTGGAGAACTCTGGATCTTTAGATGGTTCCAGCCCTGGATTTACAACAGAAGAATTCGTATCAGACTTTATAGAGTCGATTAATCCAGTGATTTTCTCCGCTGCTGCATCATATCTGTACCTGAGCCCTTCTTCATCCAATTCCATATCTACTTCTACAGATGCTATGGCCATTGCAGAACCAGTCATATTATCCACTGCTAGAACAACATCCATAAAGGCAAACAAACCATCTGGCAGATTTAAGTCGTCCTCTGGCTGGTTTGGCAACTCTTCGATCATCCGAACTACATCGTATCCGAAATATCCCACAGCACCGCCCCAAAATTTGGGCAAATCATACGATGATATTGGACGACGTTGCTCCAATCGATCACTTAAATCTTGGAGAGGATCAGTCGTTTGCACTAGTTCCCAAGAAGTTCCAGGCGTCCAAATATCAACAACCCCTCGACTCAATCGCCAAATTTGAGAAGGTTTAGTTCCTAGAAATGTATACTGAGACCATTGATCACCACCAACCACAGATTCAAAAAGGAAACTAAAAGGCGCACATCGAATTTTTGAATAGGCTATTACGGGATCGTCGCCATCAAGCGAGAACTCTTCCCATATCGGAAGAACTCCCCTTTCAGTCACTTGGGTTAGAAATTCTTTGAAGCTAGGTTTGTTTGTCATCTGACCAGTCTATCACTATTGATAAACGTCCTCCAAGGGACAGAAACATATGATTACAGAAAAAAAGGGAAAGATCTCACGGATAATTTCCGTTGATACTGGGGGTACTTTCACAGACTTTCTCCTTTTTGAGAATAGCCAATTGCGCACCCTAAAGATACCATCGACACCGGACGACCCAGCCGAAGCAGTCTTGCAGGGTATAAACAGTCTAATCGCAACGACTACTCACGACTACATTCTTCTCCACGGTTCCACTGTCTCCACCAACACCGTGCTGGAACGTACTGGTGCCAGAGTAAAATTGATTACGAACTCAGGCTTCGAAGATATAATTGAAATAGGCAGACAAAATCGACCGCAACTATACGAGCTTGTTGGTCATCGGCCACCTCCTATAGTCGCTAGAGGTGATCGGAAAGGCATTCGTGGACGGATGGGGCCAACCGGAGACGTGGTCCAACACTTAGACTCTGATGAGCTAAAAGAACTCCTTGATTACCTAAAAGACGCAGAATCAATTGCTATTGTTTTCTTGCATTCCTATGCCAACCCTGAGCACGAAGACAAAATTGAAAGAAGTGCGTCTTCTCTGGGCATACCTATTTCTACCTCCTCTAAATTACTGCCTGAATACAGAGAGTATGAACGCACGTCAACAACAGTTACAAACGCCTATGTTGCTCCAAAAATGTCCAACTATCTTGCTCGTCTAGAGTCTGAATCGGGTGCCCAAAGAATAAATTTGATGGGATCCAATGGTGGTTCCTTACCAATACGGAGAGGGGCCTTAGAACCAGTTCACACATTACTTTCTGGACCAGCTGGAGGTGTAGTTGGAGCTCTTGCCTGGAGCAAGAAGGGAGGCAATGACAATATCATTTCCTTTGATATGGGTGGCACCTCAACCGATGTTTCTTTATGTCCAGGCATTCCAACCCATACAACAGAATTCGAAATTGCTGGACAAGCAGTAGCTATCCCTGTGATTGACATCCATACCGTTGGATCAGGAGGGGGTTCTTTGGCAAGGATAGACCCAGGGGGAGCACTTAGAGTTGGGCCACAATCAGCTGGAGCAGATCCTGGACCCATTTGCTATGGTAAGGGCGGGGAAGGAGTCACTGTAACCGATGCACATGTCTGGTTAGGGCACCTTCCTGTAGATGGTTTACTAGATGGATCTACCTCATTAGAGCGAGCATCGATTGAACCACACTTGCAACAAATCGCCAGCTCCTTGGGCTGTGGGCTCGAAGAAGCAGCTGATGGAATATTGAAGATCGCTGATTCTACAATGGAACGTGCCCTGAGAGTAATCTCCGTGGAAAAGGGCTATGATCCTGCAGATTTCTCCTTAGTCGCTTTTGGGGGCGCGGGCGGACTTCATGCCGCCAGCCTTGCTGAAAAACTGGGCACAGCTAAAGCCATAATTCCCCCTCTTCCGGGTCTTTTATCTGCCTATGGCATTCTTTCGGCCGATATAACTCGTGAAACATCTAGAACTGTACTGATATCCTCTGACAGAGTCGGAGCGCTGGAGGATGTCAAAGCTATTTTTCTGGAACTCGAAGAAACCATCATAAATGAGATGGTCTCCGAAGGAATCGACAAAGAAGGGCTCAGTCTTAAGCGTTGGGTGGAAGCACGATACGAAGGTCAGAGCTTTGAATTGCGCGTTCCTGGAGAATCTTGGGACACGTGTTTCCACGCTTTACATGAGGAACGTTATGGGTATCAACACCCCAGCAGACCCGTAATAGCTGTCACACTAAGATCGGTTGTTTCAGCACCTGGTCCCGAGTTTGAAATGAAGCAATTAGAAAGTTCTGTCACCCCTCCCAAGAGTAACACTGCCCTAGTATTCTTGGATGGAAAATGGAGGAAAGTCAAAAGATTTCAGCGAACTGATCTCTACCCTGGATACGACCTCCTCGGACCATTGGTAATCACAGAGTATAGCTCTACCACCTGGATCCCACCCCGTTGCAGTGTGAAAGTTGACCGATGGGGGAACCTACACCTGACTAGGGACTAATGAGCCGTTTCAAGCAACGTTACAGTTTTAGTTACCTTCTCAGAACATCACTATCCCTCGAATTTAGAATACTTTCCCCAAAGATCCTTATGCTTTTTTGTGGCACCGTAGGAATCTTCACCTCCTGCGAAGCTGTTCAATGGGAGGGCATCAAAATAAGTGTGGAGACCCCTGAGAAACTTCCTGTAAACGACACCATTGGAATTCATTCGACAGTAAACCAAGATCGACCCTCCCTTACAGGGCGCACCTTCTTGTATTTAGGATCAAAAGAAGGAGATGAAGGTTCGCTGATTCCTATAGTAGAAATTCTCCCCAATGGATTCCTATCTACCCCCTCCAACAGTTATAAGGAAAGATCAGGAGAGTTTGCTAAACATTACTTTGAATTGGGATCTCAATTCTCCCTTTTTTCAGATGGCCACAAAATTGGAACACTAACAACCACCCATAACCAATTAAATTTAAACTACTGCCACCCAAGGCCAGAAGCCAAAGGAATTGTCCAGCTAGCACCTGGTGTTGATGAAGCCGAATCTTTCTTGGCTCTTGCTAAAGAATTTTCAACTAACAATGATGTTCAAGACTACCGTCCCGTCATTCAAACCAGAGCCTTGAGGCAAGCCTCCATCGATATGATTATAGACGTAATCCCTTCTGTTGGAGCAACTTGGCCATCATCGGTCCTCGAAAGTCGTCAAGCGCTCAATTTCTTTAAGTTAAGAGAGGATCAAACACCCACTATCATAGCTACCTTCACTAAGAATGGGGGCCTGGAAATAAGCCCCGCTTCTGAAGGAATGTACTCTATTCTTCTCATCGGATCGAATAGCGATGGAATGGGTTACAAGCCCACTTACGTCGACTATCGGCCAGCCGTTGCAGAAGGTAAGGCGGCTGGACGTTATTTCGATCACTTAGACCTAAACGGAGATGGAATGTCCGAAATCATTTTAGAGGTGATGGGAGAAACTTCCAAATGGATTTCTGTTCTAGGTAACACGGGAAATACCTGGAACAGAATGTACGTCGATTCATGTGGGTCTTTCGACACTTTGCAGAACGACATATCCTGACCGATGCTGAATTTTAGAGCCCTTCGTCTACACCTAGCCCTGACAGTTCTGCCTATTTGCATTGGATGTGAATCTCCAAAAAACAATAGTACTGGCGGTCACTTTGGGGATATACTCGTATCTACTTCTCAAGCCTACCCAATCCAGATCACTGATTATGAAAACAAAACGCATGAATTTCTAGAATCACCGAACCGCATTATATCTCTAGTTCCTTCAGCTACAGCAACCCTCTTGGCTGTGGATGCTGGAAATAGTTTAATAGCACGAACAGACTTTGATGATGCGCGAGAAATCATCGGCTTACCGTCAGTAGGAACAGGCCTGAATCCTGACCTAGAAATACTACTTTCTTTGCGTCCAGATTTAGTAATCGGATTTGCAGGAAATTCTGATCCATCAATAAAAAGACACCTGGAGAATGCTGGAGTCACTGCTTTCATGATCCGACCAGATAAGTTGGAAGACGCAAGAGAGATTATCAAAAAACTAAGCATGATCACTGACAGAGTACCCTTAGGAGATTCAATAATATTGAGTATAAACACCTCCCTAGAAACGGTTAAACTAAAAGTGGCAAATAAAGCTAAACCTAGGGTGGCTTATATACTCGGCGGTGAACCGCCATGGGTCTCTGGCCCCGACACGTATATACATCAACTAATAGTAGCAGGTGGCGGCCACAACATTTTCGAAGACCTGGAACACCAATATGTGCCAGTAAGCCTGGAAGAGTTCTATATTAGACCACTGGATCTAATCTTATCAACAGAAAACACACTGCTGTCCGACAACCTGAAAAACATTGAGGCTGCAGCACTTTCACCTTCCATTGAAATACCTGGCCCGAATTTAGGACAGGTGGTTTTTGAGATTGCCAAAATCCTTCACCCTGAGGTGTTTCGATGAAACCCATGGTATACGGATTGATCTTCTTTACTACTTTGGTAATAGCAACTGGACTAAGTATATGGCTGGGTCCAGTGGATTTAACATCAGCACAAATATTGGAAACCATCCGTGGAGAAGGGTCTCCTGAAAACCTTTACATTGTCAGGGAAATTCGTGGTCCTAGAACGATACTAGCAATCATGGTAGGTGGCGGGTTAGCATTAGCTGGTGCTGTATTTCAGGCTTTGCTGCGAAACCCTCTGGCAGAACCATACATCCTGGGCATCTCTAGTGGAGCCGCCACAGGAGCAGTGTTGGTCCTTTCCCTTGGGTTAGTGGCCTCACAAGCATGGATCCTTCCAGCAGCAGCTTTTATAGGATCCCTCTTAGCAATATCCATTGTATTAGCTGTTTCTTCCAACCACAGCCAGAAGATAGATGTTCGGGTTCTTTTATTGGCTGGAGTGGTGACTGGCGCATTCTTTTCTGCGTGCATTTCGCTGATTTTGACACTCTCAGACGCTCCTAATCTTAGAAGCGCTGTCCTGTGGATGATGGGAAGCCTTTCAGGGGCAGAATGGTCAACAGTAACGGTGGTAAGCGTGTACACCTTTCCCTGTGCAATCATCCTCTTTGGCCTAGCAAGGCCCCTAAATCTCCTAACTATTGGTGAAGAAACAGCAAATTACCTCGGAGTAAAAGTAGAACGAGTAAAGCTGACGGGGTACATCGTTGCATCACTCATGACCGCTGCAGGTGTAGCAGCAACTGGCATAATTGGATTTGTTGGACTTATCGTGCCTCACGGGATCAGACTACTTATTGGTAATGACTACCGCTTCCTACTCCCTCTCTGTTTCCTTTGTGGCGCTACCTTCCTCACTCTCGCAGACACCTTGTCTCGTATCCTAATTTCACCCGCCGAAATTCCAGTAGGAGTTGTAACAGCTCTCTTTGGGGTTCCAGCATTCCTGTGGTTACTGCGTCGGAACATGAAAGCGGGACACTCATGATAAACCGGGTAACTAAAGTGCAGACGTCTAACCTTACTGTGCACTACCCTAACTCTGAA
>Ga0315332_10000158_pt1 | contig 25671 bp, 14 predicted proteins | sample M110034915metaG_FD_203455 | JGI IMG/M metagenome (GOLD analysis project Ga0315332, IMG submission 203455) | Ammonia-oxidizing marine archaeal communities from Monterey Bay, California, United States - M1 100m 34915 | ecosystem: Environmental > Aquatic > Marine > Intertidal zone | place: USA...
AATTTCATCCCAAACACCCTTTGAAGTCTCTTCCCTTTGCTGCGTTGAAATCAAATCTGTAAAAATAGTCCCAACAATATCCGATTCATTAAACTCAAGAACCTTACAAAAATGTTCGTTTGAGTACGTAATTGTACCTTCCGTATTAAACTCCAAAACCATAGCGACCTGGTTTAAAGTCTCCATTCTGTGGTACAATTCATTTTCAGAATTCAGTAAGTCCTCTGTCTTCTTTTTAATCTCCCGTTCAAGTTCTTTCGTGAAGTTTTCTTTTAATCGTTCGGTCTCTACCTGGGCCGTTTTGTCTCTGACTGTACCGAACATCATCACCGAATCATTCTCTCTTTTTGTTTTTGCATGCAGCTCTATAAACTGCGGCCGTTTTTCCGTGGTATGCAATTTATACTCTAATACTTTTTCCCCTCCTTGCTCCAAGAGGTTCAAAAGTGCTGTCTTAACACTTTTTACGTCATTTGGGTGTATCGTTGAATAAAACGATTCGCCAGTTTGTACCCGATTATTTATTTTACGACTCGTGTAATTATCAAAAAACTCGTTAACTCCATAAACTCTATCTGCTTCCGTGTCCCACTCAAAACTTGCAAGTTTTGCTACCTGCTGTGCTTCTTTTAAGGAATGACTTCTCTTTTCAACTAGCTGCTCTAGGTTAGCAAGAATCTGTTCATTATTATCTTTTTCCTTAATCAGGGTATCTCTTAATGCGCTAATGGAAGATGCTAGTGCACTAACTTCTTCACTCGAAAATCGAGAAGTTATTATCTGTGTCTTGTATTGCTTATTGATTAATGCATTGGTGGTGGTTCTCAGCATTTTTAGTGGCGAAGACAAGAGTCTCGCTAAAAAATAAAAAGCTAAAGAAATCACAAAGAAAATGACGGCAAGAAACAGGTATACTTTTTTATTGAGATTCCAAACTTGATTTTTAACCTGTTTAGATGAGGCCGACACAATAATTCGTCCTTTAAAAATCTCCGTATTAAAATCAGCGTCACTGTACATAAACTCATGATCATTCTCAAACAAGTCCGAAATTGTGTCTGAAAAGAATCGCTCCAAAAACATCTCTTTCTCGCCGTTTTCCCCTAATGTTTCAATAGCAATATAATCCACATCATTCTCCCGCCCGGCCCATTCTAATGTTTTCTGAATTCCCTCAAGGCTCTTGGTTTCATCTCCAATTGTAAAATTAAGCTCGATACCCAAAGCGACCGTCTTTGCTAAATTAGCTAGCTGTGTTTTTTTATTAGCAACCATCACCTCCTTTTGGCTTTCTGGATAATAAAATCCAATAATAGAGCCCATCATAAATACAGATAACGTAAAGGGAAGCCAAATTCTAAATGTCAATGATTTCCACATTGTTTTATGGAATTAGGGTTATTACGAATTTTTCTGATACAGAGGCTTTTTTGGATACAAACCCTAAAGCTCCTTTATTTTTAGAAATGAAGTCTATAATCTCTTCGTCTGAGTCGAAAAAATTAGGCGCATTAAAACGCCCTTGAAAAACCAGTGACAACCAAAACTTTTTAACACCATAAAATGACTTGTCATAGATAATTCTAGAAATCTCTTCCGCATTCTTATGCTTAGAAGACGGCAATACAATAATCACATCAATCTTTGTCTCCCAACTGTAGTATTTGCCTTTAAATCGTTTCCTTAGGTCCGCAATATTCATCTCCGTTAAACCCGATTCATTAGCAATAATTTGATAATCACTCGAAAAATCTAGTTCTTGCGCTGTCGCCTTTACTGAGGCAAGAAGCGAGAAAATTAGGCTCAAATAAAATATAATTCTAAAAACCATATGCCAATTGAATTTTATATTCCCACTTCATATTAGTCCTGTTCATATATGTCATGTCGGAATAATAATATTCCACCTGTGCTTTCACATTCAACATTGGTGTGAATTCATGTCTGTATCCCACAAAATATTTGATTCTGAATTGTTCCCGGTTCAGTTGGTCTTTGACTTCAACCGATAAAAAATCAAATCCAAAAAATGGAATATATCTCTCTTTAATGGGGACGCCTATATAGATATAGTTTGAAAAATTCTCTGCCATACCGATTGAATCCATAGAGGTGATGTTCATGGAAAACTCATCCAGTACATGCAGTTTGTTGCCAAAATTAGCAAATGAAAAATTTGCCAGATTAAAGCTTATCTGTTCTGTCACCGTATTGATTCCGTGAGAATGGTTGTGCCCTGAAAGGTCAACATCTTTGTAGTCCTCATTGAACAATCCAAACCCGATTCTCATTTGATCTTTAGGCTTTATGTGGGCAGCTAAAGTAATCGAAGGTCGAGTTGACCCGCCTGTCAATTGGCCCGACATTGTCGTGTTACCAAGCACAACATCGTAACCAAAATTTAAATCTCCTAAATTTTGTCCTTGGAACCTGATTCCGACCACGTGAACCGGGGTGAAATAGCTAAAGCTCAAAGGCCTGTCTATAGTTGGAAAAAAAACTCTTCCGTGATGGTAAACATCATTCCAAAAACTAACCGGAGTGTGCATTTTACCAATGATTAGGCTGTGGTTTTTGTAATATTGAAATTTTAACCTTGCTCTTTCAATACCTGCCCCAAAACCCGATGGAGAAGAGGACAATGGTTTGACTACGATTTCGCCTAAAAAAGAAATGTTATTCGTCAAGGCAGAGGTGATGAATAAATCGTGCTCGCCGATATCTAAAAATGACGTAACACTATCATCAACATACACATCGCAATCCATGTGCCCGTATCCATTAATTGATGTTCTTAATTTTTGCGTGACACCAACTAGTGGGTACACAATCATAAAAAACAATAATATCTTAGGTTTTAATTTTATCATATCGCGATGTTAAGTGGAGACTTTCTAACCTCATTAGATGACTTATTTTTCGGTCGGTCTTTGATCTTATTAAAGGTTTGCGGAATAGAAATTATAACTGTCGTTCCAACGTTTTTCTTACTTTCAACTTCTAAGTGGCCGCCCAGCATTTCTACATACTCTTTGGCAATGTTTAGACCAAGGCCTGCTCCCCTATTGTTTGTCCCTTGATTAGCTCGGTAGAAAGGTTGAAAAATCTTTTCTTTGTCGTTTTCGGAAATACCAACACCCTCGTCCTTAATCGATATGCTTATCCTTTTCTTGTCTAGTGTAACTGACATTTTAGGATTTTTCTTTTGTGAGAACTTAAACGCATTTGAAACGACATTTTTAATCGCGTGTTGCAAAAGTTGCTTATCGAGGTTGACACTTATAGTATCGCAGCTGATATCCAAATCCAAGCTCCTTCCGTCATTCTGAAGTGTGCTCGTTTGCACCTGGATGTCGTGCAATATCTCAACCAGGTTGACCGGATTAAATTCTAGTTTAAAATCCCGCCTCCCTATTCTGTCTAGAAATAAAACATCGTCCATTAAAGTCGTCATATAATCAATCTCATGTAAAATTCGTTTTTCAAACTTAACAATAGAAGAAGAAGACGTTTCAGTATGAGACGCTAATGAAATCAGCTCAACATTGGATTGTATAATTGACAGTGGAGTTCTAAATTCGTGTGATGCATGCTTCACAAAACTTACTTTCATAGCGCTTAGGTCTCGTTCTACCTTTAACGCCTTTTCAATATGTTTTTGGTGGTTCGGCATGTCTGTGACGCCAAAAATAATTCGGGCCGATCCCGCTATTCGATTAGCCTCGTCATAAAGCGGAAAATTAGAAGTGTAATACCACTCCTTATCTCCATTTTTATGCCTAATACTTAACTCCAAGATACTCGTGTTAATGTGTTTTGGATTGCTCTCCAAATCTTCCAGTACAGCACAAACATTCTGGCCAATTAATTCGGGCGCAGAGAAGCCCGTCTTTTTACAAAACTTTGCGTTCGCTGCTTTGATTACTCCTTGAGTATCCAATGTTAGAACGCCTAAATTAAACTTCTCAAAAATTTTCACACAATCAAAATCACCGCCAAGTGTTTTTTTGAGCAGCACTTTTTCATTGGTGTCCTCCAAAAATTTAAAATTATTTCGACTGTCTATTTCTCGACTTGCTTTTTTTTCTGCTAAAATTCTTGGCGTCTCAAGAGCTATAATCAATGCAAACGACATTAATCCTAGGATTAACCACAAGAGCATTCGTTGTGCTGACAGGGTTTCCTGCAGCTCAGATGACAGAAAGGACGACTGAATGAAATTGTAATCTAATATTATCCCGAAAAACGCAATTGTTGAAAGCACAGCAAACAGCCTAAACGGTCTGCTCGTTGCTGTTACTTTTATATCTAAATTAAATAAGTTACTCATTGCTGGCGTAATCACTTATTTCGTTGATAAAGTCCTTCCGGTGTGGCTTCGACGCTGACTTTTCATTTGCCTTTTTTATATTCGGTAGCACTAGGGTGACGGACGTTCCCTCGTTTATTTCACTTTCAATATTGATTGAGCCGCCGTTTAACTCTACATACTGTTTGGCAATTACCAATCCTAGCCCAGTCCCCTGTATATCTGTTACATTTTCCCCTCTGTAAAATGGTTGAAATAACTTTTGCAAATCCTGCTGTGCAATCCCTATTCCTTTGTCAGAAATCACCACTTTCGTTTCTTCCGGTTTAAAATTGACAACTATTGAAGGGTTGCCAGTCGATGAATATTTGAAGGCGTTGGATATCAGATTTTCAACAACATGGCGGATTAACTGTTCGTCAATCATCAATTCTACTGCCGTACCAATGATTTCTTTTTCTAAAATTCTGCCGTCACTTTGGATGGCATTATTTTGCGCTTGGATTTCATTAATAATTTCCAAAAGATTAGTGGGCTTTCGGTCCGCCTCTAAATGACCTGCGCCGAGCTTTCCAAGAATCAAGACGTCGTCCATTAATTGGGTCATTCGGCTAATCTCTCCGGTAATTCTATGCGATGACTTTTGTAATTTTGATTTCAACTTGTCATCCTCTGATTGCTGAATAATCATAGTAAGCAACTCGCTATTAGATTGAATAATAGCAAGAGGGGTTCTGAATTGATGCGACGCCATGGCTACAAAATGGCTTTTTAGCTCTCCTAATTCTTTTTCCTTGTCAAGAGATGCTGAAAGCATTTGTTGGAGCTCTTTTTCGGCCGTTACATCAAAGCTTACCGCAACATACTTTTCAATTTCGCCTTTCAGGTTGAAAAACGGCACAATAGTTTGATGCAACCAGTAGTTAACCCCCTCTTGTGTTGAGTTAATAATTTCCCCCTTCCAAACCTTGCCATTTTCTATCTCATTCCATATATGAACTATTAATTCAGTGTCTTGGTTTTTAGAATATAAATCAGCAAAATGCGTTCCTATTAAATCAGGCAATGAATACCCAGAAACACTACAAAAAATATCATTGGCATAAGTAATTAATCCATCTGTGTCAATCGTTGATACCAATGCTATTTGATTAAGCGTTTCTACTTGCCTACCCAACTCGTTTTGAGATATCTCTAGCTTTGACGTTCGATCTTTGACTTGCAGCTCTAGCTCCCTGGTAAATGCTTCTTTCAATCGTTCAGATTCTGCTTGTTCCGTTCGATCTCTTAAGATTCCAAAGTATCGTATCGCTTCTCCATTTTTGTTCAATTCAACATTGGCTTGCATTTCTATATAGACCGGTGATTTCTTTTTCGATTTTAATTTAAATTCTATGGATTGGGGGGTTTTATTTTCAAAAAAATCTCCCAGCTGTTTTTTAAATTGTTTCGCGTCGTTTTGATGTACTATCTCCAAAAGTGACTGTTCAGGTGGTTTAAGTGCGTCGAGCTTCAAATTATAACTCTCTAAAAAAGCTTCGGGACCATGAATGATGTTATCATTCACATTCCATTCCCAACGCGAAATTTTAGCAATTGACTGCGCTTCTTTAAGGAGTGTTTCACTTTTCAAAATTGCCTCCTTCGCTATCCTTGCTTCAGTAATGTCTCGCATAATAGCACCAAATGAGGCTGTTCCGTCCTCGTTAGTTTTTAATGGAAAGGCTGAAACCTGTACATCTAACAGCTTACCGTCCTTGTGTTTACGTATAGTCTCATAGCTATGGCTATTTCCTGTAACAAGTTTGGACATGACCATTGATTGTTCTTTAATCGTTTCCTTAGTTTTGGGTGTTAATTCCACAATCCTCATGCCCTTAGCCTCTTCCGTCGTGTATCCCAAAAGCTTTTCGGCTCCTTTGTTCCAACTTGTAATTTCACCATGTGCGTCCGCAGTCAAAATAGCGTCATTTGAAGACGAAATAATTAGTGCTTTTTCTTTGTTCAGCAACTCTAGCTTTCTTCTGGTAGAAAGATCCCTGTAAACCCCAGTGACATATGCAACCTTACCTTCTTCAAATTGAGGGTTGGCTATCGCCTCACAAGTTAGCTTTTCTCCATTTTTAGTTCTGAACGCCATTTCGGTTGGTTCGAGAATTTCGCCCGGTTTGGCGTTTAAAGCTGCGGTAAATGCATTAAGACAATGATCAATGTTATCTGGATGTATAAAATCAAATAGCATCGCACCTATTACCTCTTCACGGGTAAAACCCATATTTACAAGCCAAGCCTTATTAACAAAGAGTATTTTCCCATTAAGATCAATAGAGTGAATAATATCCGAACCGCTATTTACAATCTTATCAAACTGGTCTTGCTGTTGCAAGAGTGCTCCCTCTACTTTCTTTCTCGCGTCTATATTTGTAGCAATTATAAGAGCATAATCATTGTTCTGAATTTTTATCGGTGACAACCTAAAAGCAAACCAGCCTTCTTCATGAAAAAATTTATCGCAATAGATTTCACACTCTTGTTTTTTGCCTTTGAACGCAAGCAAAACCTTATTGGCAAGAGAACCCGAATCTGATTTAACCTTTAGAACATCAATCAATTGCTTTCCAATGATTGAATTGCCCCCCATGTCATCCAATCTATTAGAATATGCAATGCTTAAATCCTTATTGAGCGCTAGGATAATATCAGGTGAATTCTCATTAATGGCGTTCAATGTTTTCTCACTTTCTTCGGTGGCTTGCTTATTTAAAGCATTGTTTATGGCCGTTGATGACTGATTGGCAATTCTTAAAATTCTTTCTTTCTCTTCTTTGCTTGGTATTCTATTGGCAGAAAAAGCTATTAGGCCAATCGTTTTAGTTGCAGACACCAAAGGAATCAACCCAATAGTTTTAATATTCAGTTCGTTAAAGTTCTCAACGACTGCTTTTTTTTGCTCCAAAATGTCAAAATGATCTTCTAATATTTTTTTTATCTTTTTTACATTCGATGTGATGATTGGTACGCCATCTGAAATTACCTCCCTTAAAGAAGACTTTGGATTACTAATCGAGGGCGTAACTCTTGAAATGTCTACATTTAGTAGCTTTTGACGCTTCAATAAAATGTTTTTATCTAGACTCTCAGAGATTAGCTCGAGTTCTCCAAGGTGCTCATCTACAAGATAAATCCTGCTTGGATGTATGTTGGCGGCATATTCTAACGAAGCGAGAATTTGGTCTGCTGTTTTCTGAATTGATTCACCATTAATTATGGTTTGGTTTATCTTATCTGCATAATACAGTTCAGCATGGCTCTTTTGGTTCTTTTCTTCAGCAAATTTTCTTGCATTAATATCCGTTAAGATAACTAGCTGTTCATTTTTATTGCCCGTGTTGGCAACTCTTGCTGCATACCAATTGGGCTGATCCGTTAACCCATATCCTAAAAACTCAAACTCATGCAGTTTTTTGGTTTTAGCTTTTTTAAGTTCCAAATTAAATTTTTCCTGCTCTTCTTTTGGAATTAGCGCAAGTATCTTCTTGTTAAGTAGGCTCTCTTTTTCAAAGCTAATAGGTGCTTGATTTAAATAGACAATTTCCTGTTTTTCATTTATTGTTATAACAATGTCTGGAAGGCTTCGTGTAATCGTTTCTATTTTTTCTCTATTGTCAATTGCCTTTTTTTCCGCAAGCTTATACCCGGTTTGATTAGAATAATAAAGATTGACATGGCCTGCAGACTGAATTGGTGCAAAAGTAACCTTATAATACTCCTTGTTTATCTTAAATTCTTGGGTGGTAATTTTACCTGTCTTGATTGAAGAATCTGCAATGTCAAGGATCTCAGCGAGCACACTGCTGCTATGAGAATTCTCAATTTCTGCAAGAAGAGAATGTGCTGCCTCGTTAGAGAATTTCATCTCTCCTTTTTCGCCAACCCTCATTACCGGGCTGGGGTTTTCTTTAGGAAATTGGGCTAATTCTATCGCAGATTTAGTTTTACTCTGAATGTCTATCTCCAAAGTATCATTTATTCTTTTCAGCTCTTGATTGACCTCGTATATCTCCAAGCTTTTTACTTCAAGAATTTTCTCAGCCTGCTTTCTTGCTGCTTTTTCTCGCAGCAATGCTCGTCTTAATATTTCTAGCTCTTTACTCAATGGTCTTTTGTTAAAATAAATTTAACCACAGAACCATCGGCCTCAAGCATCAGTTCTTCTACCTTTAATTTTTCTTTATAAAACGCCGATGTCTGATCTATAAGGCCCCTGGCTAAAATGGGCATTTTCCTTTTCGAGGTATATATCAACTCCAATTTATTCTCACTTATTCTTTTTGGTGCAAAACCGGGAACCGAAGCGCCTGGATACAACTTTAAAGCCTCCGGATGAATGTAGCTATCAAGTGCTGATAAAAAATCAAATGAAGTCTTATGCATTTCGAAAAAATTTTGGTACTGACTAGAGAGCATGTGAAAAAAACATTTCGAAAACCCCATCAACATCTCTTGTGTGCTAAGACCCGTTGCCTTTCCTAAAGAATCCAAAATTGCAAAAAGTTCGGACTCTGGGTAATCACCTACGGTGGTATAAACCCCGCTCAATTTCGTTTCTTCCAAAACTTGATCTAAAACTTCCAGACCGCATTCATTTTCTATCATTTCAATTAACTCTGTAAATACAACGCCTTTCATGTGCTTTTTTTTGGTGTTTTTGCTGATGAAACAAAATTTAATCGCAGATGAATTTCTTAATAAATTTTGGATACACTTCGAGTTGAGTGAAATTTGACGAAAAATCACAAGTGATTGACTGAATATTAAAAATTAACAAAGAGATATCCCCTCAAGAACTGTTAATTACTTGCGTCCTCACTGGGGCTTTTTCCGTAGAATTCTTTGTAGCTGTGAGAGAAGTAAGACAATGTTGAAAACCCTGTTTTTCTGGCAATTTCAGAAAGTGATCCGTAGCTAAGCTCTACCATTTGCTTCGCTCGAATCAACCTAAATTCTTTCATAAACTGATTGGGAGACATGTTTGAAAGTTTCTTCAATTTTCGGGTAAAAGTAGAAAGGCTCATGTTCAGCGAAATGGCTAACTCATCCGTTGTCAATTCAGTATTTTCAAGCTGCTCCTCCATAATGAGGTTTAACTTTTTCAAAACGATAGTGTCCTGGGAATGTTCTTTGACCAAGCTTGGCTTTGTTAGCGCATTTTGATGCACTCTCTGTTTTGTAATTAATAGGTTTCTAACCTTTAAATTTAACTCTCGGAATTCAAAAGGCTTAGTAATGTAGCCGTCAGCACCCAGTTCCATGCCCTGAAGCTTAGACTCCAGCTCTACCTTTGCCGTCAAGAAAATAAACGGAATTAAGGTGGTCTCTTTGTTTGCTCGTATTTCCTTGAGAAATCCATAGCCGTCCATCTCGGGCATCATTACGTCTGAGATAATTAAATCTGGTATTTTTTCTTGTGCTTTCCGAAACCCTTCAAGGCCATTTTCGGCACTGCGTACCTGAAAGCCACTAATTTCCATCAAATCCACCAAAGACATGCGTATAGCTAGCTCATCTTCAACAATAAGGATATCATAACTGCCTATGTTTTCTAGCTCATTAATTGGATTACTCATTTTGACAGGCTTTTTTAGGAATGTTGCTAGTTTGACTTCATCAAAAATACAAAAATTTCCTGCTAAAATCGAAAAGAAATTTCTTGGTTTTAGTTGATTTGTTTTAACGGTCGCCCTAAGTTGACAATATTGATTACGACTAACTTCCCAAAAAAACAATCATTATGGTTAATCCCGCTGAGGTTCGCATCAAAGTTTTCTTATTATTGTACTAAATCCATTCATTTAAAGAGTTATGATTCACAGGTTATTTCTATTGCTTCTTCTTTCGGGTACGCTCACTCTGGTTAACACAGCTCTAGGCCAAGATTTCTTAGGAATAAAACAAAGTGATTATGGCGGAATTTATAGTGTAGATGCAAATCCAGCAAATATTGCAGATAACCGTTATAAATTTGATGTTAACCTATTCGGTTTAAGCACCACGTTCTACAATAACTACATGTCTATGAATGGCTCTGATCTTAAGGGTCAGCTAAGGGCTGGTCTTGATACAAATCAGGTGAGCATTTTTGACAATCCGGACTGGTTAGAAACCTATGTTCAAAGAAACCAAGACAATGAAAATAATCGGGTGTACTTAGCCAATGAGATTTACGGCCCGGCCTTCTACTTTTCTTTTGGCAAAACGGAGAACGGAAACGGAAAGTTTGGAATTGGAATGGCGTCTAAAGTCAGGAACATACTCAACGTAGATGGTATTGGCTCTACAGCTGCACAGCTGATGTATTCGGGTTTGACCGATTCCACCTTGCATATTGATCCAGCTTCAGGAGCAACCCCGTTTTCTAATGATTATGTCAACGTACAGTCTATGACGTGGGCCGAGTGGGGCGTTAACTTTGGAATGATTGCATTAGACAAGGGAGAGCATTTTGTTAAGTGGGGCGCAAGGGTTTTCCTTATCCAAGGACTGCAGGCGTCCTATGCTTACATGAATAATGTTGAATTCCTTTCGCACACAGACTCTTCGTTGTCCCTTTTTAGTTCAGAGGTTAATTATGGCCATTCTGACAACTATGAAATTAATACTAATGCAAATGGTGATTTACAGATTGACTTTTTTCCTTTTACATCTCGGAAGGGACTTGGGTTGGATTTCGGTGGCGTTTATGAGTGGCGACCTAATCATGAACAATACAAGTACGATATGGACGGAAAAACTGGTTTATGGAGAAGAGATCTAAATAAATACAAAATAAGAGCCGAGTTGTCGGTGAAAGACATCGGCCGTGTAAACTTTGATAAAGGAGGTATCGGAGGAGATTTCTTGGCAGACATCGACGTTTGGAATTTAAATGTTTTTGATGGCGTTGGTGGACCGACCTCCGTTGTACAAATAGATAGTATTTTAAATACTACTTTCGGCACCTCTTCAAACAACAGTAGTTCTTTCAAAATGAATTTGCCGACTACTATCAGAATTTCAGGAGACTACCATATTTGGCACGATCTCTATCTAAATGCCGAAGCATTCTTCGCGGTACAGTTTAAAAAGGATGCCAACAAGATTCACAACATTTCTAAATATGCCATTACTCCTAGATACGACTATAAATGGGCGGGTATTGCTGTGCCTGTTTCCTACGGTCAACTTTCAGGCATGCGAGTTGGGACGGGACTAAGAGCAGGACCTTTCATGTTTGGAACTTCTGACTTAAGCTTACTTTTTAAGAAGGGAAAAATTAACGGGCTGGATATGTATTTAGGTGTTCATGCAGGCGTTCCTTTTAATAAAATCAAAGATAGGGATGGGGACAAAGTCTCTGATAAGGTTGAAAAGAAATATCGAAAAGCGCTAAGAAAAGAAACCGGCAATAAAAAAGAAGAAGGATGTGTCGATGTCCCGGGAGTTTGGGAGTTCAAGGGCTGCCCTGATACAGATAATGATCATATTCCTGATAGCGAAGACGATTGCCCATTTGAGGCTGGTCCTGAAAAATTCAACGGCTGTCCCGATACTGATGAAGACGGCATTATGGACAAGCTGGATAGTTGTGTCACGGTTCCTGGAATTGAAGAGTTTTCTGGATGTCCTGATACAGACGGCGATCACATTAAAGATAGCGACGACGACTGCCCAGAAACTGCAGGCTTACCGGAGTTCAATGGGTGCCCTGACAGAGATAAGGACGGAGTAAAAGACAGCGATGATGCCTGCCCGGACAATCCTGGCCCCATTGAAAACATGGGCTGTCCAGACAGAGATAAGGATGGCATTTTTGATTATCTAGATGAATGCCCAGACAAGGCGGGACCAGAAGAAAATCACGGATGCCCTTGGCCTGACACTGATGGCGACGGATTGCTAGACAAGGACGACGGCTGTCCGAATAATCCTGGTCCAAAAGAAAACAATGGGTGTCCATATACAGATACTGATGGGGACGGGGTTTTAGATAAAGATGATGAATGTGTGAACACTCCTGGTCCAATTGAAAACAACGGGTGCCCAGTTATAGAAGAAGAAGAACAAGAAATTTTAAACACAGCATTTGAAAATTTGGAATTCAAAAGTGGTAGAGCGGTAATAAAAGAAGAGTCTTTTCCTTCTCTGGATGAACTCGCTGAATTACTCGTTAAAAAAGAAGAATGGAAACTCTTAATCGCTGGACATACAGATGACGTAGGTAAAGAAACAGCCAATATGGTGCTCTCTAAAAAACGTTCTGAGGCAGTAAAGCAGTACCTGGCCGAGCATGGAGTACAAGGAGCTCGCTTATTTGTTGAGTATTATGGCGAAATGAAACCCATCGCAGACAACGATACGGAAGAAGGAAGGCAGAAAAATAGAAGAGTTGAAATGACTATTCAATTTGAATAAATTGTGACTGAAAAACATACAACTATTTAAATGGGCAATTGGGAAACCAAATTGGGGTATTGGGAAAAAATCGTAATCCAAACCCTTATCCTTCTGGTAAATTTGGCCATCAAAAAAAAATAAAATGAATCCCGCAAAAACAAAAATAATTACACGGCTAATTGAAATCGGTTGCGCCCCTGAAGACTCTGAAGAGCTAAGGTTAAAAAAGTCGTTGATGACAATTATGGTTCTTCCTTATTCACTTGCCGCCATTATTTGGGGGGTATTTTTTATGGTGGACGAAAGTTTGATTCTTGGAATAGTTCCATTTTTTTATGCTTCTGTTTCCCTAGTGTCTTTTATATACTTCGCTGTCAGTAAACGTTATAAGACTTTTCGACTCCTTCAATTAATAATGGTGCTTATAATGCCAATGCTTGTTCAATTTACTCTTGGCGGTTTTTTTAGTTCTGGTGGTATGGTTACGTGGAGCTGCACGGCTCCATTTGTTGCGATTGTTTTCTATGATTTAAAAGAAGCTAGAAAGTGGCTGTTTGCTACTGCTGCAGTTGTCTGTATTGCTACTATTATGGATGACTACGCTAAATCACATTTTTTAGGGACTTTGGATGAAGGGTCTGCGGTTGTTGTTTTTTGTGCAAATTTCATTTTAGCATCGTCTCTTGTTTTTCTTATACTAAACCATTTTGCGATTGGAAATAAAAAAATTAAAGCAAAATTGGAAGAAAAGGACGAATTAATACAAGCCTATGTTGAAATTGCGAAACAAAAAGAATTATTAAGTGCTAGTAAAAAAAGATTAGAACTTGTGATGGAATCATTGGAAGAAGTTGTTTGGGGCCTCCGCCTTCCTGATCACAAAATGCAGTATGTTAGTGATTCCGTTGTCAATTTATATGGATTACCTAAGAATGATTGGTTTGAAAATTCTAATCTTTGGTTTGAAATGATTCATCCGGACGATAAAAATCGTGTTAAAGAGTTAATACAGACGCTTCATAAAACCGGCAGTAACATTCAAGAGTATCGAATAATAACTAAAGACAAAGAAATAAAATGGATTAAGAGTAAGGTACGAATTCTCAAAGACAAAGATGGCGCACCATTTTTAATGACGGGAATAACAATTGACATTACCGATCAAAAAAATGCTGAAAAGGACCTTTTTGAGTTGAATAATAGTCTTGAAGAGAAAGTGAAAGTTCGTACACTGGAACTCACTAGTAGTAAAGCTGAGCTAGCAAAGGCCTTAGCAAAAGAAAAAGAGCTAGGTCGATTAAAATCAAGTTTTGTCACAGTTGCGTCGCATCAATTTAGAACACCTATGGCAATTATTCAGTCTAATACTGAATTACTTAGACTTATAGCCAGTGCTTCGAACTTATCAGAGACAGATAAGTTTGATAACGTTTCAGGGCGTATTACAGAGGCTATTTCTTCAATGACTACCTTAATGAATGATGTGCTTGAATTAAGTAAATTGGAAGCGGGAAAATCTCTTTATTTACCTAAAGATGTAGATTTGATTGAGCTTTGTAAGGACTTGGCAGATAAGTTTAACGAAAATCAACCTGAGGATCAAAAAATCGAATTTAGTGTTTCAGGAGACAGCTATAATCTACAATTAGATCCAAGTTTACTTTCGCAGTCATTGTCAAATTTATTGAGTAACGCAATAAAATATTCTACCGGCAAAAGAGGTCCTAAGTTGTTAGTTGATTTTAATCCTGAAGAAGTGGAGTTATCTGTAAAAGATTACGGAATTGGTATTTCCGAAGAGGAATATCCGTATCTTTTTGAACCTTTTTTTCGTGCAAATAATGCTACTGATATCAATGGCACTGGTTTAGGTTTGAGTATTGCAAAAGAATATGTTCTGCAAAACAAAGGAGATATTTCTGCGGAGTCCGTTTTAGGAGAAGGTAGCTGCTTTAAAATTAGCTTCAATAAAGTTCTCGAAAATTGAAATCTATTTATCGGGAACAACTGTCTTGAAGATCAAAAATTAACAGTCAGGCTTGTCCCATGATTTAAGACTTTCGCTTTATGGAGGCTAACAAATAAATAGCTGTTTAAATCCATGGTGTTAATGCTGAAAGATGTGGTTAACTGTAGATTGATGAACTGTTTTTTGGTTGAAGAACACTAGTGATAGATCCATTTTTTAATGGCAATGACATTGCCGTTTGAATCAAGTACTTTTGCATAATAAGTTCCTTTTGACGCTAAGTTTTTCAAGTTTAGTTGAGCACGGTTGGATGCAAAACTTTTATTCATTACCTCTTTACCCAGTATGTTAGAGATAATGATCTGACCAATGGTATGATGTGCTGCGGTAATCGTAATACTTTGATTGGCTGGGTTAGGAAACAACTGTATTATGGAATTATGTTGCTCTACAATGGATGAACTATTAAGCACAGTAAGATTGGCAACATCAGTAGTATCTGAACAGCCCGAAGGTTCCGCTACAATACATCTGTAGTTTGTGTTATTATTACTCATCGTAACAGCGGATATGTTCAATGTGTTTGAGTTTACTCCGCTAAACTGTCCGGCATTGCTTAAATCTGCATAGCCGGTGCCCGCGTCCATTTGCCATTGGTACACCCCACCTGATACACCATCAGAAAAATCAATGGTGGCAGAATTTCCAACGTTTGCAGTTTGATCAGTGGGTTGGGTCGTTATATCAACGGTTGCAATGGTTAGGTCCAATGTGGCTGTGCTATCACATCCAGCTGCATTGGTTAAGGTCGCCGTGTACATACCTGTTGAGTTGTATGTGTTGCCATCGGCAGACCAGGTAAAACTGTTGCAAGCAGTTATTATTTCTGATCCTGTATTGGATTGAGCTATGGTTAGATTCAACGTGATTACAGAATCGCAGCCCGAAGGATTTGAAACGGTATGCGTTGCCGATGAATTGTTTGCAGTATAAACGATTCCATCCATCCAAAGCAAAGAGTCACACTCTGTACGCACATCAGTGGCATACGCAGGAGAACATGGGATGTCGAATTTTAATACAAAAACATCTACGTATGGAGAAGTCATATTAGATGTGCCGGAAGTAGGGTCGAAATCTATAGTGCTTTGAAAGTATCCGGTTGCAAGCAGGCTCCCAGATGGATCCACCTTAATATCCATGCCATTATCTACATTGATGCCTGAGAAATGAATTGCCCAAACGAAATCACCAAAGGCATCTAGCTTTGATATAAAAACATCGTTGTAACCAGCTGAAGTAAAATCGGCAACTCCCGGTCCCGGGTCTAAATCTACTATGTATTGAAAAGAACCTATTGTATATACATTTCCAGAGGCATCAAGAGCTATTCGCGCATCGTATACGTCCGATATTCCGCCAAAGCTTTTTGCCCAAATAAAATTTCCGTTTGCATCTAATTTGACAACAAACATATCGTCATTCCCAGCTGAAGTAAGATTAAAAACACCTGCTCCAGGGTCAAAATCCGATGTTCCGGAAAACAGCCCACTTAAAAATAGGTTATCTGAATCATCAATTTTAATGCGGGTGGCTCTATCACTATCTATTCCTCCCATGCTTTTTGCCCAAATAAAATCACCAGTGGAATCAATTTTCGAGACAAAAATATCTTGGCTACCAGCAGAATTCAGATTATACGTGCCTGTTCCTGGATCAAAATCGGCAGTTCCAGAGAATCTTCCTGCTACAATTATTTGACCTGCTTGATCAATAACGAGTGATGAACCAATATCGTATCCTGTTCCGCCCGTACTTATTGCCCAAATAAAATTTCCGTTTGCATCGAGTTTGGAGACAAAAACATCATTACCACCTATAGAACTCAAATTATACGTTCCCGCACCCGGATCAAAATCTACTGTATTTAAAAACGTACCGGTTGAATAAACGTTTCCTTGGTAATCGACTGAAATGCTTGAGGCTGAATCAAAGCCTGAACCCCCAATGCTTTTTGCCCAGATGAAATTGCCATTAGGGTCTAATTTCACTATGTAAATGTCGGCATCACCATTAGATGTTAAATTAAAAACTCCACTTCCAGGATTAAAGTCTACTGTATTTTGAAACATGCCTATAATGTACACGTTCCCTGCCGCATCTGTAGTAATTCCTCGGCCGTAATCAAAACCGGTACTTCCCATTTTATTTGCCCAAATAAAGTTGCCGCTGGAGTCCAATTTGGAAACGAATACATCAGGGCCTCCTGATGACATCAGATTATAGGTTCCCGAACCTGGGTCAAAATCTGCAGTGCCCCTCAAATCTCCAATGGTTAGCACATTTGAAGACGCGTCTGTTGCTACTGCAAAACCATAATTAGCGCCTGCACCTGGAGCGGTTCCGCCAAATTGTTTGACCCATTCCAGGGTTTGTGAAGTCAAATTGAAAGAAATCATCAGGAGTAGGCACAGAATAGAAATTTTCATAATCATCAATAAATAAAACGGAAGCAAAATACAAAAAGCAACGATAATTTTGGCAGCAATTCCGGCTAATATAACCCCTAAACCTAATGGTGTTCCAACTAATGACACGCACAAAATTGCCAAGCCAAGCGGTTCTGTTTTGAAATTTTAAGCTCTATCTTATTTTAGCTTTTTTTATGTCCACATCCTTTCGTATATTTTTTTTGAAAAAATTATCTCAAACAACGTGTTTTCGAAGAAGACCATCCACTAAAAAATAAAATCGGCTAACTGGATTACTCGTGAGGCTTTAAGGCAATCAAAGCTTATTAGGGTTAAACATAAAACTTTACTCTAAATACTTCTCATTTCTTGTGTCTCTATTGCTCATCCTTGAGCAAGGCAATCCTCAAAGCACGGCTCGAACCTGCCTAAAGTGTTCCTATTTTTAGTTACTTTTGACCGCCTTTGGTATTGCTCTTAAGAAATATGGCTTTTTTAGTCCTCCTAGCTTCCTGTGCTGTTGCCGATCAAGGCGAATTGAACATCAGTAGAAGCTATCGATGTGATGCCGAATCTACCTTGTTACAAAAAGGGGAAAAAGTGTTTACATGTAATGGCGACAATTTCTCTGGAGGAAAATTTCAATCTAAAAATCAAGCTCGCAGCGGTAAACACTCCTGCAAACTACTTAATAAAAACAGCATTGGAATGACCATTCGGCTATACGACATAAAGCCGGGCGATTATGTTGACGTTTCTATTTGGAAAAAAAGCACTTCTAACGAACAAGGAAGTTTAGTTATCGCCTCAGGACAAGTAAACGCACTTTATGAAAGAGTCGTTATGCCTATTCTGGAAGAAGAGTCTGGTTGGCAAAAACTACATTACACTTTCATGGCAATGAAGAGTTACCAAGAGCTCTTAATTTATGGCTATAATCCAGACGATGAGCCAGTATACTTTGACGACTTAAGTGTTATGCGACATACTTCGCGGCCTTGTAATTATAACCCAGAAGATGCGATTGAAATTAAAATTTCTAGTGCTAACATGAAAGTCATAGACTCTCTTCGTTTGCGGGCTCTTGAGAATGGAGTCATTGACAATTCGCTTAAGCGTTATTTCGACGCTGAAATAAAAACAGCACACGCCGTTATTCCAATTCAAATACGCCTCAAAGGTGACTGGGTAGACCATTTGAAGGGCGACAAGTGGTCTTTTCGAATCAAAGTGAAGCCAGGGTTTTCTTTTAATGGACTTAAATCATTCTCAATTCAAAGCCCACATACCCGTTCTTTTTTGGAAGAGTACGTACTACACAAACTGTTTGAACAAGAAGATGTTTTAACAACGAGATATGATTTTTCACCGATAATGTTGAATGGGAAAAACCTAGGGATATATGCTATCGAAGAGCATTTTGACAAACAGCTATTGGAAGCAAAAAGAAGAAGAGAGGGCCCAATTTTAAAGTTGGATGAAGGTGGACATTGGGAGCAAGTACTCTATAACTTAAAGAACGACAAAAAACGGCATATTCCATCATATGAAGCTGCCGCCGTTCTACCATTTAAGAAAGGGCGAACCATCAGTTCTGAGGCCTTATATCATCAATTTTTAATTGCTCAAAATTTAATGTTTCAGTACAAAAATAATGCTGACAATCCCCAAGAACTTTTCGATGTCGAATTAATGGCGAAATACTATGCTATACTTGATGTCGGGAGGGTGCACCACAGCATTCATTGGCACAATCATCGATTTTACTATAACCCTATAACTTCCAGATTAGAGCCCATTGCATTTGATTGCAACTCAGAGCCTATCCCTGGTATTGTTCGATTGCCCATAGCTGGGTTTCGACAAGTACATGGTGCAAAAAACCCTTCTTTTCAAAACTTATTGTTTTACAATGTGGCCAACAATAGTGAATTTCAGCACCATTATCTTCGCTATTTAAAGGCTTATTCAAATAAACAATTTTTAGACCGTTTCTTTGAAAAAATAGCTGATAACGTACGCGAACTCAACTTGCTTTTAAGCCCAGAATTTGGTGGTTATACATACAGTTCTAAGAACTATTACAAAACAGCTGATGCTATTATTGAAGCTTTACCGGATTTTGAAAACAGCATTAACTCTGATGCCATAAATTTTAATGCTCCCCGCCCTAATTATGTTGTTGACAAAAAGAATCCTGTTTATTTTTATGAAACTGGTTTAAAAGCCTATTTGTCTTCTTTTGAAGATTCAATTTCAACAGTTAAGCTTATCAATTACAGCCTGCACGATGTTGCTATTGTTGGCTATAGCGAGATCGGCGATAAAGATTCTATGGTGTCTTTTGAGGAGCCAACTAATCTAAGTGCTTATTCTTTTGATGCCAATTCTTCTGAATTAAAAATTTCCAATAAAGTTAGCCACGTCTGGTTATCGTCAAATGGGGTTAACAATACAAAATTGGTACAGAAAAAAGTTTTGCCGTGGCCCTACCCTAGTTTCGTAAATCCCCGTGCCGAACTGGAGCGTTCTGTCGCGCTTGAGAGCAACTATTGGAACATAAAAGACTCCATCATAACACTAAATGAGAATGTCGACTTAAACCATATTCTTTTTGTTCCTAAAGGTTACCGAATTATTCTTCTGCCAGGAACAAGCATTACCTTAAAAAACGGCGGCGGAATACTCTCTTATTCTCCTATTTCTGCCATGGGATCCCCCCGTAACCCCATCACAATTATTGCAGAAAGCCCTGAACACAATCATGGACTTCAGGTTCTCTCTCCTGGCTCCAAGAACAGTTTAAATTGGGTTATCTTTAACAGTCTTAACACAATGCGACACAAAGGCTGGGGCCTAACTGGGGCTATAACTTTCTATGATGCGGATGTTTCCATTAACAATTGCACCTTTTCTAATAATCGTTGTGAAGATGCACTCAATTTATTTCGCTGCTCATTCGAGATGAATTCCTGTAAAATTGAGCAGACGTATGCGGATGGTTTTGACGCCGACTTCTGTCGCGGAAATATTAGAAACTCTGTGTTCTTAAATACGGGCAATGATGGTTTAGATTTCTCTGGCTCTAATGTCATTGTTAATAGTTGTGACTTAATTGGTATTGGTGATAAGGGCATCAGTAGCGGAGAAGCCTCAACCACTTCAGTAGATAATTGTTATGTTTCTAGCGCTTCTATGGCGCTGGTATCCAAGGATCAATCGTTGTTAACCGCCACAAACATGAGCATAAAAGATTGTCCAATTCAGTACGCATCATATCAGAAAAAAGATGAATTCGGACCTGGAAAAATTATCGTTAAAGACGTGAGCTCCAGTCTTCTTGCCAAAAATCTTATTCTTGATCTTGGTTCTTCTATTGAATTTTCCGACACAACTATAGTCGGCGTTCACCCGGTTTCAATAGATTCTCTATACTTTCATTTTTAAAAATATTAGTTTTTAAAGGTTATTCATAATAATTTAAGAAGATAAGGTAAAGTTTCAGCACCTATGTTTCTGACAACCAACTACTTATGTCTAATAGAAGTGCTTGGCCTATTAAAGCTAGTCTAACGGCATCAAAGCAAATTTGTAACTAGTTTCAAACTGCACGTATTAAAAGTCGATTAGAACGCGCCTATTGGCGTATTTCATCCTGCCGTGCCTGAATTTTTACTTAAAACATAAATTTGACTGGAGTATTTGTAGTTTCCCTTGGTGGCTTTCCTGTTCGACATAAAGCCAGTTAAAAAGGCATTGAATAGGTTTCCGTTTTTATATTTTTCAGAAAGCATGCTGACATAATACGAATCATATTTCATTGGTAATATTTGATCCACCGAAAAATCATGCTTTCCAGCAAACCTTCTCATGTCTTCTGGCCTAAAATGATAAAGATGGATAGGAAGGTCGTAAGCAGCCCAAAATTTACCATATTTTTGAGCATCATGTGAGGAGCAATTTGGTACAGCTATAATCAATTTTCCTTCTGGCTTTAAAATCCTTCTGATCTGATTGAAATCCCTGTTAAGGTGGTACACATGCTCTAATACGTGCCACATCGTTACCACCGAAAAAGACGACTCCGGGAGATGGTGAAGACGGTCGATATGGTGTGTTTCGACGTCCTTTTCCTTGCATATTGCTCGAGCTCCATTATCGGGTTCTAGCCCCAAAACATTCCAGCCATTGGTTTTACAAAAGCTTAAAAAGTCACCCGTCCCGCACCCAATATCTAGTAGCGATTTCTCTAGTACGCCATTTCGAGCTAAGTGTTCTTTCTTTTTTATGGCTAATTTTCTAACCAAACGATACACTTTATTCATAAGACCGGCAGACGAATCTGTGTGCGAGATGTATTCTTCCGATTGATAATACTCCCCTATCTTGTCTTCCGTAGGAATTGGTGACGTAAACCGAAAACTACAAGAACCACATTCTCTAATTGAAAACGCCTCTTTTGAAGTAGAATAGTCCTTGGAATTTAAAAAAACTTTGGATTCATCCAAGCCACATATCGGGCATATTTTTACGTCAATTAAATTCATATGTTCCACGTGAAATCTTTCATTTTACCTGCCCAAATAAACCATTAATACCGAAACGTCTGAAGGCTTAATGCCGCTAATTCTTGACGCTTGCCCCAACGTTGAAGGCTTAATCTGATTCAACTTTTCTTTACTTTCTGCAGATAAAGCCGAGAATTTGTCGTAATCAATTTCTATCGGGATTTTAACCTCCTCGAGTCGATGCATTTTTTCAACTTGTTCGCCTTGTTTATTTATGTATCCGCTGTACTTCATTTGAACCTCAGCTTGCTCCACAATACTGCCAACATTATCGCCGTAATCCGCAAGCTTCTCGCTTAGTCCACCAGAACAACTCGCTAATTCCTGCAAGGTCACGTGTGGGCGCTTTATTAAGGAGTATAGTTTTACTTTTTGCGTTAAAGCGGCCGATTTCTTCTCTTCAAGCAGCGGGTTTATTTCAGCAGGCGCAACACTAGTCTTCTTAAAATAAGTTATCAGATCTTTCGTCATGCTTAGCTTATTCTCCACAGCATCCATGCGGTCTTTTGAAGCTAATCCTAAATTATAAGAAAGCGGCGTTAGCCTAATGTCCGCATTATCCTGCCTAAGTAAAATTCGATATTCCGCCCTGGAGGTAAACATTCGATAAGGCTCCTCGGTTCCCTTAGTAATCAAATCATCAATCAGAACGCCGACATATGCTTCGTCACGTGAAAGGATCAATGGCTCCTTGTTGGCACACTTTAAAGCCGCATTAATACCTGCCATCAATCCCTGACAAGCGGCTTCCTCATATCCAGTTGTACCATTAATTTGACCGGCGAAATATAAATTTTCAACGAGCTTTGTTTCTAAAGTATGCTTCAGTTGAGTAGGAGGGAAGTAATCGTATTCAATGGCATAGCCAGGACGAAACATTTTAACATTTTCAAATCCTGAAATCAGCTTTAGGCCTTCATATTGTACTTCTTCCGGCAACGAAGTACTGAAGCCATTGACGTATATTTCGACTGTATTCCATCCTTCTGGTTCAACATAAATCTGATGCCTGTCCCGTTCCGAAAAACGATTGAGCTTATCTTCAATACTTGGGCAATACCTCGGGCCAACAGATTGGATTGATCCATTAAACATCGGAGAGCGGTCAAATCCTGATTTTAATACCTCATGCACCTCACTATTTGTATAGGTCATATAGCATGGGAGTTGTTTAGTGAGATTTTTTGAAAGCTCAGAATAAGAAAACTTTCCGGGCTTACTATCCCCAGGCTGAACTGTCATTTTACTATAATCAAGCGTTCTACCATCCACACGCGGAGGTGTGCCCGTTTTCATTCGGCCAGAAATGAAGCCCAAATCCATCAATTCCTTAGTTATTCCTGTGGAAGCGGGGTCGCCCGCTCTTCCTCCGCCAAAATTCTTAAGCCCAAGGTGTATAAGTCCATTGAGAAATGTCCCGCTATTAAGAATTACTGCCGTCCCTTTAATGACTACACCCATGCCTGTCCGTACTCCGACAACTTTTCCATTTTCAACCACAAGACCAACAACCATGTCTTGCCAAAAATCTAAACCTTGAATTCCTTCTAGTGTTAAGCGCCACTCTTCTGCAAAACGCAAGCGATCATTTTGACTTCTTGGCGACCACATTGCTGGGCCTTTAGACCTATTGAGGAGCTTGTACTGGATGGCGCTTTTATCTGCTATAATTCCTGTATAGCCACCCATAGCATCAATTTCCTTGACAATTTGACCCTTAGCAATTCCGCCTATAGCCGGATTACACGACATTTGGCCAATAGTATTCATATTCATAGTAACCAGCAGGGTAGAGCACCCCATATTTGCAGCTGCCGCCGCTGCTTCATTACCAGCGTGACCCCCACCTACAACTATGACATCGTACTTCTGTAACATTTGTTCCACGTGAAACAAGAGCCGCAAAGTGCTCTATTTCAATGTATTATAAAGATTTAGACAGCGATTCTCCTCATTTCTCATTTGTTCTTGGTCTAATTTAGACTTGTCATTAAATCCAATTAAATGCAAAACACCATGAGCCATCACCCGCCTTAATTCTTCCGCAAAACTACACTGAAATTTCTTAGAATTGTCTTTAACCCGGTCGATACTTATAAAAATATCACCATTTACCACTTCATCCTGAACATAATTAAAGGTTATAATGTCGGTAAAATAATCATGATTTAAGTGCTCCTTATTCATGGCTAAAAGATAAGTGTCAGAACAAAAAATATAGGTTAGTGTGCCACATTTGCGATTGTGGTCTTTTAAGAAATTAAAAATCCAATCAATGTGCAGAGCCTGACTGGATAAAATAAATGGCGTGTCTTCGAAACAAAAATAAACCTCGTTCAAATTAATCGGCCTTAATTCGCGATTATCTGAAACTTCAATTCGACAATCCTTCCTTCGTCTTGAAAGTTAACCTCGTCAGCTAAGTTTCTCATCAAAAACACACCTCGGCCACTGGGCTTTTCGATGTTTTTTGGGTCGGTAGGGTCGGGGAGGTTTTCAAAGTCAAACCCAACGCCTTCATCTATTACCGTAAAGTCTATAGAGCTCTCACAACTGTTATACTCTACAATTACATTTTTATTTGGGTCTCCTGAGTTTCCGTGAATAATTGCGTTATTAACTGCTTCCGTTAGGGCAATTAATAAGTTTCCATATTGATCCCCATGAATCGCATGTTTGTCGCACAAATCATTGATTAATTGCTCCACAACTACGATGTTTTCTGATTTGGATTTAAAATCTATTCGTTGGGCGGTTTCCATATCTAGTGTTGCCATGTTGTTAATCGACTTTATTATAGTACTCGTTCACTTTGTTTTTGTAGTATTGTTTTAAATCCGGTGGGACGGTCTTTAACATCTCTATCTCTTTTTCCTTTTTTCTTTTATACTCGAAATATTGATTTGGGTTACTATAATTTTGATTTTTTACGCCTTCCGATTTTCTCTTATTATCAAACTCTTGCTGACGTTCGGCTTTTTCGTGCTCCAATAACCGAGAAACTATTTCCTGCTGCCGCAGCAATGTCTCATTATTAAATCGTTTATTTACAAGCTCTTCCTCTAGATTTTCCATGTCCTTTGCTATTTTCTTAAGGCCATTTCCGTCTCCAGAGCCGTCTTTATTCAGTTCTTGAGAAAGTCGCTGCATTTCTTTTCTAATCATCGCTTGTTGCGCCGCAAGTTTCGCAAGCTCTTCACTGCTAGTTGGCGCACCGCCAGAACCATTCTGTCCTCCCTTTTTTCCTGGCTTTTTTCCATTTCCTTCATTCTTCTCTCCCGGGTTTTTCCCCTTATTTAAAGCGTCTTTCATTTTTTCTAGCTGCTGCTGCATTTGCTTGCGCATTTCACTAAGGCTTTGACTTGGTTTTCCAGATGACGGCTTTTTGCCCATTCCGCCTGGTTTTTGGCACTCACCCATGCCGGGCATTTTAGATGCCATTTGTTGCTGCATTTGCTGCATCGCCTCATCAAGCAAGAGCGCTAAATTATTAGCTGATGTCATTGTGAACTGTTGACGTTCTCTCGCCTGTGGAGTCTTTCTTTCCTTTATGTTTTCTATTGAGCTAGCTATTCCTCGTTTCATTTCTTTCACTTCGTCACCAATAATGTTCGCAACGGTTATCTGTCTTTGCGCCAGCGCCATTAGGGAGTCCTCAATGATTTTGGCGTCATCTTTTAATTTTCGCTGTTCTCGGCCCAAATCTACGTATTTAGGGTCCTTTGTGCTTAGCGCCTTTAATTCTTCCATCACATTTTCTTGGTCGAAAGAAAACGTAATCAGATTTTCGAGCAGCATACGAAGCGCCTGCATGTCTTCCTCTGCTTGCTTTTGACTATCACCAGAAAGCATGTTTTTTAGTTTCTGTGCGGATTCTTTCATTTGTTCCGATGCAGATTTCTGACTTTGGGCTGCCTTCTT
>Ga0315332_10000160_pt1 | contig 25550 bp, 20 predicted proteins | sample M110034915metaG_FD_203455 | JGI IMG/M metagenome (GOLD analysis project Ga0315332, IMG submission 203455) | Ammonia-oxidizing marine archaeal communities from Monterey Bay, California, United States - M1 100m 34915 | ecosystem: Environmental > Aquatic > Marine > Intertidal zone | place: USA...
TCTAGAATCGTTCTAGGGTTGATGGCCATTTTGATGATAATCTCTTCAAGACCTATGCTTTTTGATAAGTGTGTTACTGCTAGTGGAAAAGCTGTTTGAGTTCCTATAATTCCAAATTCTGCTATGCTAAATTCCATTTTTTTAGATTCTAAATCTTGTGGAGTATGGTCAGATGTAATTACATCAATAACACCACTTTTTAAACCTTCTATTAGTGAATCTTTGTCCTCTTGGGTTCTTAGTGGAGGTAGAACTTTAAAATTGCTGTTAAAATCTCTAAGTGAGTCATCAGTAAGAATTAAATTATGTATAGCTACACTTGAAGAAACATTAATGTTGTTTTGTTTTGCTTCTAAAAGCATTGGTACAGTTGCTCTGCTAGAAATCGTTGTAAAGTGAATTTTAGCATCGTTATAAGATGTTAGAAATAAATCTCTACTCATTTGAAGCTCTTCTGCTATTGAAGGTATACCTTCTAAACCTAATTTTGTGCTTTCAACACTTTCGTTCATTTGACCGTTTTGGGATAGGCTAGAATCGTAAGGAAAAGAAAAAACTAAACCATTGAAATTTTTTGTGTAGAGCAGTGCTCTTGCCATAAGACCTGCTGATGTAGTATTTTTCTTTCCATCAAAAAATGCAACTGCTCCAGAAGATTTTAAGTCGAACATTTCAGAGAGCTCAGCACCTTTTAAGTCTTTAGAAATGGTCCCGATAGGATGTAAATCAACTAAATGCTTAGCAGTTTTGTTAATGCAAAATTCAATGGCACTTTTGTTGTCTCTTGGTGGGATTGAATTAGGTGAAAGACCAACTCCAGTAAATCCACCTTGCATGGCAGCATTACAACCAGTCTCAAGAGTTTCTTTGTATTCAAAACCAGGTTCACCAAAATCAACTAATAAATCAAATAAACCAGGGCATATATGTAAACCATCTTCTTCAATAATTAAAGCACCAGCTGGCGGTTTGATGTCATTAGCAACTTTAACAACCATTCCATTTTCAATTAACAAATCCTTTGTTTGCTTATTGAATGGAGAATTCGGATCAATAATGGTAACTTTTTTTAAAAAAATAGCTGTCTTCATTTTCATTATATTAATCTAATAAGAAGTATTTCTAACCCCAAAAATACTAAAGTGAGGATAATAAAATACTTCCAATACAAAATTCCCTTTGTTTCGTTAGTGATGTTAATGAATTTTTGCTTGTTAATAGTCTCATACAGCTTAAAATAAGCAGAAAGTGATGTGTTCTCTAATTTAATTTTTAAATCGTTTAAAGAAAGGAATTCCATGTTGGATTCGTTTCTACTGTAATTATAGGCAAATCCATCTAAAATAGAGTTGCTGTAATTCACATTAAAGTTGCCAGGGTTATCAATTTGATTGTTTATAAGTAATAAGCTATTTTGATCAGATTTTTTGTATCCAGGAATAAAAACTAGAGAATTATCTTCAGATATAATTTTTAGTTCTGAAACATCAGAAATATTTATGGGAGACTTTATAATATTATCCCTACCAATCTGATAGCTAAGGTTGTTTTGCTGTTCACAAAGCTCAGTAATTCTTAAAATAGTAGGCACAAAAATAGCGTGCTTAATAAAATTAGTGAATTTTAAATCTGTTGAAGTAGTAAAAGTGTAAATAGAACCTTTTTTATCTTTAGTTTCAATTAAAAATGGATCTTGGTTATTTAGATTAACCACACTAACTGAATTAGAATTAGATTTAATCTTCAATTTATAATTTTCTTTTACATAAGGTAAATTAATATTTTCTTTTATTTGATCAAAAACATTATTGTAAATAGGATGCTGATAGTTTAATTGTCCAACTTTTTTAGCTGTGGTATCCAATCCTATAAAAGACAATTCATATTTGTTATATAGTTTATTGTAAGAACTGATATTTACTTCGTTTCCTGGAAATACAATAAGCGTTTTTCCAGCATCAACAAACTCTTGAAGTGATGTTGTTAAACCTGAGTTAATGTCATTTATATTTTCTAGAATAATTAAATCTTGCGATCTTATTTTTGAATAATCTAATGAGCCTATTGGAAAAGAAAGAAAATTAGCATTTGGTAAAGTAGAGTAGAGGGATTTAAAATATTTCTCTTTTGAATAACTCTCTTGGCTTGTTAGATGAAGAATGTTAAAAGAAGAATTTATTTTGTAAGTGATGAAATAGGTGTCGTCAAAAATTAAACTAGGTTCTGCATAATCTAATAATTTAATTTCTACATGTTTAATTCCTGGCTCTCTAATCATAAATGGTATTTCAATAATTTGCTCAGTATTTTGGTTGATTTCACCTGAGCTCAAACCTTTGGTTTCATTTCTATTAAAAATAGCCTCAAGCCTAAAAGTCAATTTAGACTTATAGGTATTTATCAATTTCACCATTATAACTTCTTGCTTGTTAATTCTTCTATTAGGAGTTTCAAACCATACAGAATCAATATAAATGTTTCCAGTATTTACATTTGAAAAAGGCAAGAGATGTACATACAAAGAAGTGTCTAAAGAAATATTATTGAATGATGATGTTGATTTTTGAAGGTCGGTTAGCCAAAATACATCTTTTTTGATTTTAAATTCTTCTAATAAATCAGATTGTTTAAGGTATACATCCGAAAAAGATTTTTGAATATAAGTTGGCTGGGTTTCAGAGATTAATTTTTTTACTTGAGTTTTAGAAATAACTCTTTGTAAATTGTTCTCAAAATTATTTGTTATAAATAAAAATCTAGTTCCTGAGGAATATTGTTCTACAAGGTCTAGTGCTTGTTGCTTGGCAAGATCTAATAAACGATCGTTTTGATTTTTATTACTCATACTTAGCGAATTGTCTAAATAAATTCCTGTAATTTTTTCAATGTCTATATTCTGATTATTGTAAGGTTTAAATGGAAAGCAAAATGCCAACACTAAAGAGCAGATGGCTAATATTCTAGAAATAAGAATTAATATGTGTTTTAATTGAGATCTGTTTTTTGTTTCAGTTTTAATACTTTTTAGTAAAGAAATATCTGAATAATAGATTTTTTTATATCGTCTGAAATTAAATAAATGAATTACTATTGGAATAGCAATAAGTGAAATTGCCCACAAGAATTCAGGGTATAAAAATGTCATTTGCTTGTAAATTTAAAACTTTCTATAATTTATTTTTCTATTCCCATCCCAAAAAGAGCAAAGTCATATTTTACAGGATCGTTTATGTCTAATTTTCTTAATGAATAATCAAGTTCATTTACTGCTTTTAAATCATTCTGTTTTCGAAATAATAATTTATTGTCTCTAGCTGATCTTCCACTATGAACATCTAGCGGACAAGAAAGTTTAGAACTAGGTATTTTGTTCCAAATACCAAAATCTACCCCTTTATTATCTTTTCTTACCATCCAACGTAAAAACATGTTTAATCTTTTAGCTGCAGATCCTTTTAATGGGTTGGCAATGTGTTTAGATGTTCTAATCTTAGCAAAATCAGTTGGGATAAAAATATTTCTAAAATGGGTTATTGCTTGTGCCGCTTCGTTTTCTTTTGCAAATCCATTTGTGAAAACACTTTCAAGACCATTGTGGTTTTGATAAATTTCTTTAATCCTTAATGTGAAAAAATGAAAATCAAATCCATTAAATGTTCGGTGTTTAAAGTTATTAATTATTGCTAAATCTGATTCCTTGTAATTCATAATAAAGTCATAAGGTTGTTTGTTCATTAAATCAACCATTTTATGTGCACTTTTTAAGATTGAATTTCTATTCCCCCACGAAATTGTAGCTACCAATAAACCTATAACCTCAATGTCTTCTTTTTTAGAAAATTGATGGGGAATAGAAATGGGGTCTTTTTCAATAAAATTTGAACGATTGTATTTATCTACGAAAAAATCTAATTTTTGCTTTGTCTCAATGTCAAACAATTCTGCTCCTATTTAATTTCAATTTCAATTTTTTCAGCTTTATCGTTTACTCCAGTTTTAATTAAAGCACTATAATAAAACTTGCTTACTTCAACTACTGTTACAAGTAATTTAACTTCTGTATGGTTGATTAACGATTTTATTCTAGACTTCTTTAAGGTAAGTTCGTAATTACAATCATCAATCCATTTAATGTCAAATTTATGTCTAACTCTTTGTCTTGAATACCTTTCTATTTGCACATTAGACTTCCTTCTAATTTTAATGCTTCCTCCTTGCGGACCAACCATTTCAAATCGCCCTTTTTTAACTTTCCAACATTTTATTTCTTCTTTTTGAGAAAGCAATGTTCCTACAAAAAATAAGCAAATTAAAAATGTGAAAACCTTTACCATTTTAAAAAAGATTTAGTAATGGATTTTTCGTTATTAAACAATTGAATGAAATACATTCCTACAGGAAAATTAAGAGTGGAAATGGAGTTATTAGCATTTCTTAGTTGTTCTACTTGTACAAGTTGTCCGAATGAATTATAAAGTTTTAATGTGTAATTTTCTAAATCTAAACTTGATGACGAGAGCTGAATTAGTTCTCTTGCTGGGTTAGGAAAAATTTTAAAGGTGTTTGAAGAGTTGCTAATTCCAACTGGAGCAGACTGACCCTCAAATATTTTAATATTATCAAGATACAAGTTGTTTCCTTGCCTGTTAATTGTTTCAAATTTAACAATTACATCTTCACCTGAAAATAAAGATAAATCAACTGTATCGTTTCTCCAGTGTGAACTGTATTGAGGTATGAAATCGTGTTTTACGGTGTCTAGAGTGCTAAGCTCATTGTCAAATTTTTCATAAATTAAAAAGTCAAATGTATTGCCACAATTATTTGATAAATATATTTTAAAAGTGTCTTTGACAACGTTACTCGGACTCCTCTGCTGGTAAGCAATGTCGAAAGTTAAAAATAAATCTGTGTTATTTGAAAGAGTTATTTTAGGTGTTAAAAGTCCATCTTTTTGATTGTCTCTAGGACTGTAAGAGTATAATTTTATACATGCAGATTTTGAACTCCAATTTAGACCTTCAGTACTGTCAGAAACCCAAGTTAAATCCGCATCTTCATTTTCGATAACCCAAAGTGAGTCAGTAATTCCATTTTCAAAATGTTCTATAAAAGGTAGACTTGAAAATTCATTTACTATTGAAAATCGTTTGATAACACTGTTGTTAAAATAGTCACTTTCTGATGAGCTATTGCTAATTTCACCTATGATTTGAAGTTCTTTCTCTCCCGAACCTTGAATAGTTATTGAAGGGATAATTATATTAGCTGAACTTTGAGGAGACAAGGTGCCAGTCCAGCTAAAGTTTTGAATAACAATACCATTAACTTTAATTTTAAAATCAATAGAATTAATAGTAAAGTCTCCTTTATTTGAAAAATTTATTGTTGGAGAAAAGTTGTTTTCGCAAGTGAATGATGATATGTTAGCAATTTTAATTGAATCGAGAGATAAATCATAATTTAAAGCAATAGGATCTATTGGAGTGTTTGTAGAAGATAAATATTGAAATGCAGCATACACATCAATTAATCCCATTCCAAAAGTGTTGTCTTCTCCCGGATCTCCCATGTCAATAGCAGTTAAATACAGTGCCCATAAAAGATCCTCACCACTTAAATAGGGGAAAGCTTCTTTTAAAAGTAAAATTGCTCCAGAAACATGAGGTGCTGCCATGCTAGTACCCGAAATAGTATTGAAATCATCAATCCCCCAAGCTGATCTTACACCTTGTCCAGGAGCAACAACTTCAGGATGAATAATTAATGAACCAATTCCAGGACATTGTATGGGGCCTCTTGTTGAAAAATTAGATATTGCATATGGGAAACTTAAGTTGCCATTTATACTACCAACAGAAAAGGTATTAACTTCTGAAGTGTTTATTCTTTGGGGTGAATTTACTGTAGAATTGTTTGGACCAGAATTCCCTCCTGAAAATACATTTGCAATTCCAGCAGCTTCAATTGCATTCATTAAGTTCACTACAAATCCATTACAATGGATGGTGTCATTTCCATCATACCATCTCCAGCTATTGTTTATAACATCAGGAACATCCCAAGTGGTAGAAGTGTCATTGTCTGGGTTTAAAGCCCATTCAAATGCTTCAATCATGTTTACAATTGGTGGTAACCCTTGCACAGTTGATGTAACAAAGTCATTTGCTATCCAATAGGAGCCAAACGCTACTCCTATGGTGTCATTAGTTGACTTTATTAAACCAGCAATTGTTCCTAATGTATGCGTTCCATGATTTTGTACTGAGCCATTTGGAAATGAATTAAAATATCCAATCCAGCTCTGATTCATTGGATACCTGTTCCCAATAAATCTTTCTTTAAAAGCAGGATGAGTAGGCCAAACACCAGTATCGTAATTATAAGCTAATCTTCCTTTACCGGTATATCCCAATGCCCACATAGCAGGTGCATTTATTGCAACTAGACCATTTTCAACTCCATTGGGTTGTTTTGAAGAAAATTCTTCAATTTTAAATTCATCGTATGGAATAAATTCATTGTTTTCCAAATCAACAAATAAAATGTTTTTAAACTGCTCGAGTTCTATAATAGTGTTGTAGTCTACTAAAGCGACAATAATATTTACAATCCAAAAAGATTTAATGTTGGAGTTTGGTATGTTTTTACTTTTAAAGAAATCTAATATTTGATGCTGAGATTCATAAGATTGATTGATTAAAACTTCATTTACTTTTTTAACTCTTTTGTCCAACGTTGTGTTTTGAGCTTTAAATTTTTCATTTAAATTATAACAATCGACATTTTTAATGAATTCAATGCGAATTGGAATCAATTCATCCAAATGGCTATCCATGTACTGTTTTAGTTCTATGGTAGTATTACTTTGCGCAAAGCCAAATGTAATCGCTGAAGAAAAGAAGAATAAAAAGAGAAAATATTTCATTAATTAAAAATGCTAGGATATTGAGAAGGATTGTATTCATACATTATGGAATAAATGGCTTCTACAATGTCTTCATTGTTTGGTTTAGAAAAATAATCGCCATCAGTTCCGTATGCTGGCCTGTGATCTTTTGCGCATAAACATACAGGCTCAGAATCTAAATGAAAATAACCTTTTTGTTTAGTGATAACTTCATTTAGCATGAAAGCAGTTGCACCACCAGAAACATCTTCATCAATGAAAATAATTTTATTGGTCTTTTTTAAAGACTCAACTATTATGTGATTAATATCAAAAGGTAATAATGTTTGAACATCTATTAATTCACATGAAACATTCATTTTTTCAAGTTGTTTTGCAGCATTCAAACATATGTTAAATGTTGAGCCGTAGCTCACAACTGTTATATCGGTTCCATTTTTTACAACCTCAGGAATGCCAATAGGTGTAGTAAATTCCCCAAGATTTGAAGGAATATTTTCTTTAGATCGATAACCGTTAAGACATTCAATGACTAACCCAGGATCATCTGATTTTAATAAAGCATTGTAGAAACCAGCTGCTTTGGTCATGTTTCTAGGAACACATACAACAATACCTCGAATTAAATTTATTATTCCTCCAAGTGGAGATCCTGCATGCCATACACCTTCAAGCCTATGTCCTCTAGTTCTAATGATTAATGGTGCTTTTTGACCACCCTTTGTTCTGTAAGAAACAGTAGCAAGGTCATCAGACATGATTTGTAGACAATAAAGTAAATAGTCTAAATATTGAATTTCGGCAATTGGACGTAATCCTCTTAAGGACATTCCAATTCCTTGACCTAGAATTGTTGCTTCACGGATACCAGTATCAAAAACTCTTTTTTTTCCAAATTCTTCTTGCATTCCCTCCATTGCTTGATTTACACCACCAATGTGACCTGTGTCTTCACCAAATGTAATTACTTCAGGATTTTTATTAAATATTTCTCTAAAATTTTCTCTTAATATAACTCTGCCATCAACAAGACTTGAATCTTTAAACTCCGGTTTAATTTCTTTAATATTTATAGCAGATTTTTCATTCTCTGAATACAATAAAGAGCTGTAACGATCATGTGAATCAATTGCAGCTTTGTTAATGAAATCTAAAACATTCTTTTTTGAAGGTAAGTTTTCGTTTCTTACTAAATAAAGAGCAGTTTTAACTGCCTTGTAAATGTCTTTTCTTAGTGGATCAATTGTAGTTTTTATTCGAGTTGCTAATTCATTTATTTCGTTCTTATTTTCACTTTCTAAAGCAAGGTTAGAAAGTAATTGAATGGACTTCTCTTTTTCAGTCTTAATATCATCATTAAATGCTTTCCATGCCTTTTTAGCTGCATCTTTAACAAATGTTTTAGCGGTATTTTCAATGTCAGCTAACTCATTTTTAGATGCTAAGGGTTTATTTAATGCGTTATTATTACTAAGTATCCACTCTTTAAACTTTAAATTGCAGTCGTATTTTTTTGCCCATTCTAATCTCTCTTTAGATTTATATCTTTCATGAGATCCAGAAGTGGAATGCCCTTGAGGCTGAGTAATTTCTTCTACATGAATAAGAACAGGAACATGATTTTTCCTGCAAAACTTAATAGCATTGTGATAAGTACTAACTAGGGAAGGGTAGTCCCAGCCATTTACGTTATATATTTTATATCCGTTTGTGTTCTCCTGTTTTTCTAATCCAGAAAGAAGAACTGAAATACTTCCTTTAGTTGTTTGGTATTTTTTTGGTACAGAAATTCCATACCCATCATCCCATACAGACATGGCCATTGGAACTTCTAAAACACCTGCAGCGTTAATTGTTTCCCAAAATATTCCTTCTGATGTACTTGCGTCACCAATGGTTCCAAAAGCAACTTCATTTCCATTAGCTGAAAAATTTGATAGTTTGCTCAATGAATCATTGTCTTTGTATATTTTAGATGCTAATGCAAGCCCTAGAAGTCTAGGCATTTGTCCAGCTGTTGGAGAGATGTCTGCTGAAGAGTTTTTTTGATGCATTAAGTTTTTCCAGGACCCGTCATTATTTAAACTTCTAGTTGCAAAATGCCCACCCATTTGTCTTCCTGCAGATGAAGGTTCTTCATCTATATTTGTATGAGCATAAAGGCCAGCAAAATATTGTTGAACTGTAAGAGAGTCAATGGCCATCATAAACGTTTGATCACGGTAATAACCAGATCTAAAATCACCATTTTTAAATTGCTTAGCCATAGCAATTTGAGCTAACTCTTTTCCATCACCAAAAATTCCAAATTTTGCTTTACCTGTAAGTACTTCTTTACGACCCAAAAGAGATGCTTCTCGACTTATACATGCTAGTTTATAATCTGCTAAAACCTCATTAATAAAAGTAGATTTATTAATTGAATTTTCTTTAATGTTCTCTTCTGTTTCTAACCCCATAAATTCATTTAATTTTGCAATTGCAAAAATAAGGAATATTAGGAATTTTTAGTCGATTTTAGTGGATAAAGTAACTATTGCTGATTAAAATAGAATTAATTTTCTTCTACTACATTGTGCTTTGGCAACATATGCAAAATCGAAGTTAGCTTCTATAACGAAAATAATGCTTAACGGATGGCTTGCGTTGTAAGTTTCGTATTGTTTAAATGTCGGTAAGCTTTTGTTTTGCCCGGACAATGAGATTAAATCTTTAAGCCCATAACTTATTCTTAAACCAGTAGTGATGCCGAAATTTTCACTTCCCATTAAATAAGCTCCAAAACCTGCAACAATATTTGCTTCTGATTTTATAAAATCATTTTTTTCAATCCCCTGAAAATAATCAATCTCATCTTCTCTATTTACATTTAAAATAGATTCAATAGATGTGCCAATCTCAGAATATCTGCCATCTTTATTGTGTCTATACATAATAATGTAAGACATTGATTTATAAGAAATGGAGGATTTTAATAAGGGAGAGCTTTCAGAAATACTATCGTACTCGTTGTAAAGAAAATTTTGTTTAAACTTATTGAACGTAAGGTCAAAAGTTATTTCATGATTTTCATTGAAGTTAAATCCAACTTTTGCTCCAAAAGTGTAAGCACCAGAAATTTGATGATTGTAGTCAATATCATCCCAAATATTATTGTTCATTAAAATACTTGTGCCGTAACCACCTTTTAATCCAAGGTCAAACCATGATTGAGTATGATAAGTTGTAAAAATAAAAATGCAACTAAGGACTGCTAATAATTTTCTCATTACTATATTTGATGTTGCAAATGTATGTGTTTAATCATATTAACTTTAATCTTAATTAATATTTATGAAATTACTTGAAGGAAAAGTAGTCTTAATTACTGGAGCTACTAGAGGAATTGGAAAAGGAATTGCTTTGGAATTTGCAAAGCAAGGTGCAGATATTGCTTTCACCTATGTTTCTAGTCCTGAGAAGGCTAAAGAAGTAGAGAATCAACTAAAAGAATTTAATGTAAAAGCTATTGGTTATCAATCTAATGCAGGAGATTTTAATCAAGCACAAGAACTTGTTGATAAAGTTGTTACTGAGTTTGGACAAATCGATACTTTAATAAATAACGCTGGAATAACTAGAGATGGTTTATTAATGAGAATGAGTGAACAAGATTGGGATGACATAATTTCTGTAAACTTGAAATCTGTTTTTAATATGACTAAAGCATCTCTCAGAACTTTTCTAAAACAAAGAAAAGGTTCTATAATAAACATGAGTTCTATTGTCGGTTTACAGGGAAACTCTGGTCAATCAAATTATTCTGCTTCAAAAGCAGGTATTATCGGTTTTTCTAAATCTATGGCCAAGGAGATTGGGTCAAGAAATATTAGATGCAATGTTATAGCTCCTGGTTTTATTGAAACTGAGATGACTGGAGCATTAGATGAAGAAGTTGTTAACAAATGGGTGGAAAACATTCCTCTCAAAAGAGCAGGAACAACTGAAGATATCGCAAACACTTGTGTTTATCTAGCTTCAGATATGAGCGCGTATGTAACTGGGCAAGTTATAAGTGTCTGTGGTGGAATGCTTTCTTAATTACTGATGGGTTTAGATATTGGCTATTCGTTTTATTATGTTATTATTTGTTTTTTTATAGCATTAATATATAGTATTAGCTTATATTTTAAAAACTCAAAGAACAAGCATTTTTCAAAATCAATAATTTATTTGCTTTTTAGTTTAAGGTTCCTACTAGTTTTAGGTTTGTGTCTATTATTATTAGAACCAGTTATTAATTCGAGTTCTGAAAAAATTGAAAAACCGATTTTAGTATTTGCTCAAGATAATTCTGAAAGTATTCTTCTTGGAAGTGATTCTATTTTTTATTTAAATAACTATCAAGATTCAATAAATAAATTAAAGTCTGAATTAGCTCTTAAATATGATGTTAAGACTATTAATTTTGGTTCTAATGCGCAAAAAGGTGATTCACTAAGTTTTAAAGATAAGTATACCAATTTCGATCAACTTTTAACAAATATTAAAGGTCGGTATTTTGGTCGAAATTTAGCTTCAATTGTAATTGCATCTGATGGCATTTTTAACGTTGGAGCACATCCTGTTTACAAAGAATATGGTTTAGGTAACGTAATTATCCATGCTTTAGCTTTAGGTGATACTCTTGTAAGAAAAGACAATTCAATTCAAAAAATTAGACACAATAAAAAAGTAAAAATAGGAAATAAATTTCCTGTTGAATTGCAGTTGCTTTCAAAAAGTTTTAAGGGAGCAAGTTTTAATGTTCAGCTTATTCAAAATGGTCAAGTGATTGAAGAAAAATCACTTTCTGTTGATCAAAATCTACAATCTTTTAATATTCCTTTTACTATTAATGCTGAAAAAGAAGGTGTTAATAAGTTTGAATTTAAAATTGATCAATTAGAGGGTGAAATTACCTACAAAAACAATTCTTCTGTATTTTATATTGATGTAATAAAAGAAACATTAAAAGTATTAGTTGTTGCAAGCTCACCACACCCAGATATTGCAGTTCTTAAGGCAAGTTTAAATAATAAAATAGGAAGAGATTTAGAAATTGTTCTTTTTTCAGATTTAATTGGAAATGTGATGGACTATGATTTATTAATTCTTCATAGGTTATACAATAATAATTCTAACAAATTATTTAAGCTTATTGAAAAGGCAAAAATGGCTAATATTTCAATTTTACATATTTCTGGAAATACATTAAGGCAATCCTATTTTAATAAAATGAAAACTGGAATTCAGCTAGGTAAAATAAATGGTTCTTACAATGTTTCTTGTGAAATTAATCCAGGATTTAATTCATTTATTATTGATTCTGAAATGTCTAAAATATTTTCAGATTATCCGCCTTTAGACGTTCCTTTTTCATCAGATTATAAAAGTAAATCTAAATCTGATGTTGTAATTAATCAAAAAATTAATGGTGTATTAACAAATTACCCGCTAATTCAATTTTCATCTACCAATAATCATAAACAATGTACCATTTTAGGAGAAGGCATATGGAGATGGAGATTTAATGAGTTTTTAGAAAATGGTAATTCTAATGTGTTTGATTCGTTTTTTTCTAAGGTTATTCAGTATTTACTTACATCAAATAAAAAAGATCGATTTATTGTAGATTTGGATCAAGAGTTTAAAGAAAATGATCCCATAAGAATATATTCTAAATTATATAATGATAATTACGAATTGGTGAATTCTGCAAATGTACAATTCGAGTTATTTAAAGATTCTGTTAAAATTCTTGAGAAAAATTTTAACAGTAATGACAATGGTTATTCCTTAACTTTAAATCAACTCGAACCTGGAAACTATTTTTATAAAGCGTCTTCTGAGTTAGGTAAAAAGTCATTCATTAAAAAGGGAAGTTTTATTGTGAAAGAATTGAAACTGGAATACATGAAAACAAATGCAGATTTTCAATTTTTAAAACAATTATCTTCAAAATACAGCGGAAGCATATTTACAACTTATGAAGTTGATAAGTTAGCTTCAAATTTATTGAACAAAGTTGATGTTGTAGAAATCATTCATGTAGACACTAAAAACGAAGAAATAATAAAATGGAAATTATTATTTTTAATAATTTCTAGCTTCTTATTTTTAGAATGGTTTATTAGAAAGCTTAGTGGAGGGTATTAGTGATTTAAAAATCATAATCATCAATGTTGTCGAAACTTCCAAATTCATCTTCATTGAATTCATTAAAAACATCGTTTATGTCATCTTCTAAAGATTTTTCATGAGTCATTCCATCAGTTAAATCTGGAATCATTTTCGAGTTTTCATCTGGAGAATCTCCAAAATTTAAAGTAACATGAGGGTAAGCATAATTAGAGTCTTCTTTGTTTATTTCAATTAATTCTAAATAGAAAATCCACATTTTTAAAAAGTCATAGACATATAAGATTTTTTGATGTTTAGATTCTATTTGAGATTCTATTTGAGTCGATTTCATGTTTTTTGGTCCTTTTTCATCTCCAAAAGACATGTCCATTAATCCAATTTCTTCACCCTTTCCCCATTCTTCATTACTCATGTAAAAAGAAGCCATTTGATCTCCTTCAAAACCAAAAGCATGAATAACAGCAAAATGTAAATCTTCGAAATTTTGATTTTCTAGAATTACAATATCTCTAAAAACATCTTCATCTGTATCTATGACAACTCTAAACTTGTAAGCTTTCATTTTTTAATTTTAAGTCCCAGTTCCATGCCTTTTTTAAGGATGAAATTATAGGCATCTTCATGATTGTTCTTAACTACACCATCAAGGATTGCTTCTTTTATTGCGTGTTTTAATATGCCAACTTCTTTTGATGGTTTAATACCAAAAGTATTCATTATTTCTTCACCAGAAATAGGGGGCTGCCAATTTCTAATTTTATCTTGATCTTCTAAAGTTTTTAATTTAGACTCAACATCATCAAATCTTTGTAAATATTTTTTAACCTTATCCTTATTCTTTGAAGTTATGTCGGCTCTACATAGTTTCATTAAATCTTCAAGATCATCACCAGCATCAAATAGTAACCTTCTTATGGCTGAATCTGTTATTTCTTCTTTTGTTAATGCAATCGGCCTTAAATGAAGCTGAACGAGTTTCTGGACATATTTCATTTTATTGTCTAGAGGTAATTTTAAATTTTTAAATATGTGAGGAACCATTCTTGCTCCTTTATCTTCATGACCATGAAATGTCCACCCACTTTTTTTACTAAATCGTTTAGTAGGTGGTTTCGCTATATCATGAAGTAATGCACTCCATCTTAACCATACGTTGTTCTTTGAAAATGGTACAATGTTGTCTAACACTGTTAAAGTGTGATAAAAATTATCTTTATGTCCTTTGCCATTTATTATTTCAACACCTTTTAGTTTGGTGAATTCTGGAAATATTATTTCTAAAATACCGCACTTTTCAAGTAATTTAAATCCATAGCTTGGTGAATTGCTTTTAATGATTTTTTGTAATTCTTCGGTAATCCTTTCTTGAGAAATAATTTCAATTCTATTAGCATTTTTAATTATCGATTCAAAAGTTAATTTTTCAATCTTAAAATTTAGTTGTGAAGCAAATCGAATTGCTCTTAACATTCTTAAAGGATCGTCAGAAAAAGTTATATCAGGGTTTAAAGGAGTCTTAATTAATTTCGCAGCTAAATCATTTATACCATTGAAAGGATCGATCAGCTGGCCAAAATCGTTTTTATTTAAGCTTATGGCTAATGCATTTATGGTGAAATCTCTTCTGTTTTGATCATCTTCTATAGTGCCATTCTCTACAATTGGATTTCTTGAATTTTCTCTATAGCTTTCTTTTCTAGCTCCAACAAATTGATACTCTTTATTCTGGAAATTTATCATTGCAGTACCAAAATTTTTAAAAAAGGAGACCTGCTTAATCTTTAATCTTTCACCAACTTTTTTTGCTAAATCAATTCCAGATCCAACAGTTACAAAGTCAAGATCATCAGATTTTCTATCTAGAATTAAATCCCTTACGTATCCGCCAATTAAATACACTTGTTGATTAGCATCAAAAGCAACTTCTGAAATCAAGTGAATTGCTTGAGTGTTTATAAGCGAATGGTTACTGTAATTATTTTCTAATGATTTCAACCTCACCATTTGTTTGTAATTTAATTATTGCTGATGGACGATTGGTTCCAGTTATTTCAGGCAAATCTAAGATGAAGTCTACTTTTGACAAAATATCTTTTGAAACTTCTTTCAATTTTAGGGCAGGAGGGACATTAGATAAATTTGCTGATGTTGATATTAAAGGAGAATCTATTTTTCTCAACAACTGTTGTAAAGGTCCAGAATTAATTATCCTAATGGCAATTGATTGATCTTTCGCAATTAGAACTTCAGGAAGGTTTTTTGCATTTGGATATATTATTGTTGGTTGTTTTTCTGAGTAATCGATTAGGTCCCAAGCAACTTCGGGTACTTCTTTAACATATCTGTTAAGTTTATTATCATCACCTAATAAAAGAATAAATTTCTTCAATTTACTTCTGTTTTTCAACTTGAATAAGTTTTCTATGGATTTTGAATTATTAGTAAGGCAGCCAATACCCCAAACTGTTTCTGTAGGGTATAAAATAATTCCACCATTATTTAAAACGTCTATAGCTTGATTTAAAATTTGCATTACTAAATAAGACTTTGATAGATTTCCATTAGTTCACTAGATAATTTATTGGGATCAAATTTTTTAACAAATTCTTTGCCTTTAGCAGCCATTATTTGTTGTTTCTCGGTGTCGGAAAGTAGATTGTCTATAGTATGGGCAATTTCATCATAATTTAACGGGTCAATATAAAGCGAGTCTTTACCACCTGCTTCAGTAAAACAACCATCTTTTGAAGTTATAACTGGAGTTCCAGAAATTAATGATTCTATTATTGGGATTCCAAAACCCTCGAATAATGAAGGGTAAATAAATAAATCTGCTAGTTTATATATTGAAGGAAGCTCCTCAATAGATACATTATTTAGAAATAGTATTCTTGAAGATTCTATTTTGAGTTTTTTCATCTGAACTTTCAAGAAATTGAAATATTTTGTTTTTCTTCCAACTACAACAATAGGCAAGTCGTTTTTCATTATTGGAATGGCTTGTAAAATCGCATTTAAATTTTTCCTTGTTTCAATTGTCCCAACATTAAGAATGAAGTTGTTTGGTAATTGAAATTTCTCCTTAATATGATTAATTACTTCTTGAGGATATTCCCTTCTGAAATTATCATGACAAGATTGATACAATACCTTAATCTTATTTGGATTTATTTTGTAAAAATCTACTATATCTCTTTTAGTCTGCTCACTTATTGCAATGGTTAAATCTGCGTTTCTAGCTGCATATTTGAATTTAACGTTATGAATTTTCCTATCTATTGAGCGGTAATTTCTAGGGTATCTTTTAAATATTAAATCATGAATAGTAACAACGTATTTTATATTACTCTGTCTACTTCTTGGCATTTCATTGCTGAGACCATGGAAAATATCAATTTTATCTTTTTCTAGTGTTTTTTCTAGGTTTATCGACCTCCAATAACCTTTAAATGTTTTATGTAATGATGTGTTAGGAAACCTTGTTTCAACATTCTTATGGTCAGCTAGAAATGATAATCTTGGGTTTTTTGTTGATTTTGGAGCATATAGAACATACTGATTTTCTGGGAAATTATTTAAAATATTTTTTAATAAATCCCTACTGTAGTTACCTAAACCTGTATAGTTTTGATAAGCTCTTTTTGCATCGTATCCTATTTTAAATCCCATAAAACATAAAAAATTAAACAGCTACATCATATTCTCTTAAAGCATCATTTAAAGATGTTTTTTGATCTGTACTTTGTTTTCTTTCTCCAATAATAAGTGCGCAAGGTACTTGGAAATTACCAGCTTTAAATGATTTTGTGTAAGAGCCAGGAATCACAACTTTTCTTTCAGGAATTATTGAATTGTAATATTTAGGTTCATCTTCAGTTACATCGATGATTTTGGTTGACTTTGTTAAAACAACATTAGCCCCTAGTACAGCTCCTTTACAAACCCTAACTCCTTCAACAACAATTGACCTTGAACCTAGAAACGCATTATCTTCTATTATGACAGGGGAGGCTTGAAGTGGTTCAAGAACACCACCAATACCAACACCACCACTAAGGTGAACGTTTTTACCTATTTGAGCGCAAGATCCAACTGTTGCCCAAGTATCTACCATTGTGCCTTTATCTACATAAGCGCCAATGTTAACATAGGATGGCATCAGAATAACTCCTGATGATATAAAAGCTCCGTATCTAGAAACTGCATGAGGAACAACTCTAATTCCCAATTCTTTATAATTTGTTTTAAGTTTCATTTTATCGTGAAACTCTAAAGGACCCGCTTCAAAAGTTTCCATTTTTCTAATAGGGAAATATAGAACAACCGCTTTTTTCACCCATTCATTAACAATCCATTGATTAGCAGAAGGTTCAGCAATTCTTAATTTACCTTTATCTAGTAATTCAATTACTTGTTCAATAGCTTTAATTACAGATCCTTCTTTTAGTAAAGATTGATTGTTCCAAGCATTTTCAATTATTTTTTTTATTTCTTCCATTAAATCTAATATATGGCTAATGTAATAAGCAAAAACAAATCTAACAAGATTAAAGTATTAGATTATTTTTGTAGTATGTCGAAGGTTATAGCAATAGATTACGGGAACAAAAGGGTAGGGCTTGCTGTAACAGATGAATTACAGTTAATTGCAACTAGATTAACTACAGTTCATTCAAAAGAAGTTATTCCATTTTTAACGGAGTTTGTAATAACTAATAACGTAGAAACTTTTGTAATTGGGAAGCCTTTAAATCTTAAAGGTGAAGACACAGACAGTTCTGAATCGGTAAGAAACTTCACAATACACTTGAAAAAAAAATTTCCTAAAATTAATGTTGTTGAAGTTGATGAGCGATTTACATCTAAAATGGCAAGTCAGGTAATAGCAAAAAGTGGCATGTCAAAGAAAAAAAGACAGAATAAAGGGTTGATTGATCAAGTAAGTGCAGTTATCATGTTGCAAGATTATTTGAAAAATAAAGAATATAAAATGGACCGTAGTTAATGGTCTTCATTAACAAATAGATAGACAACCTCATTTTTCTTTTTCATAAAGTATGTTTCTCTAGCAAATTTTTCCAATTCATCTCTATTGGTAGTCAATTGAATTGTTTTTTCTTTAACCTTTTTGATTTCTTGCTCTTTATTTGAATTTTCCTCAATTAATTCATATTGATGAAGGTTCATTTTTAAAAGTCTAAAAACACTAGTTTCTTCAAAAACAAAAAGAATTAAAAGCAAAACAAAGGATGAAATAAAATATTTATTTTTAATAATGTTAAATGTCTTTCTCATTCTTTAATTATATGATAGTAAAAATATCTAATATGTTAAATACACCTATAAAAGTATTTTTATTTTTTTAACAAAGATATGTTTGAATGAAAAATAACAGCAGCAATATAGGGTTAGTAAATTGTCATTATGACGCAATCAAAAAAAACAAGCTATCATTTTAGACAGAATAACAAATTCGACTTATTGCATTGTTTTATTTAGGACATTATGTCACATAATTTGAATTGGCATATACTTTGAAATAGGTTTGTCAAATATTTAATTATTATGCAAAAAGGAACAATTAACGTACAAACGGAAAATATTTTTCCAATTATTAAAAAGTTTTTGTATTCAGATACAGAAATCTTTGTTAGAGAATTAGTCTCAAATGCGGTTGATGCATCTCAAAAACTTTTAACTCTATCTTCAGTAGGTGAGGTTAAGGGTGAAATAGGTGATTTAAAGGTTCAGGTTATATTAGATACTGATGCAGGAACTTTAACCATTAGAGATAACGGAATTGGTATGACAGAAGAGGATGTGAATAAATACATCAATGAAGTTGCCTTTTCTGGAGCTGAAGAGTTTTTAGAAAAATATAAGAATAAAGATCCAAAATCAATTATTGGACATTTTGGTTTAGGGTTTTATTCGTCATTTATGGTTTCTGATAAGGTTCAGATACAAACAAAATCATTTAAAAAAGGCAGTCAAGCTGTTCAATGGGAATCCAATGGTAATCCAGAGTATGAAATAACTAATATAGATAAAAAGGAAAGAGGTACAGATATTATTTTATTTATAGCAGAAGATTCTAAAGAATACTTAGAAGAAGCAAGAATAAATCAAGTGCTTACAAAATATTGCAAATTCTTACCTGTTGATGTTGAATTTGGCACTAAAAAAGAATCTATAGATCATCCTAAAGGAGAGAAAGATGAAGAAGGTAATGTTAAAAAAGAATCAATAGATGTTCCTAATATTATCAACAACACATCTCCAGCATGGATTAAAAAACCTGTTGATTTAAAAGATGAAGATTATAAATCTTTTTATAATGAATTATATCCGTTCACAGAAGATCCTTTATTTCAAATTCACTTAAATGTTGATTATCCTTTTAATTTAACTGGAATTCTATATTTCCCAAGGTTGAAGAATCAGGTGGAGGTTCAGAAAAATAAAATTCAACTTTACTCAAATCAAGTTTTTATAACTGATTCAGTTGAGAATATTGTGCCAGAGTTTTTAACGCTACTTCATGGTGTAATTGATTCTCCAGATATTCCTTTAAATGTATCAAGATCATACCTTCAATCGGATAGTAATGTTCGAAAAATATCGAATCACATTACCAAAAAAGTCGCTGACAAACTCTCAAATATGTTTAAAAATGATAGAGTCGATTTTGAAAATAAATGGGATGATATTCAGGTTTTCATACAATACGGAATGTTATCTGATGAGAAGTTTAATGAAAAAGCAAAAGACTTTTTATTGTTGAAATCAACAGATGATAAATATTTTACTTTCGAAGAATATAAAGAAAAGATAAAGGCAAATCAAATTGATAAAAATGATAGAACTGTAATTCTTTACACCCACGATACTGATGAACATCATTCATTAATAAATAGTGCGAAAGATAAAGGTTACGATGTAGTCGTTCTAGATGGTCCTTTAAGTAGTCATTACATTCAGAAAGCAGAGCAAGATTTTGCAGTTTCATTTGCTAGACTAGATGCTGATACTTTAGATAATATTATCTCTAAAGATGAAGAGATTCCTTCAAAGCTTTCAAAAGATGAGGAAGAAAAGATAAAACCAATTTTTGAAAATATTTCTGAAAAAGAAAAATTCACTATTCAGGTTGAAAGTTTAAGTGAAACTGAAAAACCTGTTTTAATTACACAGAGTGAGTTTATGAGAAGAATGAAAGAACAACAAGCTCTTGGTGGTGGAGGTATGCAAATGATGGGTAATTTACCTGAAATGTATAATTTGGTTATTAATGCTAATCACTCATTTATCTCTAAAATTTTAGGCGCAAAGAAGAGTGAGAAAGAAAAATTAGCAAAACAAGCATTTGACCTAGCTTTGCTTTCTCAAGGAATGTTAAAAGGAAAAGATCTATCTGAGTTTGTTGCAAGAAGTTACGAGCTAATTTAATTCATTTAGCGTCCTTTGCATAAAGGGCGCTAAATTTTAGATATTATTACTCTATTTCCATTCACCTTCTTTTTCCATTTATTGTTAAAAATATAAGGTAAGTATCGTTTGTAAAGAGTGAGTCTTTTATGAGGGAATTCGGCAGTTTCACTTGCTGTGGGTTCACCGACAAACTCATAAGTATTAATGTTGGGGTGTTCTTTTTTATAATTTAAGAAAATAGTGACAATTGTAGCCATTACTTTGTATGCTTCATTTTTGTTGGTCAGAACATATTCTTCACCTTCAAATTCATCATTAATAACTCCAAAGGCAATTGTAGAGTGTAATAAGTTGTTTTTTTTTCGAGCAAACCTAACTTCATATTCTATGCCAGAATTTGAAATAAATGTATAGACACTTCCCGTTTTAATTAAAGGGAAGTTTATTGGAAATGGGTCTAGCATATGATGGCTAAATATAATATATTTATTTGCTTAAAAGAATGATTTAAATAAGAAAAGAAATGAGTACAGCATCAATTATTGGAGCTATTTTAGGATTAATAATTTTCAGAAACTTTTATGGAGCTTTTTTTGGCTATGTAATAGGTAATTTTTTTAGTTCATCTATCTCTAGTACAGCACGTAAAAACACAAGAGGAACTCCAAATACATCTTACAATGCTGGGAATTCTCAAAATGGTTTTGCAAATGCCTTGTTGATTCTTTCAGCTGCTGTTATGAAAGCAGATGGAGTGGTTAAGAAATCTGAATTAGAATATGTTAAACAGTTTTTTAAGCAACAATTCCCACCTTCTTATGCGCAACAATATATACTTAGATTTAGAGATATATTGAAGAATGAGTATAATGTTGCTAGCGAATGTTCTCGAATTAACAACATCATGTCTGTTGATCAGCGTTTGTTTTTAATTCAATATTTATTTGGAATAGCTCATTCAGATGGACATATTTCAACAAGTGAAGTGAATTTAATTGAGCAGATGGCTAACTATTTTAGAATTTCATCTATTGAATTTGAGCAATTAAAATCTATGTTTTATAAAGATGCTTCTGATGCATTCAAAGTTTTGGGTATAGATTCATCAGCAACAGAAACTGAGATTAAAAAAGCATATCGTAAAATGGCAATAAAACACCACCCTGATAAATACAATCAAATGGGTGAGGAACATCAAAAAGCTGCTAAAGAGAAATTTCAAAAGCTTCAAGAAGCTTATGAAACAATTAAGAAAGAAAGAGGGATTAAATAGATGAACTCTGAAAATAAAAAACTATTAAAATCTGCTATACCTTCTTTAGTGCTTTTGGTTTTATTGTGGGGTATTCATTTTTTTAATATTCACTACAACTTGTCTTTATATAAGTTTGGTATTTTTCCAAGAAATTTAAATGGTTTACAGGGCGTTCTGTTTTCACCATTAATTCATTCTTCAGATGATATTAAGCACATTGTAAACAATTCAGTTCCTTTATTAATTTTAGGATGGACTTTGTTTTTCTTTTACAAGAAGATTGCTTTTCGAATTTTGAGTTATTCTTGGATTGTTGTTGGTTTGTTAGTGTGGATTTCTGCAAGAGAATCTTTTCACATTGGCATGAGTGGTGTTATTTATTGCCTTGCCTTCTTTTTATTTTTTAGCGGTGTATTTAGAAAAGAAAAAAGATTAATGGCTATTTCTTTATTTGTAGTTTTTTTGTATGGAAGTATGATATGGGGTATTTTCCCATTCGACTTATCCATAAGCTTTGAAAGTCATTTCTTTGGTGCGCTTACTGGAGTTATTTTAGCCTTCTTTTACAAAAAAGAAGGTGCTTCATTTAAGCGTAAAAAAACACAATGGGAGATAGAAGAAGAAATGGGAATTGAACCCCCAGATTATGAAAACAATATTTATTTTTAAACGATTCTATTCTTTTGTTTCGTCTTCTTCCTTCTTTTTAGCTTTTCGCTTCTTTTTAGGCTTTATGACAATGTCCTTAGTTTTCTGATCAAAATCAATTGTAATACTGTCACCTTCATTTACTTGTTTCTGAATAATTTCTTCTGCAAGCGGATCTTCAATATACTTTTGAATAGCTCTGTTTAAGGGCCTTGCACCAAACTTTTGATCAAATCCTTTATCTGCAATAAAACTAGTTGCTTCTTTGCTTATGTCAACATTGTATCCAAGATCATTTATTCGTTTAAATAATTTATTTAATTCAATATCAATTATTTTAACAATGTCTTCTTTGTTTAAAGAGTTAAAAACAACAATGTCGTCAATTCTATTTAAAAACTCTGGAGCAAAAGCCTTTTTCAATGCGCTTTCAATTACACCTTTTTGATTTTCTTCTAAACTATTTGTTCTTGTTTGAGTTCCAAAACCAACACCAGTACCAAAATCTTGTAATTGTCTTGCACCAATATTTGATGTCATTATTATGATTGCGTTTTTGAAATCAACATTTCTTCCTAAGCTATCAGTAAGTTTACCGTCATCAAGGGCTTGTAGTAATAAATTGAATACATCTGGGTGAGCCTTTTCAATTTCATCAAGTAGAACTATACTGTATGGCTTTCTTCTAACTTTTTCGGTAAGTTGTCCTCCTTCTTCGTAACCTACATATCCGGGAGGTGCTCCTATAAGTCTTGAAACAGCAAATTTCTCCATGTACTCACTCATATCTATTCGTACTAGAGCGTCTTCTGAGTCAAACAGGTATTTTGCCAATACTTTACAGAGCTGTGTTTTTCCAACTCCAGTAGGTCCTAGAAAAATAAACGAACCGACAGGTTTGTTAGGATCTTTTAATCCAGCTCTATTTCTTTGAATGGCTTTTACAACTTTAACAACAGCTTCATTTTGACCTATTACTGAATTACTTATAGTTTCACTCATCTTCATAAGTCTTCCACTTTCTTTTTCAGCAACTTTTTGAACGGGAATTCCAGTCATCATAGCAACAACTTCAGCAACATGCTCTTCAGTAACTATTTCTCTATGAATTTTACTTTCTTCTTCCCAAAGTTTTTTCGCTTTGTCTAATTCTTCGTTTAGCTTTCTTTCAGAATCTCTTAATCTAGCAGCTTCTTCATATTGTTGACTTCTTACAACTTGTACTTTTTGTTCTTTTACTTGTTCAATATTTTTTTCTATTTCGATAATATTGTTAGGTACATTTATATTTGTAATGTGCACTCTTGAGCCAACTTCATCCAATGCGTCAATAGCTTTGTCTGGAAGAAAACGATCTGTAATGTATCTAGAAGTTAATTTCACACAAGATTCAATAGCATCAGATGTGTATGTTACATTATGATGATCTTCATACTTTTCTTTAATGTTGTTTAATATTTGTATGGTTTCATCAATCGTAGTAGGTTCGATAAGTACTTTCTGAAATCTTCTTTCAAGTGCACCATCTTTTTCGATGTATTGTCTGTATTCATCTAAAGTTGTAGCACCAATACATTGTAACTCTCCTCTAGCTAAAGCTGGTTTAAACATGTTAGAGGCATCTAATGAGCCAGAAGCACCACCAGCTCCAATTATAGTATGTATTTCATCAATAAATAATATGATTTCAGGAGATTTAGAAAGTTCATTCATCACAGCTTTCATTCTTTCTTCAAATTGGCCTCTATATTTCGTTCCAGCTACTAAAGATGCTAGGTCTAAAGAAATAATTCTCTTATTAAATAAAACTCTTGACACTTTTCTTTGAACAATTCTTAGAGCAAGACCTTCAGCAATAGCAGATTTACCAACTCCAGGTTCTCCAATTAAAATTGGATTATTTTTTTTCCTTCTAGATAAAATTTGAGACACTCTTTCAATTTCTTTGTCTCTACCTACAATTGGATCAAGTTTATCATCTTCAGCAAATTTTGTTAAATCTCTTCCAAAATTGTCTAAAACAGGAGTGCTAGATTTAGAATCAGATTTCTTTTTAGGGCTTTCACTTGAAAATTCTTCTCTAGAAGACTCATCATCTCCAGTTGGACCAGGTAATTCAGCTTTAGGTGCTTCAGTATTGTATCCTTCATCCATTAACATATCTAATTCATCTTTAACAAGTTCATAGTCAACTTTAAATTCATTAAGTGTTTTAGCCGCTAAATTATTTTCTTCTTTTAAAATAGATAAAAGCAAATGTTCTGTACCAATCATGTTGCTTTTAAATAATTTTGCTTCTAAGTAGGTGATTTTAAGAACTTTTTCGGCTTGCTTTAAAAGAGGAATGTTACCAGCAGCTATGTTTGTAGCTGTTCCTATTTCTAAATTGGCTTCTAATTTTTTTCTTAGTTCTTTAATATTAATACCAGCAGAAACGATCATTTTAACTGCAATACCTTCTCCTTCTCTTATTATTCCTAGAAGTAAATGTTCAACTCCTATAGAATCATGACCAAGACGCATGGCTTCTTCTCTACTGTAACTAATAACATCTTTTACTCTAGGTGAAAATTTCGCATCCATATTTTTGGTATTATTCTTCGTTAAACATACAAATAAAGAATCAATAACAAATATATAATAGTACTTTATAAAAAGGTTCTTAACAATTTTGAATTTTCGCACAAAAATTTGTGAATAAAAACTTCTTTTATTCACCTTCTATTCTCTAAAGAATTGGTATTTTCGAACACTATTCAAATTAGCACTTCAAAAAATAAATTTAATTAAGATATATGGCTGAAGATAGAGGAGAAAGAATTGTTACGGTAAGTATAGAAGATGAAATGAAAACTGCATACATTGATTATTCAATGTCAGTAATTGTTTCAAGGGCTTTACCAGATGTAAGAGACGGATTAAAACCTGTACATAGAAGAGTTCTATACGGAATGCAAGAATTAGGTGTGAGGGCAAGTAGCTCATACAAGAAGTCTGCTAGAATTGTAGGAGAGGTATTGGGTAAATACCATCCTCATGGTGATTCATCTGTTTACGACACCATGGTTAGAATGGCACAAGAATGGTCTTTGAGGTATCCATTGGTAGATGGCCAAGGTAATTTTGGATCAGTTGATGGTGATA
>Ga0315332_10000162_pt1 | contig 25496 bp, 27 predicted proteins | sample M110034915metaG_FD_203455 | JGI IMG/M metagenome (GOLD analysis project Ga0315332, IMG submission 203455) | Ammonia-oxidizing marine archaeal communities from Monterey Bay, California, United States - M1 100m 34915 | ecosystem: Environmental > Aquatic > Marine > Intertidal zone | place: USA...
TCCGTCCCTACCTCCAGGTCGGGGAGGAGGGGCGTCTGGAGACGACCTGGGTGAACCCGCTCCGCGCGTTTGCACGGCGCTACTCGTGGGTTTACGCGGCCGTTGAACGCGGCTTCTTCCCGCCCCAGGTGGGCTCTGGCAGCCGACGTTCGATCGGGGAGCGGCTCGCTTCCGGCGAGCCGCCGCGTGAGTTCCTCGAGGTCTTTCGGGCGCATCCGCCGGATCATCCCTGGGAGCAGGCCTGGCGCGAGACCGAATCGCTGATCCTCGCGCTGCGCGACCGCTGCGCGCGGCTCGGCGCGCGGCTGCACGTCGTGGTGTTGCCCTCGGAGCCCCAGGTCGTTGTGACGCCGCAGAGCCTCGCCTTCGAGATCGAGAGCGCGGCGGCGGGGCACTCCCTCGACGAGATGATCGACTGGAATTCTCCTGAGCGTCGGCTTGCCGGCTTCTTCTCACGAGAGGGGATCGAGTGGACTCCCCTGCTCGAGCGTTTGCGACGGGCCGCCTCAGAGGGGATACCGGTCTTCACCCGCGATCGTCACCTGAACGAGAGGGGCCATGCGATTGCTGCAAGGGCGATCGTCGAGGCGCTCCTCGATGGGCCCGTCGAGGCGCCTCCGAGGGGTGATCGGTCGAGGCGACCGGGCCGGTCGGGCGAAGGGGACACGGGAAGGTCGCTGGGGCGACCCGCGGACTGGCCCAATCGAGAGGGCTGGACGGGGCTCGACCTGCGCCGAGCGTCGCAGAGCGAGCGTTTCTCGGACGGCTGGCTCACCTGGCAGCCCGCGAGTGAATCGTATCCCGGTGGCTGGCGGATCGGACGCCGGGGCCTGATCGCGCTCCGTGCCGTGCCCGGGGACCTCATGCTTCGGGGCTTCGCGGTCGCTCCTCTCGTGCTCGAGCTCGGCTTCGCCGGCGGCGGCCCGAGCGAAACACACCGGGTCGAACGGAGCGGCATGTTCGAGCTGCGCATGCAACTCGGCGCGCGCCCCCGGCGATCGGCGACGGGGCACTCGGTGCTGATCGTCGACGTCGGTGACGCGATCGGCGGTCTGATCGTCCAGCAGGTCGGCTTCCGACCGAAGTCGCGTGCGCGAGTCGAGCCAACGGGGCCCGCGCTCCTGTCTCGGGACTCGGAATTCCGACGGAGCGGGTCGCGGCGGATCGCGGCGCGCGCCACTCGGAAACGCTCGGTTCAGGCCGGGGCTGTCGTCGCGGGCCCTCGTGAGAGCGACTCGATCACGTCGTCGATCAAGGGGCCGAGCTTCTCGGCGACGGCCGCGTCCGATCGGTCCAGGTAGTCAGAGGGCACGACGATCAGCGGGAGGTCGGGGAGTCCGTGCATCTTCGCGTGCGCGCGCGCGGCGAGGGCGAAGGGTTCCGTGACGAAGGTCAGGCTGGGCGTGCCCTGCTGCTCCAGGTGGATCGCGTCGAGCAAACTGCCCGACGTACAGGAGCCTCATTTGGCCAGGCCGTTGATCACGCCATCGAAACCGCTGAAGCGCTCGATCATCTCCGTCTCGGCGGGCCGGGACAGGACGGGCTTGATCTCGAGATGGAAGTCGGTGACGCCGAGGCGCTCGCGGAGTGCCCGCTCGAGAAAGCGGGTGTAGCCCGGGAAATGCGGGCCGGTCATATGTTCCGGCTCGTTGCTGAGGAATCCGATCCGACGCAGCGCGTCGGCGGATCCCAGGCGGCGGGCGAGGCGTCGTGCGGTCTTAGGCGCGACGCCGCGGGGGTCGACGAGTTCGATCATGGGAGGCTCCTATCAGCGCGCGATTCGCTCGTTCGCGAGCGTGCGCGTGGTCGCGAATCCGCCGAGATGTCCCCACGAAGGGCAGACGGAAGCGCAGGGGATACTGTCGGCGCCGCTCACGACGACGTGGATCGCGTCGGGCGAGGCGGTGACCGGGACGCGGGTCTCGGGGTCGCTCTGGTCGACCCAGTCGGGCCACCAGTCGTAGTGGGCCTGCGCGGAGATCGCGGGCCGACCGTCCGCTTCGACCCGGATGTCGCCGAGTCGCCTGCGCGCGTGCTGCCAGAGAAAGGCCTGGACGCGTGCCCGCGTGAAGCCCTCGCCGGCCAGCTGGCGCGCCATCGACGGGCTGAACACGACGAGGGTCTCCCCCATCGTGTGGGTGTTCGAGTTGCCCCGCGCGCTCATCTGGTCCGCCACCAGCTCGAGCCAGCGCTCGCCGACGTGACCCTCGTCGGGCGTCGCGACGCCCCATAGGTTGGCGATCTGCGGCGCCTCGCAGGCGAAGACGGTGACGGCGCTCGCGTCGCGCTCGATCCCGCGCTCTTCGTGGAAGCGCGGCCACGGCGTGTTGTCGGGCTCTTCGGGCAGGCAGAACGCCAGTCTTCCCGGATGCCCCATGATCTCCTGCACGGGCTCGCGGGGGTGGGCGCCGCCGAGATTCCAGAGCACCAACCGGATCGCGCGACCGATCGCGAGGTTGGCGCGCGCGCCGCCGCCGTTCCAGACGGACTCGCCCGTCGCCATCTCGAGCTCTCTCACGATCGGCCCGGACACGATCACGAGGGGCCAGCAGGGATGGGTCGTGGTCACGACGCCGGCGAGGTTGAAACCTGGTTCGAGCAGGGCCTCGATGGCGCGGAGGACGACGGGCATGTACTCGGGCCGACCGCCGGCCATGGCGACGTTCGCGGCGATCGCCTCGACGGTCGCGGCGCGCCCTCGCGGCGGGATCTCGCCGATCACGTGATCGCGGGGCAGCCCCGCGCCCTCGACGAGGGCGTCGACGACGGCGCGCTCGGGCGGGAAGGTCGGGAGCCCGTCGGTCAGGCCGAGCCGGTAGCTGAGCTCCGGCCACGCACTCGCTTCGATATTCGAGGGCAGGGCTTCGATCACGCCGTGATTCCTCTTCGTGTCTTCGAAGCCAGCGCCCAGCGGCGCCCGCCTCCGGTCCCAAGAGTGGCAGCGTAGCACCGCGTTGCGGCCCGATTCGGGGGGGCTCCCCGCGCGGACCGCCGGATGACAGGGACGCCCAAAGGGGTCTATTCTGGAGGCTTGCGTTTCTAGCTCCACGAGCGGCGAAGCCTGATTGGCTCCGCCCGGCTTTTGGGTCTGATCGGGGAAACCGAGTTCATGACGTTCGATTGGGTCGCGGGTCTTGTCTTTTTTGCCGCCCTGACGGCGTCCACCGCCCTCGGGCGCTTCGTCGCCTTCAAGATCCCCGCGCTCCAGGAGATGCGAGCACGAAACTTCGAGGCGGATGGCCCGAAGAAAGAGAGAAAGGCGTACCGCGCCGCGATTCGGATCAATAATCGAGTCGGGGGAATCCAGGCGTTGACGTTCTACGCGCTCGTTCTGCCCTTCTTCGTCAGCTTGGACGCGCTGCCCTGGTGGAGATATATCGTCGACGTCGTCGCCGTCCTCGCACTCTACGACCTGACCTACTACGGGGTCCATCGATTCCTCTTTCATGGGAAATGGATGCGCCAGATCCACGCCCTGCACCATCAGGCGAGGACGCCGACCTATGTCGACTCGCTCTACGTCCATCCGGTCGAGACGTTGATCGGGCAGGGCCTCTTTCAAGGCTCCGTGGTGGTCGTCGCGCTGATCTCGGGCGGCCCGCTCAACGTCGTGGCCATGCTCGTGGCGACGCAGATCTTCATCAACGCCGGCACGCTCAATCACGTCTGGGTGGATCTGCCGCGCTTCCCGTTCAAGTGGCTGGAATTCCTGACGACGGGACACGCGGCGCATCACGTCGACATGAATCAGGGAAATTATTGCCAGGTGACCCTGCTCTTCGATTGGCTCTTCGGCACGTTCGAGAAGCCGGTGGTTCGTTCCACACCCTGAGCCGCTTGGTATCGCCGAGGAGAGCTACGAAGAGCGATCTGCCAGCGAACGATCGCGAGGCATCGGTCCGCGACGAGCGTGGGGCGAACCGGCTCTTGGGGAAGGCGGCCCTCGGCCCGAGGCATCTGGCCTTGCGGGCGGCTAAAGTCTCCCGATGAACGAAGAAAGAGGGAGCTGGAGCATCCTCTTCGCCTGCTGGTTGTTGGTGGCCGGGGCGACGCTCGGGAGCCTCTTTTTCAGCGAGATCATGGAGCTGCCGCCCTGCTCTCTATGCTGGGTCCAGCGAATCTTCATGTTTCCGTTGGCGATCATCCTGCTCGTCGGACTTTTTCCGGCCGATGGATCGGTCGTTCGTTACGCGCTCCCGCTCGCCTTATGCGGTGTCGCAGCGTCTTTCTTTCATCTGTTATTGCAGCTCGGCGTGATTCCCGAGAGTGCCTCTCCGTGTGAGCAGGGCGTGTCCTGCGCAGAGGTCTCGCTGGTGCTCTTCGGTTTCGTCTCGATCCCGATGCTCTCGCTGGCCGTGTTCTCGGCGGTGGCCGGGCTGCTCTACCATTTAAAAAGGAGTGGGTTCCAGTGAGCAGGGTGCTGATCGTGATCGTCGCGGGCGTTTTCATGGCGCTCGCCTTCGTCTTCGCCGCGAACCTCTACACGGGGCAACGGGAGGACGCGATCCGCGCCGTCTCCGAGGCGGAGGACTCTCCGCTCGAGCGGCCGCATTCCGTGAGTCGGGGACCGTCGGACGCGCGCGTCGTTTTGGTCGAGTTCTTCGATCCCGCTTGCGAGACCTGTCGTGAATACCATGCCTACGTCAAGAAACTCGTCGCGGCGCATCCCGGCAAGGTGCGCCTCGTGCTTCGCTACGCGCCCTTTCACCAGGGTGCGGATACGATGGTGTTGATCCTCGAGGCGGCACGGCGGCAGGGCCGATTCTGGGAGGCGCTGGAGGTGATGTACGCGACGCAGCCGCAATGGGCGAGCCATCATCAGCCACGGCCCGAGCGAATCTGGGAGTTTCTGCCCAGCGCCGGCGTGGACGTCGAGCAGATCCGAAAGGACATGCAGGATCCCGACCTGAGGGCGATCGTGCGACAGGATCTCGCGGATGGCCAAGCGCTGGGTGTGCGCAGGACGCCCCAGTTTTTCGTCAATGGCATCCCGCTCCTGAGCTTCGGTCGCACGCAGCTGAAAACGCTGCTCGATTCCGAGGTGGCCGCCCGCTATTGAGGCGGTTCGAGCATCGGCGGTTCGTGGCTGAGCTTTGCCCGGGGAAGGGGCGGTGCAAAGCCCTTGTTGATTCTCGACGTCGCCGAAGTGAACTGCGGTGCAGGTTGGACGGGCGGCGGGGCGCCAGGCCACGGGCGACCCGGTAGCTCCGACAGGGCTGCGCGAATCACGGTGGCGGACGTGCGCAGGAAAAGGAGAGCGATTGCGATCCCTACGACTCGGTCCGGCCAGGAGACCCCTAGCTGGGCGACGATCCCGGCCGCGACGAGCACGGCGATGTTTGCGGCGAGGTCGTTGCGTGTGCATAGCCAGGTCGATCGGAGATTGACGTCGTCCGAACGATGTCGATAGAGGAGGCTGAAGCAGAGCGTGTTGGTCGCGAGCGCCAGGGTGGCAAACGTGGCCATCGCGGGGGCCGAGGGCAGCTCGCCCGAGCGCAGGCGGAAGCCCGCTTCGATGAGCACGCCGATTCCGAAGGCCGCCATGAGGACGCCCTTGACGAGCGCGGCGCTCGCGCGCCACGCGGCGCTTCGATGCAGGACGTAGAGGCTGAACGCATAGACGAAAGCGTCGCTCAGCATCTCGAGTGAATCGCTCAGGAGCGCAGTCGAATGGGCCCAGAGGCCGGCTCCGAACTCGATGGCGAACATGGCGAGGCTGGCCACGAGCACGACGCGTAGAACGCCTGCCTGGCGCTCGCGCAACACCCGCAGCGCTTTCGCTTCGCTGTCACAGCAGGTTTCCACGATCGAACTCCATTGGCATCAGCAGTCGCGGGGGGAGGGCGTCTCGTGATCGCAGACGCAGTCTCGACAGAGACGGAAATTTCGCACGTGGGCTGCGATGAGGAGTCCCGAGGCGAGGATCGCGGCCGAGCGCTCGCCGTTCTCCCCGAGCACGTCGTGCAGCACGGTGAGCGCGGCAGTGAGCGAGATCAGCCCGACTGCCCCCAAGACCAGCACCCAGGGATCCCGGTGGTTCCAACATCCGATCCCGAAGGCGAGGACCGCGGCAGGCACGACGGCCGAGAGCAGGATGCGGTGGAAGAACTCGTCCTCGACGAGCGAGAGGGGACCGATCTGCCCGAAGACGAGCGAGATCGGAACGATCAGGCAATGGAGAGCGCATAGCACTGATCCTGTGAGCCCTACGGTGTCCGCGATCGGTCGGACGAGGGCATTGCCGGTCATCGAAGTCATTGATCCGTCCAATCCGATCGGCCGCGAGACGCCCCGTCCAGACACCCCGTGCAGGCCGACGGTTCGTCAAAAGGCTGCATCGATCATCTCGAAGAGCTGGAAGAACGCGGGCCCGAGCGTCCAGACCAGCAGGCCGGGCAGGAACCCGATGAGGAGCGGGACGACCAGCTTCTCGGGGAGCGCCTCCGCCGCGGCGAGGGCGCGTTCCCGGCGTCGTTGCCGAACCAGGCTGGCCTGTGGGCGCAGGAGGCCGGCGATGCTCGAACCCGTTTCCTCGCCGTGGGCCAGAGCGGAAGCGAACGAGGAAACAGAGGGCACGTCCACGCGGCGAGCGAGGCGACGCAGGCTTTGGGCGCGTCGTGCGCCCGTCGAGACCTCGAGCCGATAGAGGCGAAGCTCGTCGGCCAGCGGGCGCCCGGGCGGCTGGCCGCGGAGCAACTCGTCCACGGCGCTCTCGAACCCCAGCCCGGCTTCGGCGAGGGTCGCGAGCAACTCGAGTACGAGGGGGAGATCCAGCTCGATCTCGTCGACGCGTCGCACGCGATCGCGGCGAACGAGCCACGCCGGGAGCGCCGCGACGGCGATCCCGAGGATCCAGGGGCTGGCGGTGGCGATCGCCGCGAAGCCGGGGCCCACGACAGGGAGGCCGCCGAACAAGGCCGCGAAGGCGGCCGAAAGACCGGAAGCAAGAATGCCCCATACGAGCAGGGCGGCGACGAGCAGCGCTCCGACGGAGACGGCGATGAAGGTCGCTTCCGCGCGGGGAGCTCGGTGTCCGGCACGACCGAGCCATCGACGGAGCGCAGATTCTTCGCGCGAGTCCGACTCTTCGGCCTCGGCCTCGGCCGAGACCGGATCGTCGGCCTCCGCGAAGAGGCGATTCGTGATTCGGGCATCGCGTGCTGCGCGGCGGGCGAGCTCGGCCGCGCCGAGGATCAGTCCGACCGCGAGCAGCACGGTCAGCTGTGAGAGATCGATGCCCTCTCCCAAGAGCGACATCATACGCGGCTCCGCATCAGGCGATCCATCCAGATCAGCGCGAGCCCCTGGAGCGCGAGGGTCGTCGAGACCAGGGCGGCTCCGGTTCCGGAGCCGAAGAATCTCTGCATGTTGAACGGGTCGTTCGTCCAGCTGAGCCAGGCGATTGCGGCGGTTGCTCCGAAGAGGACGAGCGTCGAGGAGCGGGCCGGCGCGGACTGCGACGCGATTCGCTGTTGGACCTCGACGCGGTCCTGCATGAAGTCCCCCACCGAGCCGAGGGTCCCCTGAAGGCTGCCGCCGGCTTGCCATTGGGTCGCGATGATCATCGAGAAGAGTCGAAAGGTTTCGAGGGGGACGCGTGCCGAGAGCCGCTCGAAGGCCTCCTGGGGCGCCTCGCCGAGTCGCAGTCGGCCCACGGCCTCGAGCAGGATTGGCTGGAGCGGCGCCTCGATCTGGTCGGCGGCGCGGTGGAGCGCGTCGATGCGTCCGAGTCCCGCGCGCAGGGCGGCGGCGGTCAGGCGGAGCGCTTCGGCCAGCTGTGCCTCGAGTCGGGCGAGATGGCGAGCGTGGCGTCCAGAGAGCCAGAGCCAGGTGACGACGCCTGCGTCGAACCCGAGCGCGCAGGCGATCGGAATCACCAGGCCTGCCATGTAGGCGAAGCCGGCGCCGGTCAGTCCGATCGCGCCGGGCAGGGCGATACGGGGGATTGCGCTCCATCCTTCGCGGCTCCGCCGTTCGCCAGGCGCATCGTCACGCCCAAGGGTCTCCTCGGCGACTCCGTCTCCCCCCCCAGCTCCGCCCGAACCCAACCGCAAGGTCGCGCGTCGGCTCAGGAAGAGCCGGTGTGCGACGAACGCGACGAGGCAGAGCGAAGCGAAGAGGGCGGTGCCGCCGAGGACCGTCAGCACGCGCGACGTCGCATCCTGCTCCGGCGGGTCGATCCGGCCAAGCCGGCGACGCCGAGGGCCAGCCCGACCAGAAATCCCGGCTCGGGTACGACTTCGCGGGCGTTCGTCGGGTGGAGACAGCTCGTGTCGCCCCGATAGTCCGAGTGGCCGTCGCCGTCGAGATCGTGGAAGTCGATGTTGCCGTCGCCATCATCGTCGAGGCCGTTGTCGCATTCGGTCGCTGCACCGCGCTCGGACATATCGTCGGCGTCCGCGCATCCTGCGTCTTCCGGGAAGTCGATCATGCCATCCTTGTCGTTGTCGATGCCATCGCTGCAGAGTGGGCGCTGAAGGTCGGCCTCGATCGCGTCCAGAGCGGAGACCTGGGTCGCCCGACCGCCCACGAAGGCTTCGACGCCCATGAAGACGGGGATCCACTCGGAGTAGGAAGGATAAGAGAGCTCCCACAGCATCAGGTAGATGCCATCGTCGGGCCCTATGGGCGGCAGTGCGCCGTTGTCCGGCTCCAAGACCCATTTCAGATGCTGATGGATCGTTCCGCTTGCATTCGCGGTCGCAATCGAAAATCCCTCGACGTCGGTCGTTCCGCCAGAGACCATGATTTCGTCCGTCGGGTTGAAGAATGAGCCCTTGATGATCCGGATTCCCTCGTCGGTGTCGGGAGTGGGACCCCAGCTGACGGGCAGCGTTCCGTCCCAGTGGTTGACCGTTCGCCCACCCAACGAGGGCATCGTGGAGAGGGGGGGAGAGAGAACGTTGAATAACAGTCCCTCACTCCCAGCCGGGGGGAGCAGGCCAACGGGGTCGACCTCGACTGACGAGATTCTTGAAACGAAGCCCGGATCCTGGCACAACAAGGAGTTTCCGCTGATCTCGATTCCGCGCACGTAGGCTCGTTTGTCGACGACGATGCCCAGTTGGGGCACGACGTCGAAGTCGAATCCGTGGACGCTGAGTCGATCGTCCGAAGCGTTTTGCTGGACAGAGACGTCGATATGGACCCCGTTTCCGCCTAGATACTGCGCCATCACCGGCTGGGTTGACAGAATCGTGGAGACGAGAAGCACGGCAGCATTCAGACCGAGTCTGCATCGTGTCCGCATTCGATGTCGATTCGGCAATTCGTTGCCTACTCGCTCGCTCGCTCGAAACTCTTCTTCGGTGATCATGTGGACTCCCTCCGATGGCTCAACAGCAATGAACTTCTTGGTTTGCTACCGGCGCCGCCGCTCTCGCTGATCCTGACCTCATAGGGCCCGAACGGTCTCCTCGCTGCGATTCTCGGCGCTCCGTTTTTACTTTTTCTTCGTACGAATATTGAGTACTGCAAAACGAAGATCGGCCCGGGCAACCCACCACTGCTGGATGTACCCGGGCCGCTCGTCGTCTTGGCAATGGCCAGCTCCGAAACTGGCGATTCGACCGACCTCGGGTTAGACCCGCTGCTGGCGAGTCACGCGAGCGAGACCCATTAGGCCAAGCCCAAAGAGTGTGGCCGTGCCAGGCTCGGGGACCAGAGTCGACGTCACGTAGGCGACGCCCTCCTCGATCTGGTGCTCGATGTCCTCATTGAAGAGTTCCTGCATTGCCGTACAAGAATCGTCCTCTTCGCAGTGATCGATCGTGCCGAAGACCAGCCAGAACGGGTTAGAGGGGCCCGCGACTCCCTGCGCGTTCGCTTGTCCGTAAGCAAGGTAGACACCCGGCGTCGCTGCGCCGAAATCGAAGTCGAAGTGTTCGTCCAGGAAGCCTGTGGAGGACGTGGTGCCAATGCCAGCACCGAGCACCTCGCTCGTGCCACCCACGGAACCGAAGAGGTTGGCACCCTTGATCACGGACATCGTCTCACTCGAGGGGGTCGCTCCAAACTGCTCGCTGCCCTCGTCCCAATAAGCCAGGCTGATGTTGAGCGTCGGCTCCACCAGGAAGTCGATCGTTATGGCCGAGAGGGCGGGCAGGTTGTCGTTCCCACCGAGGCTGCCGACGTTCGCGTCGGCCAGGCTGAAGAAGCCCGGAGTCTCGGCCTGAAAGGTCGTATCCCCGTGAGCTTCGACCTCAAATACGACGTTGTCGAAATCGGCCTCGAGCTCGTCGACGTCGATCCCTCCGGCCTGCAGGTTTCCAGATCCGTCCCCATACAGGAGTACGTCGAAGTGTCCGCCGTGCTCGTGCTCTTGCGCCAAAGAAGCGGTCGTGGCGACCAGGGCCTGGGCGCAAAAGAGCGCGAGCAGACCTGCCCGGACCGTGTGTCGGCCTCGTAAAACAATGATTCTATTCGCGAATTCCATTCCAAATTCTCCGATCCCATGAGATTCAACTTTGATCACATTGGTGAGTGGGCCGGGGCGGGTGCCTTCAGTCAGGGGTTAGGCCCGACACTCGGCTGTGCTGTGATCGTCCGTACCGACACAGTGCCGGTCGAGGGGGATGAGTTCCTGGTTTGCCCGAACCGGATGGCGAATGTTGCGGAGTGTCGGCTTGCGGTTGCCTCGGACCTCGGTTAGCTAATAGATGTGGACAGGATCTCGTCGATGAACCGATTCCAGGGACGAAAGTGCCCGGGGCACGACCGAAGCGGTCGTCGTTGGTTCGCGCTGCGCGCGGTGATCGGCGCTCTGCTCGTCTTCCTGACCACGGGCGTGGCCTCGATGCACAGCCACGACGCGTCGCAACGCGCGGATGCCTCGTTCTCCGTGACCGCTGGGGGTGGAGAGGCGCCGGGTCCGCTCCACGGCCACACGCCGGCGGATCTGGTTGATTGTCAGATCTGCGAATTCAATCGCCGAGGCGAGGCCCAAGAGGGCGTCCCCTCCTCGTGCCTGTTCGTGGAGATGGATTTCGAGCCCGCCGTCGTCGGCGTGCTCGAGCTTCTCTCGGCGCCGCGCGCGCCGACACGCGGCCGGCCTTCGCCCCGCGCTCCTCCCCGCTTCTCCGTCTGATCTCGCTTGTCAGGCTGCGTGCGCCCCGACTTCGGGCGCGCGCCTCCGCTGCGAATCCACTCGTTCGGATCCACGTCTGTGGCGCTCCGGGCGATACGGAGAAGTCCGATGCACCTTGCTGCCGCTGCGCCCGATCCACGTTCTGATGTCGCTCCGCCCCCCCGGACCAAAGCCTTCTCGGCCCGGTCCAAACTCGACCGGCTCTGTTGCGAGAACGCGGTCTCCCTACCCACGCCGATCGAGTCTCTTCCGGCTGTCCTGCGCCCAGGCGTACCGTTGGGTTCGCGCGACGAGTCGACGATCGCCGCGGCCGTCGAACCGCACGTCTCGATGCTCCGCCGCGTGGCGCAGCGGATTCTTCGCTGCCCCGAACAGGCCGATGATGCGGTCCAGGACGCGATCATCGCGCTCTGGGAACGAGCCGAGCGCCCCGTCGAATTGCGCGGCTGGCTCGTCAAGACGGTCATTCACCGAAGCCTCCACCGCCGCCGGACCGAGATGCGCCGGCAGCGCTGGGAGGAGGAGGCTTCCATCGCGGCCGACGTGACCTGTCCGCTCTGCGATGCCGAAGAAGAATTCGCCCGTCGCGAGTTCGTGGAGGTCGTCGACGCCGCGGTGTCCGGTCTTGCGACCGACTCTCGGAAGGTGATCGAGCTGCGTTCGCAAGGGCTCGAGTACGGGGAGATCGCGCAGCGCCTCGGACTCCCGATCGGGACGGTTCGATCGCGCCTGAATCGCGCCCGTCGCGTTCTGCGTGGCCAACTTTCGCTCGACGACCTCTGATCGGATGCGTCCCTCTCCCCCCCCGTGTTTGAGGCACTTCGCTCCGAGCGATGTGCGGCCTCGCCTCGTCTGTTGGGCGGCATTGCTCCTGGTCGGGCTCCTCGTCCCGCCCGCCGCCGCGGCGCGTCAGAAGATCCTCGTCGGTGAGAACACGCGGATGTCCTTCGAGCAGGAGATCGTCCGCATCGCGGTTGGGGATCCCCAGATCGCGAACGTCCAAATGGTCTCGAACCGCGAGCTCCTCGTGCTCGGGCGCCGGACCGGACAGACGAACCTGCTGCTCTGGTACGCGAACGGTCGCGTCTCGGAGCGCGGAATCCGAGTCGAGCGGGACCTTTCCCTGCTCGAGGCGGCGCTGGCGGCGATTCATCCGGCGATCGAGGCGGTGAGCGCGCCGGATCAGGACGCGGTCGTGTTGCGAGGCGTCGTCCCGGATGTCCGCTTTTCACGTGCTGCGGAGGCTGTCGCGAGCGACTACGTGCGCGGGGGGACCTTCGGCCGGCTCGAACGGAGATCGCTGATTCTCGGTGCGGACGGCGAGGAAGCCGGTGCGGGCGATGCCGGCGCGGCGGTGGATTCGACCGGCGTCGAGGGCGATTTCCTCGTCGAGGGCGCGGCGGGGGCGGGCGACGGGCGCGTCGTGAACTTGATTCAGGTCGACGACGTCCCGCCGGCGCTCGAGGAGCGGATTCTGCTCGCGGTGTTGCCTGCGACGGGAGGTCAGGTGGGCGTGCGCCGGCTCGCGGCGGGCGCCTTGCCCGACGACACCCGCGACACGTTCGTCCTCGAAGGGTGGGTGCGCACGCAGGTGGATCTGGTGCGTGCGCTCCTCGCCGCCGCACGCATGATCGACGAGCGCGCGAGCGCGGATCAGATCGAAGTGGTCGCCAACGAAGCCGGCTCACTCAGCGGGCGCGCCGGCAACGCTGGGGGCGGCTCGGGCGGGGGGGGTGGCTCGTTCGGCGGCGCCGGGAGCACGATCGGCGGGGTCGCTGGCGGGGGGGCCGTGCGTAACAACCTCGACGCGAACATCGCCCGCGCGAAGGCGCTGTCGCTCGCGAACGGGCGAATTTTGTCCTTCATCGAGGTGGAAGAGCTTCCTCACGTGCGCTTGGAGACGCGGATCTACGAGGTCAACCGCAGCCGGCTGAAGGCCTGGGAGCCGAACGCGGACATCCTGATCGGCAATACCGGCAACACGGAAATCATTCCATCGGCGACGTCTCAGCTCCTTCAGGGGGAGGATGGCGCTCAGAGCCTGGACGCGAACGATGTGCAGGGTGCGCTGTCGCTGTTGGGTGGGGGGCTCCTGGGTGGGGCCCAGTACGTTGGAGGCGCAGTCGCCGTCGATCTGGCGTTGGGCCTGCTCGAACGGACGAGCATCGCTCGTGCCCTCGCGAAGCCGACCATCTCGGTCCTCTCCGGAGAGCTCGCGACCTTCAGCGCGGGGGGCAGTGTGCCGATCGCCGTGAGCGTCAACACGGCGGCCTCCGACACGCTCCTCTCGTCGACCGTCTTCGCCGATTACGGGGTGAATGTCTCCGTTCGGCCGCTGGTCGATGAAGACGACATGATCACGCTCGACGTCACGCCGAGCATCTCCCAGCCCGATTTCGACCTGACCAAGGAGCTGGTCGACTCGACGGGCGCCGAGCAGAACACCACGGCCTTCAAGAGCCGGTCGCTGCGGACCACGACCCGATTGCGGGACGGCGAGAGCTTTGTGATCGGGGGGCTGCTCCAGACCTCGATCGGCCGGGCGAGCAATTTTACGCCCTGGTTTCACCGGATTCCGGGTTTGGGCTGGCTCGGCAAGAGCCGCGACGACCAGCGCGACGAACTCGACTTCGTCGTGGTCCTGACGCCCTCGATCAGTCACGAGCGAGATCCGCGGGCTGGGTTGTGGTCCTATCACACCGCAAATGAGATCCTCGCGGACCTGATCCCGATGGATCATTAAAAAAATTGGCAGGGGGGGGAACTTATCCGGCTCGGCCGGCGATGACTTGTTGAGAAACTTTTGCGTGGATCCATCTTGGCCCGCGCGGCCACGCTCGGCGACGTCGGGCACGGGAGAAAAACGAATGATGAAGGTACGACGAACACGCGGTGGGCGAGCTCGAGGGACCGATCGGCGACGCCAGGGCGCGGCCCTCGCGGAATATGGTCTGCTCCTGGCCGGTCTGACCCTGGCCTCGATGGTCGCGGTCAGCGTCCTGGGCGGCAAGGTCGGCGGCATGATCGCGTCGGTGGCGACGCTGCTTCCCGGCGCGACCGCACAGGAAAACGCCACGGTCCAGGTCGGCAAACTGATCGAGACGCAGACGACGGATTCGAACGGCGACGGGACCTTCGAGCAGGTGCTCAGCCGTACGGCACTCGAGGGGAACGCATCGCGGCCGTCGAATCGGATGGGCAGTGCGCTCAACCTGCAGGGCCACGAAGTCGGTCATCTCTATCAGCTCGGCGATCAATCTCTGCACCGGTAATCCGGTTGCACGACGCCGCGCGGACGAGAAGGTGCAGTTGACAGCGAGCGGAAGCAGCCCGGACCGCGCGGCGCGGCGGGTTCGCGGCGCGGTGCTCGCCGAGTTCGCTCTGCTCGGCTTCATCGTCTGGCTCCTGCTGGCGGGGGTACTCGAGATCGGCCGAGCGCTGACGGCGCAGCAGCTGATCCAGCACGCGTCGAGGACCATGGCGCGCGAAATGGCGCGGCTTCCACTCGAGGCGGATCTCTCCTTTCCGCAGGCGGTCTTGGACCCGCGCTTTCAAGCCGGCGTGCTCGACACGGGGTTTCTCGTGATCGACTCTGCGCTGCTGGCCCGCTGCGGCGTTCCGGACTTCGGCGAGGTCGGGCACGAGATCGAGCTGAACACATTCTTTAACGAGCGGCTGCCCATCGGCAACCGATTGCTCCGCCCTCTCATGATCGCGGACCGGCGTGGGGACGATCAGATGATTCGATATCCCGGCGCGCTGCTGCTGCGCCGCGCGACGCCCGGTCTCGATTGCGGCGACGGGTCCCAATACGGGATCGGGATCGCCGAGCTCGATTCCGCCTCGGGAACCGTGACGTGGCACGGCGTCATCGAGGAGCATGGGGGGGGCGCGGGATCCGAGCGCGATTTCGCTCTTTCGGGCGGCGGCTGGGTGGGGCTCCGCGTGAATTATCCGTTCCAGTCCGCGGGGCTTCTGGCGGCCGAGTCCACGGGCGAGATCGATCCGCGGACCGGGCTCCAGACCCAGAGACTGGTGGACGCCGACGTTGAACTCGTCGACGACGACCGCCTCGCAGAATTGGGAAGCTTCGTGTCGGGCGGAGCTGAAGGCGGCGTCTACGCCGGGGATCGCGGACTGGGACGTCTCTACTCGATTCCGGATGCCACCGGGATGCCCAGCGCGGTGCGGCCTTTTCGGCGACTGCTCTCGGCGAACGCGGGCTTTCGCAGGGAAGTCTTCCTCGAGCCGGGTACGGGAGGCACTTCCTGATGGCGTCGCGTCGCCGAGGTCGGGGCGGTGTCCCGACCCAGTCGGTCCTCTTATTGGTCGGGGCGCTTCTGCTCGCAGGGGCCGGCGGCTTTCTTTTGTTCCAAAACGAGATCGGCTCGAACACCTCACAGAGCGGGGGTGCGCCCAAGGGTGAGATCGGTGTGCCCGTCGCGACCCTCGACCTGCCTTCCTACACCGAGATCCGTCTCGAGCATCTGCTCGATCCGGCGACGGGCCAGCTCGCCGCCATCTATCTACCCGAAGAGTCGATCCTCGAGTCGACGATCGTCGACCCGCGCGATCTCCTGGGCCGCGTGCTCGCCCGTCCGAAGTTGGCTTCGCGGATCTTCCGGGAAGAAGATCTGATGCCGATCGGGACGCGCCCCGGGATCGTCGCGGGCATTCCCGCCGGCAAGCGCGCGCTGCGGATCGACGCTTCGAAGGTGAGCGGGATCGTCGGCCTGCGACAGGGGGATCGCTTCGACCTCGTCGCCACCTACCCGACGGACGCGCGCGCGGGCGCCCCGCAATCCGTTTACGGTGGGCCCGCTGGCGGGGGCGGACGGCGTGCGCGCTCTGCGGTCGTGGCGGACGGCGCCACGGTCGTCTCGGCGCTCGAGGCCCGCGCACTGCCGGGCGCCTCGGCGGGACGTTCCGGCGCGATCGTGCAGGAGATGGTGATCGCGCTCTCGCCCGACGAGATCCCGACCGTGACCGAAGCGCTCGAGGTCGCGAAGCGCATCGATTGCATTCCGCGGTCGGGTCTGCCCAGTGCCGCCCCGGTCGCCGAGCAGACGGTCAGCGCGGCGGGTTCGACCCGCGCCCTGCGCTCGCCCTACGACGAACCCGTCATCGACGTGATCGAAGGCGACCGGCGCAGTCTCCGGCTCGTGCCGGAGCGCGCGCTCCCTGCGGTCGGGACCGGGCCGATGAAGCGCGGGGGCTGAGACACCCTTGCTTCCGCTCCTCGGCACTCTGCTCTTCGCGCTCATCGGGATTGGCGCGCTCATCATCGACGGTGGCCTCGCGCTGACGGAGCAGGCGCGCCTCGAGACGGCGGCCGAAATGATGGTGAGCGAGCTGGCCTTCGTCGAGAGCCTGCCCGACGCAGAGCTGCCCACCGGCTGTGCCGTCGGCGACCCCCGCCGCGCCGAATGCATCGAGCGATTCTTTCTCGCCCCGATCCTGGCACCGCTCGGGGTCGACTTCGCGCCCGGTGTCGAGGGCGAAAGCGAATGGCTGCGCGCCGATCGGTCGCTCGATGGCACCGCGATCGACGCGCGCGGCGCTCGGCTGGGCGCCTTCGACGACATCGAGACCGGGCTTTCGACGGAGACGCCCGGCGAGGTTCGACTGAGCCGCTCGTCCCCGCTCCTCTTCGGCTGGGCCGCGCTGGCTCCGGTCACGGCGGGCGGCTCGCGGCCGGACTTCCAGACCATCCAAGCGGCCCGGGCCGAGGAAGGCCTGGCGCCCGACCTGGCCGGAACGGGGCTGCGCGCCGAAGGGTTCGCGCTGCAGGCGGAGGCGAAGATCGACACGGCGGCGGGCGGCCCCGCGATGCGCGTCGGACTGCCGGTGCGCTTCGACGGTGGCACGACAGGCGGTCTGGTTGGCCTGGCCTGGCGGCTCGACGATCTGGGTGTCCTCGACGCGGCGCTGGCCGCGACGGGCGAAGCGGCAGATCGATTCGACCTGGACGGAAACGACGTTCGCTCCGATGGCGTGACCGTGGGCTGCCTCTTCGACGTCCCCTCCGAGGGCGCCTATCTGGGACAGTCGATCACGATCGGCGCAACGGCCGGATCGCTGCCCGCGAGCGTCGAAGCCGCCTACGTTCCGGTCATCCGGGTGGACGATTGCAGCAGCGCCAGTGCAGGCGAGATCCTCGGGTTTCTCGAACTCGGTGTCAGCGCCGGCTCCGACTCACAATCCGGCACCGCGCCCGTCCCGACGAGCGTCGTCCTGATTCCTGCCGCGCCGGCCCGCCGTAACGCGAGCGGGATGCCGGGTAGCGCCGCGGAAGCGGTGGCGGCCGGCGCTGTATGGAGCCACCCCGATCGCATCGCGCTGGGCAGTTCCGAGGTCTGGCAGCGCTACGGGCTCCGCGTCCCGCGCGTCGAGAGCGTTTCGCCGTCCGTTGCGGGAGGCGCTTCCTCGTGACGGATCGCGCACTTCATTTCCTTGCCATCGGAGACGAGATGCTCGCCTCCGAGGTCGAGTCGGCGGTCTCGAGCGCCGTGGCGGGCCGTTCGTTCGTCGTGCACGCGGGCGACCGCGAAGAGGCGGAGCGTCGGCTCCGCCAACGCACACCGGATATCTGCCTGCTCGACGTGGGCCGGGACGCGTCTGCGCTCCGCGCATTCGTCGAACGCCAGCGCCTGCTCGCGCCGGATCTGCTCGTGGTCGGCGTACAGGCGCATCCTTCCGACGCGCCGGCTCCCTCCGACGTCCTCGTCGAAGCGGTGCGCGCGAAGCTCTTTGACGTGCTGGCCCGCCCGATCTCGAGCGAGTCGCTGCGCGACGTCGTGGCCGCCGCCTCCGAGGGCAAGCGAGACGCGGACGCCCGTTCGGGGCGCGTCATCGCCTTTCACAGCACGAAGGGCGGCGTCGGAAAGTCGACCCTCTCGATCAATACGGCGACAGGGCTGGCGCTCGATCATCCCGATGAAGTCCTGCTGATCGACTGCTCGCTCCAGCTCGGGGTTTGCGCGTCGGCCCTCGACCTCACGCCGAATGCCTCGATCGCGACAGCCGCACGCGAGCGGGATCGCCTCGATGCGCGGCTGCTCCGTGAGCTCTGCGCCTACCATGAGGAAACGGGCCTGCGGCTGCTCTCGGCGCCGATCGATGCGGTGGATGCCTCCGACGTCGACGACCAGGCCATGGCTCAGGTGATCGCCCTCGCTCGCTCGACCTTCGAGTTCGTCGTCATCGATACGCTCCCGATCGTCGACGCCGTGATGCTCACGATCTTCGATCTCACCGATCGCCTCTATCTCGTCAATCAGGGCACGGTCCCGGACGTGATCGGCGCCGCTCGCCTGCGGGAGATGCTCGACCGGCTCGAGATTCCGGCCGAACGCGAACGCATCGTGCTGAACCGGAACACGCCGCCCTTTCCCGGCCAGCTGGGTCGCGAGGAGGTGGCAAATCGCATCGGTCGGAACATCGATTTCGAGGTGCCCTACGACAAGCGTGTGCTCTCGGCGTTGAACCTGGGACGGCCCCGCGTGCTCGATGCCGGTCGGCGTGGCTGGGGACGCGTCGTTCGGTCGTTGATCGCAGACGCGGCCTCGATCTCAGAGAACGACGACGAGGTGCGCGAGCAATCGGTCCTCACGCCCGCGGTCCTCGATTCCGGAGGCGGGTCCGAGCGCCCGCCCGAGGCGGCGGATTCGCCCAAGCGCGGCTGGGGACTCAGGCGCCGGCTCGGCGCGATTCGATCGGGGCGGACATGAGCGAGGGTCGCTCCGAATCGGACGCCTCCCCCGGCGATCTGCGCGCGCGGCTGCGCGGGTCCATGACGCGCGAGTACGCGTCGTGGGAGCGCAGTCAGACGAACGAGAGCACTTCGAATTCGTTTCGAACGAACGCCGCGCCCTCGGCGCCGCCGCGCACGGAGCGAAGCTCCCTGGACATCACGACGCGCCTGCGCGGTCGTCTCGTCGACGAACTCACCCGAACCGGTCGCCTGGAAGCCTCCGACGACGAGATCGTCGAGTTGGTACAGGACTTCGTCGAGCGGGTGCTCGACGAAGAAGACCTCGCTCTCAACGATCTGGAGCGGAGCCGCCTCGTCGAGACCCTGAGCGAGGAGGCCCTGGGGATCGGTCCGCTGGCCCCATTGATGGCGGATCCCGCCGTGACGGACATCCTGGTCAACGGGTCCGATCGGGTCTACGTGGAACGGGGAGGACGCCTCGAGTCGACGTCGATCGCTTTCCAGGATGAGGATCATCTCGTCCGCGTGATCGAGCGAATCGCCGCCCGCGCGAATCGCCGGATCGATACGGCGCAGCCGATGGCGGATTTGCGATTGCCCGACGGTTCGCGTGTGAACGCGACGCTGCCGCCGGTGTCACCGGACGGACCGACGCTCTCGATTCGGCGCTTCGGGCGCCACCGTATTCGCGCCACGGAGCTCGAGCGGACCGGAGCGATGTCGACTTCGATGCGCGCGTTCCTGCATTCGGCCGTCGAGCATCGACAATGCGTGCTGGTGTCCGGCGGGACCGGCGCGGGCAAGTCTACGCTGCTCGGCGCGCTCGCCGAGTCGATCCCCTTGACCGAGCGGATCGTGACGATCGAAGACACCCTGGAGCTCCAGCTCGATCAGGAGCACGTCGTTCGGCTCGAGACCCGGCCGCCGAACGTCGAGAACGCAGGCACGATCACGCAAAGAGAGCTGGTGGTGAACGCGCTGCGCATGCGCCCGGACCGGATCATTCTCGGCGAGGTGCGAGCGGGTGAGGCGCTCGACATGCTTCAAGCCATGAATACCGGCCACGAGGGGAGCCTGTCGACGATCCACGCGAACTCTCCCCGTGACGCGCTCGCGCGGCTCGAGACGCTGGTCCTGATGGCGGGCGTCGAACTCCCGAGCCGCGCGATTCGGGAGCAGGTCGTGTCGGCGCTCGACCTGCTCGTGCATGTAGATCGTGGTCAGGACGGCCGGCGCCGGATCACGCGCGTCGCGGAGATCACGGGACTCGAAGGAGACGTTCCTCTGCTTCAGGACATCTACCGGTTCGACACCCTTCGATTTCACGAGGGCCGCCTCGAAGGGTCGCACGTCGCGACGGGGATCGTCCCGCGATGCGCGGACAAGATTCGGGCGCGAGGGGCCGAGGTGCCGATGGCGTGGTTCCGACGCGACGCAGAGGCGGCCGACCGTGGCTGATCGAATCGCGTGTGGGAGCCGCCGCCGTCGACTCGTCTCGCGGGGGGTGGCGTTCGCGTTCGTCGGCTTTCTTCTCGCGTGTCAATCCACGCCGCCGCCCAACCCGCTCGCCGCCCGGTCGCGATTGGCGCCCCTGCTCGAGGCTTGGGAGCGGGCCCAGACCGAGGACGGTGGTTGCGAAGAGCGCCGCCCGACGGAAACTCCACTCACCGACTGTGAGGCCGTTTCGAACGGGATCGCGCGGCTGGCGATCGAGTTCCCTCGCGATCCCGACATCCTGCTCGCGGCCGCAGTGGTCGACTTCGAGCGTGGGCGCAAGGACAATGCTCTGAAGACGCTCGACGTGCTGAGGAGCGTCGAGGCGATTCATCCGGAGGCGGCGATTCTTCGCGCTCGGATCGCGATCGAAGAGGGCAATCTCCGCTTTGCGCGCCGACTGCTCGATGAACAACGCGAGCTGACACCGGATCACGCCGGGCTCTGGGAGATGCTCGCCTCGGTCGCCTACCTGGAGGAAGAGTACGCCAAAGCGGATCGGAGCCTCGACATCGCCGCGCGTCTCGGCGCCCCGGCATGGCGAGTGGCCTATCACCGAGGGCTCGTCGCGGAGGCTTCCTCTCGGCCCGAGCGGGCGATCCAGGCCTACGAGGTCTGCCTCGAGGAGGCGCCGGACTTCGCGCCGGCGCGCTCGCGACTCCGGGCGCTCGTTGTGATGGGCGAAGAATGGCGCGGCGCCGAGTCGACGCGGCGCTGAACCGTCCTCCTGAGCGAAGAGGGTGGCTTCGGCTTTCGCTCGGACCGCAGGCTCTGGCGTCAGCGCCTCGGTCGCCCTGCTAACAAGGCGGCGATTCCGAGCGCGACCCCGCTGAGGAGTCCGGTCGAAGGCTCGGGTGCGACGATGACCTCCTGCCAGTTCCACCAGCCGGGGACGCTAAAGACGTTCGCGGTCCCGCCGGGTGTGATCACGACGAGCTCCTCCGACAGCACCTCACTCGAATAGAGCCAGCCCGTCGGGACGGACATCTCGGCGAGGCCGTTGGGGACGAAGGGGTCGAAGGTCTCCGTGCGGCTCTCGCTCATCGAGAACATTACGTACTCGTCCGCCTGTGGGCTCGTGACCGTGTGGATCACCTGACCCACGGAGTAGGTCAGCGTCGTGCCGCGGTCGACCTGGCCGAGCGCGATGAACCCCTGCGCCCCGATGCCGAGGAACGACGACGAGAGGACCCGCGCGATCAGGAAATGGTCGTCGCCGGGGATCTCGGGAACGAGGTCGAGGCTCAAGGCCGTCCCGGGCGGTGCCGAGGGCGCGTCGTTCGTCGCGTCGGGGAAGAAGAGGCGTCGGTTGTCCTCGGACACGTTCTTGTCCCAGTTGTCTCCGGGCAGCGGGACCGCCAGCGCCTGCTCGAAGGTGCACTCCGTGCATTTGTAGACGTTGCGGGCGGCCGGATTCTCGCCTGTGAACTCCCACAGCTCGGAGTTGAAGTTCTGATCGGGGTCGAACTCCTGCGCGCCGGAGCCGCCTGCGATCAGCAGAGCGAAGGCCCATCCGACGACGCTCAGCATCGGGTTGATTCGATTCTCGTTCTGCATTGACGGCTCCCAGCCCCCGGAGCGGGCGGCGATAAGCGAATGATGAGATCGCGAGAGACCGAAAACGCCGCAGTACGATGCTCTCAGGGCGAGGATCCCCCGCGCCCGCCCCCGCTCGTGTTCAGAGTAGCGAGCCTAGAGGCGGAGCCAGCCGTCCCAGGCGAGCATCCCGTTCATCAGCAAGAGGACGAGGGCGGGCAGGGTCTGCGCCAGCGAGTCCCCGACCTTCACGCGGGTCCCAACGCCGAGGAGCATCAAGAGCGCCAGCCCTGCTGCGGACGCTACGCCCAACGCCGGGAGGACGATTCCGGCCGCGAGGCCCAGCCCGCCCAGGACCTCCAGGGCGCCGACGAGTCGCCGCATCCGCGCCAGGCCGAAGCGCTCGAACTCCCCCGCCATGTGGTCGAAAACGAGGCAGGAAAGCCCGTAGCCTAAAAAAGCAAGGATCGATATCGCGCGCGTGCCTTCGATCAGGGTCTCCACTGGGAAGGAGAATATGATCCGAAACCTGCGCTGTCATGGGGCGCGCTAGGGGGCATAGTCCGCCAATGCAGTCCACCACGATTTCTACCGTTCTCCAGCTCGTCATCGGGCTCGGCCTGATCAACGTCTGGCTCCTGCGAGCCGGTTCTTCAACCGCGTACCGCGGTGGCGAAGCGACCAGCCTACAGGCCGAGTTCGCCGCCTACGGTCTCCCCGTATGGTTCTTCTATCTGATCGGTTTCCTGAAGCTCGGCTCGGCAGCGTTGCTCATTGCCGGGTACTGGATCCCGCAGCTCGTGCTTCCGGCCGCGGCGCTCGTCGTGGCGCTGATGGTCGGAGCGCTCTCGATGCACGCCAGAGTGAAGGATCCGCTGATCAAGTGGATGCCGGCCTCGATCATGCTCGCCATGAGCTCGGCCCTGGTCTTCCTGCGTCTGGGCTGAGTGCGTAGGGCTCCTTGCCGCTGCGGATCCGCTTTTTCTTCGACGCGCCACCGGGGCTCGCTTGTTAGGGAGTCACCGTGTCGGTGTCGCGGCCCGAGCGGAGCACCTCTCCGGGGAGCGCACCCGTGAACTCGCCGTGCGTGACGATGGGCGTGCCGCCCACCAATACATGGTCGACGCCGATGGCGTCGGCGTAGAGCCGCCCGGCGCCGGCCGGCAGATCCGTTCGGGTGTAGACGGGCCCGGAGGCGATCGTGTCGGGGTCGAAGACGACGAGATCGGCTCGGTAGCCCGCCTCGACCCGCCCCCGATCGCGCAGGCCAAAGAGCCGCGCGGGCTTCTCGGTGATCTGGTGGACCGCCTCCTCGAGGCTGATCAGTCCGAATTTGCGCACGCCGTCCGAGAGCAGATGGGTCGTGAGCGCGAACGCATCGAGCATGTCGAGATGTGCGCCGGCATCCGAGGCTCCGAGCAGGGTGCGGTCGTCGCGCCAGAGCTCCGCTCGCTGTTTCCAGGTGGCCTCGTCGTCACCGATCGGGTTCGGCATGAACGAGGTGCGCAGATCCTCCGACAGGGCGAGATCGAGCAGGGCGTCGAAGGGATCAACGCCGCGTTCGGCCGCGATCTCGCCGATGCGCCGGCCCTTGTGCCGCTCGTTCTCGGAAGTGAAGACCTCGTCGATCTGGATCTCCTCCCATTGGGCAAAACTGCGCAGGATGCCCGACTCCTTCGACTTCGCCCCGCGGTCCAGGGCGGCTCGAACCTCCGGATCGCGCAAACGCTCCATACGTTCGGGGATCGCTAAGCCCATGACGTCGGCCCAGCCGGCGAAGGCGTCGAAGATGAAGCCCGTCACGAGGTTGATCCGCACACGGGGCGGTGTCGCCATGATCAGCGCGACGACCTCGGCGCCGCGCGCCCGCGCGTGATCGCTGGCGGCCAGGCGCTCCGCGACACCTTCGGCGTCGGACGCATCCGCCGCGAGGACGTTCCAGTTCAGCGGACGGTTGGCCGCGAGAGAGAGGTCGGTCATCAGTTCACAGACCTCGTCCGTGAAGGCCGCGGGACCTGGCAGGAACTCGAGGCTGGTACCCGGGTGGTCTCGACACACCCCCGCCAGGGCGACCAGCTCCTCGCGGCTCGCGTGGCGCGACGGCACGGGCTGGCCATCGCCATCGTTGTGGGCCGGCGAGATGGCGGTCGAGAAGCCCATTCCCCCTTCGCGCAGGGACTTCGCGAGCAGCGCCTTCATGGCCTCGAGTTCGTCGGGAGAGGCCTGCTCGCCGACCGCACGAGGGCCCATCACGGTGCGGCGAACCGCGGAATGCCCGACCATGAAGCCGGCGTTGATGGCGAGTCTTCCCTCGATCAGGCCGAGGTAGTCGCCGAAGGAACGCCAGCTCCAGGGCACGCCCTCGCGCAGGCTCTCGATCGGCATGCCCTCGACCCGGGCGAGCATCGGCATGAGGTAGGCCGCGGCCTCGTCACTCAGCGGCGCGATGCTGAAGCCGCAATTACCACCCAGGACCGTGGTCACGCCGTGGTAGCACGAGGGCGAGAGCGTGCCGTCCCAGAAGACCTGTGCGTCGTAATGCGTGTGCGGGTCGATGAAGCCCGGCGCGACGACGCGTCCGCTGGCGTCGATCTTCCGTCGCGCATCCTCATGGACCTCGCCTAACGAAACGATCCTACCGTCCCGAAGCCCGACATCGGCGCGGCGCCCGGGGGCCCCCGTGCCATCGATCAACGTGCCGCCATGAATGAGGATGTCGAGCATGAGGCCTCCAGAGCGTCGGGTCACGGGAGTATACGGGAAGTTCGCCGCCCGCGGCCCCGGGCCAGGTCGACATGGACGCGTTGACAAGGCACCCGGCACCCACGTAGATTGGACGCCCTCACGACCCGGGAGAGCGCAGATGAGCTTGCAGATCGAACGTCAGGCGGGGGCATTGGGCGCCTACGTGAGCGGCGTCGACCTGTCGGAGCCCGTGTCGGACGCGATCTTCGAGATCCTCCATGACGCCTTCCTGGAACACCATGTCCTGTGTCTTCGCGATCAGGACATCACGCCGAGTCAGCAGCTGGCGTTCTCCGCGCGCTGGGGGACGATCTTCCATCATCCCTACGTGCCTTCGATCGAGGGCTACCCGGGGATCATGGAGGTGTCGGATCCCCAGCCGATCACCGTGGCGTGGCATTCCGACACGACGCATACGAAGGCGCCGCCCCGCATGTCCCTGCTGCTCGCGCGGCGCGTACCCGAGGTCGGCGGCGACACGATGTTCGCCAGCCAGCACGCCGCCTACGATGGTCTTTCTCCCGCGCTGCAGCGACTGCTCGAGGGGCTCCGAGCGACCCACGAGGGGACGGAGCTCGCCGATGAGGCGGGTGTGCCGCGGTCCGTCGTGGAGTCGGTGCATCCTGTGGTGCGGCGCCATCCCGAGACGGGTCGGGCGGCGCTCTACGTCAACCGGGACTACACGAAATCCTTCGAAGGCATGACTCCGGAGGAGAGCCGTCCCCTGCTCGAGTTTCTTTACGCCCGGGCTTGCCGCAACGAATATACCTGGCGTCATCGCTGGCGGGTCGGAGACCTGTTGCTCTGGGACAACCCGAGCGTGCAGCACTGCGTCGTCGCGGACGTCGGGCCCGGCGAACGATCTCTCCACCGGGTCACGATCGAGGGCGAGCCGCCGATCTAGGGCTCATCTCGACCCCT
>Ga0315332_10000164_pt1 | contig 25452 bp, 22 predicted proteins | sample M110034915metaG_FD_203455 | JGI IMG/M metagenome (GOLD analysis project Ga0315332, IMG submission 203455) | Ammonia-oxidizing marine archaeal communities from Monterey Bay, California, United States - M1 100m 34915 | ecosystem: Environmental > Aquatic > Marine > Intertidal zone | place: USA...
CTCACGATGCAGATAGTGCTCACTCCAATCAATCTTTAAAATGGAAAATTAAAAGAGAGTCAAATGATGAATTAAGACAACGCTACATAGATAAAACCATTCATCAAGGAGAACATTTAGGACTAACATTTCCTGATGAAAATTTGAGATGGAACGATAAAACAAATCACTATGATTATAGCCCAATTGACTGGGATGAATTCTGGAATGTAGTCAAAGGAAATGGTCCAGGTAATAAAGCAAGATTAGCTCACCATACTAAAGCACATAATGATGGTGCATGGGTAAGAGAAGCAGCTATTGCTTTTCAAGAAAAACAAAAATTAAAATCTAAAATTGCCTAATTTTTAAATTATGAGTAAAGATAATCAAGGAGATTTGTGGGAAGTTTTCATTCAGCCTAAAGCTGGTAGACCACATAAACATGTTGGAAGTTTACATGCCTACGACAAAGAAATGGCTATGAAGTCTGCTAGAGATCTTTACACAAGAAGACAAGAAGGTGTCGGCATTTGGATTGTGAAAGCAGAAGAAATCATTTCTAGTCAGGCAGCTGATGCAGAGTCATTTTTCGATCCCTCAGATGACAAAATTTACAGACATCCCACTTTTTATGAAATACCAGATGGTATTAAACACATTTAGAAAATGAATAATAACCTGTTTACATACTGTTTAAGATTAGGAGATAATGGATTAATTCTGAGTCACAGAATTGCTGAATACTGCAGTGCCGGTCCTCAGTTAGAAGAAGATCTAGCAATTACAAATGTTGGATTAGATTTACTAGGGCAAGCAGAGAGTTTCCTAAAATATGCCGCAGATATTAAAGGAGCAGGCACAACAGAAGATGATTTAGCTTTTAAAAGAAAAGAAAAAGAATATAGATGTGTTCATCTCACAGAAATCCCTAACATAGACTATGCATTTATAATGGCTCGTCAATTTCTAATGGACACCTATAATTTTTATCTTTTTAAAAAACTGTGCTCAAGTAAAGACACAATTATAGCAGGAATTTCAGCAAAAGCAATAAAAGAAATTACATATCATCTTAACAGAAGCTCTGACTGGATTGTTCGCTTGGGTCAAGGAACAGATGAGAGTCACAAAAGAATTCAAACAGCTTTTAATGATTTATGGATGTTTACAGATGAATTGTTTGAAACAGATGAAATTGAAAAAGATTTAGCAAATCAAGGAATTGGTGTCGATTCTTCTTCTCTTAAAAAAGATTGGGAAAATAAAATAAAAGAAGTTTTTTCGTTGGCTGGACTCGAAAAACCAACTATAGAAAAACATTCATTAGCGTATGGTAAATTTGGTTTCCATACCGAATATTTAGGATTCTTACTTGCAGAAATGCAACATATTCCACTTTTATATCCAGATGCAAAATGGTAATTACATTTTATTTTGAAGAATCTGTTTTAATTTAACGTATCTCATAAAAATACCCATACTTGATAAGGTGCATACTATTAAACCGGTTATTCCATCCAAAAAACCTAATCTAATAACAAAGTCTCTAAAAAATCTAAACGCAGGTTTAAAAATAAAGTGGAACAAAGTTGGCCTTTGTCCTTTTTCAAAATGATCTTTTGCACTCCAGGTTGAATACCTATCCCATTTTTCTAGATAATGTGAAATGTCTTTAAATGTATAATGAGACAAGCTACTTTTTAATGAACCAACATTGCCATCACATATTATTTCTGCATGAACGTGTTTTTGCTCATATCTACATTTATCTCTTTTAAATAATCGTATTACTTTATCTCCCTGCCAACCAGAAAATCTAATTTTCTTTTGCATAAAAAAATTATCTCTTTTTATCCAATATGCTTCTTCTTTTATATCTATTTTTAAAAGCTCTTCAATCTCAATTTTCAAATTTTCTGTTACTCTTTCATCAGCATCTAAAAGAAAAACCCAATTGTATTTAGCTTGAGGAATAGTCCAATTTTTTTGAGCTGCTGAATTGCCATATTCTCTCTGTAATAATCGCACTCCCTTATCCTTGGCAATTTTCACAGTTTCATCTGTGCTAAACGAATCAACAACAATGATTTCATCTGCCCAAGAAACAGAATCTATAGCTGATCCAATGTTATGCTGTTCATTGAAAGTTGGTATAATAGCTGTAATCTTTTCCATTCGGTTAATTAATCTTGTAAAACAAAGGTATCATTTTATAATTTTGTGGTGAAAATAATAGTTGCTCTAAAATGAAATATAATTTAAGTGAAATCGTTGAAGTTATTAAAAACAGAAGAACGATTTATCCGGAAAATTTTACTGGTAGAGTTGTTCAAAAGGAAGTGATTGAAAAGTTATTATCTTCCGCTATATGGGCTCCAACTCACGGCAAAACACAACCCTGGCGATTCAAAGTCTTTCAAAATGATGGAAGACTATCATTAAGCGATCAATTAGGCGAAACATATAAAGAGAATTATTTAGGTGACTCTTTTAATGAAGTTAAATACAAAAAAATAAAAAATAGACCTCTAATTTCATCTGTTGTAGTAGCTGTATGTATGAAAAGAGATGCCACAAAAAAGATTCCTGAAATTGAAGAAATTGAAGCTGTTGCTTGTGCTGTACAAAACATGATGTTAACAGCTACAGCTTACGGAATTGGTTCATTCTGGTCTACACCAAAATTACTCGATAAGCCAGAAATGAAAGATTTTTTCCATCTTGAAGAAGATGATAAATGCTTAGGTCTTTTATATTTTGGATACACCAATGAAACTTGGCCTTCTGGCCAAAGAAAACCTATTGAGTATGTTACTGAATGGATAAATTAATAGAATGGCATTAGACGACATGAATGAAGGGTTCTTACAGGTTACTAATCATAAAGAACACCCAACAAATAAAGCATACAAAGTTTTTTTCTTTTATTCTGAAGAAGAGTCCTCTTTTTTTGAAAAACAATTAAAAACAAACGAAATAAAATATGAGTGTGGAAAAGAAGAAACCCGTAAAGGAACCGTTTATTTATTTGGAATAAGAAAAACAGATCTCACTATTGTTGGGAAATTAAATTATACAACTCTAGGGAAATTTAGAAAACCATTATTTGTAAATAATAAATTAAAATATTTAATAGTTGGACTAGGAATCTTTATATTATTGATTGTATTAATTTCATATATAATGAATCAATAACATTTAATTTGATATTTCGTTTACTAAAAATATGCTTGAACTAAAATTAAACAGCCTTTTCAAATTTGTTTTCACCTCTTATTTAATTATTTGTTTATCAACAAACTCTATTGCTCAACAAGGAATTACGACAATTGGAATACAAGTAAAACCAATTATCCCCATTAGTTATTTCGGGGCAGGACCTATTTCTGTTTCAATTGAGGATACGGCATCAATAGAAGTTTCATCAAAACTAGGTTATTGTTTTGGAATGGTAATTAGACACGGTTTTACAAAATCATTTTCTATAGAAACCGGAATAAATTATACAGAAAGAAATTACGACTTAATAGGAAGTTCTAATTTTGAAAATTCTCAAGACAATGCTGACTTTGGGTTTGTTAGCTATGAAATTCCCGTTCAAGGGCTAATCTACATAAGATTAGACAAGCAATTATACATGAATGCCTCTGTTGGACTTGGAATAAACTTTTACGCATCTGATGTTGCCAGTAAAGGAGAGAACTTTTTTATTGACCATTATTCTGAAAGGGCGAGATGGGTAAACTTTTCCTTCCACTCAAATCTAGGCTTAGAATATAGAACTAAAGAAAAAGGATATTTCTATTTAGGAGCTTCATTAAACACCCCATTTAATGAGATTACAGCAACTCGTCTAAAATATTATTACGAGAATAATAATAGCGTAAATTTTGATCCTGTTTTTCTAAATGGCAATTACTTAACCTTAGATTTAAGGTACTTTTTACCTGCTAAAGAAAAGAATAAAAAAGATTAAAGCTTTTTAGCAACCTCAACTTCTTCAAACGCCTCTACAACATCTCCAACTTTGATATCGTTATACTTATCAATGTTCAATCCACATTCATAATTTTTCGCAACTTCCTTAACATCGTCTTTGAATCTTTTAAGAGACCCTAAAGCGCCTGTATAAACAACTATCCCATCACGAATAATTCGAACATTATTATTTCTGTTTATTTTCCCTTCTGTAACATAACACCCAGCAATTGTACCCACTTTAGTTATTTTAAAGGTTTCTCTTATTTCAGCAGTACCTACTATTTCTTCTTTGAAATCTGGAGAAAGCATGCCTTCCATGGCTTCTTTAATCTCATCAATAGCCTTATAAATAACAGAATAAAGTCTAATGTCAATTTCTTCTTTTTCTGCAATCTTTCTTGCACCAGCAGAAGGTCTTACTTGAAATCCAATTACAATTGCATCAGATGCTGATGCTAAAAGAATATCTGACTCTGTTATTTGACCAACTCCTTTATGAATAACATTTATTTGAATAGACTCATGAGATAGTTTCAACAATGAATCTGAAAGCGCTTCAATTGAACCATCAACATCACCCTTAACAATGATGTTAAGCTCTTGAAAATCACCCAGGGCAATTCTACGACCAATCTCATCAAGTGTAATGTGTTTAGTTGTTCTTAAGCCTTGTTCTCTTTGAAGTTGTTGACGTTTAGAAGCGATTTGCTTAATCTCTCTTTCGTCTTTCATTACATTAAATGAATCTCCTGCGCTTGCAGCTCCATTCATTCCCAAAACTGAAACTGGTTTTGAGGGACCAGCTTCATTGACTGGACGACCATATTCATCATGAAGGGCTTTAATTTTACCAAACTCTTTACCCGCTAAAAGAGAGTCTCCTACTCTTAAATTTCCATATTGAACAAGTAATGTTGTAACATAACCTCTTCCTTTATCCAAAGAAGCTTCAATCACTGTTCCAACGGCCTTAACTGTTGGGTCTGCTTGTAGCTCTAATAATTCTGCCTCAAGCAATACTTTTTCTAATAATTCTTCAATACCATCTCCTGATTTTGCAGAAATCTCTTGGCATTGATATTTACCGCCCCAATCTTCAACCAAAATGTTCATTGCCGACAATTCCTCTTTAAGCTTGTCTGGATTAGCACTTGGCCTATCACATTTATTTAATGCGAAAACCATAGGAACACCAGCTGCTTGAGCGTGGTTAATTGCTTCTTTTGTTTGAGGCATTACTCGGTCATCTGCTGCAATAATAATGATTGCGACATCTGTTACCTGAGCTCCACGAGCACGCATTGCAGTAAAAGCTTCGTGACCTGGTGTATCTAAAAAAGTAATCTGTTTATCATCATGCGAAACAGAATAAGCACCAATATGCTGAGTAATTCCTCCTGCTTCACCTGCTGTAACTTCTGCTTTTCTTATGTAATCTAATAAAGACGTCTTACCGTGATCTACATGCCCCATAACAGTAACAATTGGGGGTCTAGCAATCATTTCTTCAGGATTTTGTTCATCTTCGATAACAGAGTCGGTAAGATCAGAACTAACAAATTCAACCTCAAAACCATATTCTTCAGCTACCATGGTTAGAGTTTCAGCATCAAGACGCTGATTAATAGATGCGAAAATTCCAATTGACATAAGAGTTCCGATAACATCATTTGGTGATTTATCCATCATGTTTCCTAACTCTGAAACGGTAACGAATTCTGTAAGCTTTAATGTGTTTTTATCTTGTTCTGCTTTAATGTTTTCTTCTTCAATTCTTTCAGAAACAGCTTGTCTTTTCTCTCTTCTATTCTTTGAACCCTTAGACTTCCCTTTATTACTAAGTCTAGCTAGTGTGTCTCTAATTTCTTTTTGAATTTCATCTTCAGAAACTTCTGCCTTTTGATTCTTTTTTGAAGTTCTATGCTCCTGAATAGCTTTTTTACCTGCCTTTTCTACATTTACTTTCTTAATCCTTTTACGCTTTCGCTTATTTGGATCATCAGCATCTGACTTTTTAGCTGGAGTCTTTACTTTTTCCTTTGGTAATTCTATTTTACCTAACACTGTTGGCCCTGACAATTTCTTAGCTTCAGCTTTTATTGTAACAACTTCATTCTTATCGGCAACTTCAGGATTTGAATCTTTTTTATCAAGCTTTTCTTCAGGAGCTTCTATTTTCTTTTCTACAGGTTTTTCAACTTCTTGAACAGGTTCTTTGACTTCTTCTTTTTTCTCCTTTTTAACAGGGTTAATGTCAATTTTACCTAGAACTGATGGCCCTGTTAATTTCTCTGCTGAAGCTTTAATCACCTTTGGAGGGGCAACAACTTCTGGCTTTGGCTCAACCTTAACCTTGGATTCCTCTTGTTCTCTTTTAATAGAAATGACTTTCATTTCATCACGCTCCATCTGAATCTCATTGGCTTTTTCTTTCTCAAACTTTTCACTTTGAAATTCTTTAAGAAGAATCAGGTATAGATCCTCACCAATTTTAGTATTAGGATTAGAACCAACATCTTCACCAATAGAATTAAGGTGATCAACTATTGTTGAAATTCCAACATTTAACTCTTTCGCAACCTTGCTTAGTCTTTTTACTCCAGCCATTATTAATTTTTAAATGAAAAAATGAAAAAAATCATTTTTACTCAAATTCCGATTTTAATATTTTTAATACCTCGTCAATAGTTTCAGTTTCCAAATCTGTTCTTTTCACTAAATCCGTTTTAGAGATTTCAAGAACACTTCTAGCTGAATCACATCCGATAGATTTTAACTCATCTAAAATCCAACCATCAATTTCGTCAACAAATTCATCTAAATCTACATCATCAATATCTTCAGAACCTTCTCTATAAACATCAATTTCATATTCAGTAAGCTTAGAAGCTAATTTAATATTATGCCCTCCTTTACCAATAGCAAGTGAAACTTGATCTGGTTTTAAAAACACTTCAACCCTAGAATCGTCTTTAATCACCATATTGGTGATTTTTGCAGGACTAAGAGCTCTTTGGATAAGTAATTGAGAATTAGCTGTCCAGTTAATAACATCAATATTCTCATTTCTTAATTCTCTAACAATACCATGAATTCTTGAGCCTTTCATTCCTACACAAGCTCCAACAGGATCGATTCTATCATCGTAAGATTCTACAGCTACTTTTGCTCTTTCTCCGGGCTCTCTCACTATTTTTTTAATGGTAATCAAACCATCAAATACTTCGGGAACTTCTAATTCAAATAATCTTTCTAAAAATTCAGGAGCCGTTCTAGAAAGAACAATAATTGGATTATTATTTCTTAAATCAACTTTAGAAACAACTGCTCTTATAGTGTCCCCTTTTCTGAAATAATCAGAAGGAATTTGTTCAGATTTAGGCATGATTAACTCATTTCCATCATCATCTAAAATTAAAATCTCTCTTTTCCATATTTGGTAAACCTCACCAGTGATAATGTCTCCAACTCTTTCTTTGTATTTGTTGTAAACATTGTCTTTTTCAAGCTCCATTAATCTAGCTTGAAGGTTTTGTTTCAAAGACAGAATATTTCTTCTTCCAAAATCTTTCACTTTTATTTCTTGAGAGACCTCTTCTCCAACTTCAAAATCTGGTTCTATTTTTAACGCTTCAGTAAGTGCAATCTGAATGGCTTCATCTTCAACTTCATTATCTGGAACAATTTCTCTATTTAGCCATATTTCTAAATCTCCTTTATCAGGGTTAACTATGACATCAACATTTTCATCAGTTCCATATTTTTTCTTTAAAGTAGAACGAAAAACGTCTTCAACAATTCTCATCATTGTACCTCTGTCAATATTTTTCATTTCCTTAAATTCAGAAAACGATTCTATTAAATCTACTGCATTCATATTAAATTATTATTTAAATGTAATTACTACTTTTGTTTCTTTTATATCTTCAAATTCAATTTCCCTTGTTTTGGAAACCAATACTTGTTTTTTTCTTCCTTCAACACGCTCTTTTTCCTCCCATTCTAAAATAATTGTCTTTTCAGAAACACTTTTCAATACTCCTTCTTGACTTCCATGAGAATTAAGGATAACCTTAACAGATCTACCTATGTTTTTTTCATATTGTTGCTTCACCTTAAAAGGCTGATCTAAACCTGGCGAGCTTACTTTTAATTCAAAGTCTGCTTCCTCACGATCTAAATTGTGTTCAATGTTTCTACTAACAGAAATACAATCGTTAACAGAGACGCTGTTTTTAATACCATCAATTTCAACTACAATTGAATTTTTTGGACTAATTAAAACATCAACTAAATAACAACCATTATCAAGCTCTTCTATTCGTTCCTGAGCTAATTCTATAACTTTCTTCTTACTTATCATTGACACAAAAAGAGGGGACTTTCGTCCCCTCTTATTTTTTCTTTCTATTTAAATCTCTGCGAATATACATAATTTTAATAAACCCTTGTACCTAAGCGTAAATAAATTATGTTTCTATTTTATTTCTTTCGAAAAAAACATGACAGACATAATACAACAAATTGCCCTTTTAAAAATAAAAGGATTGGGACCTTATAATTGCAGAAAACTAATGTCAGATTTTAATGGAACTGAACAGCTATTTAAGGAAGGTATAAGAATATTTAGTGCTAAATATGAAAAAAGAGGTCTAGAAATATATAGGAAAATTCAACTGGCTAAAAAAGAATTGATAAATGCTGAAAACACATATTTAGAGTGTGAATTAAAAAACATTAAAATTTGTTCTTACTATGATAACAGCTATCCAAAGCAATTAAAACAATGCCATGATGCTCCTCAGTTAATTTTTCACTCTGGGAAAAACACGTTTAATAGTTCACCATTAATTTCAATTGTTGGAACACGAAATTGCACCGAATATGGACTTAAATTGGTAAAAGAAATATGTGCCAGCTTGAAAAATTTCAATGTAACTGTAGTTAGTGGTTTAGCAAAAGGAATAGACTATTCGGCTCATTACAATGCAATAAAAAATAATTTGAACACATATGCTGTCTTAGGTCATGGACACAATCACATATACCCAAAATATCATTTAGACATGTTTAACTTGATTAAAGAAAATGGCACATTAATTAGTGAATTTGAACCCAATACAACTCCAACAAAATTTAATTTTCCTAAAAGAAATAGAATTATTGCTGGAATAGCAGACGCAACTTTAGTAGTAGAATCGAAAGAAAAAGGAGGAAGTTTAATTACTGCAAGAATTGCCAACTCTTACAACAAAGATGTTTTTGCTATTCCGGGAAAAATCGATTCAGCAAACTCTATGGGGTGTAATAAATTAATAAGCAATAATGAAGCGTTGTTAATTAACTCCGCATCTGAAATAATAAAACTGATGGAACTTAGAAAGAAAGCGGTGACGAACCAAGTTGTTACAGTTCCAGAAGGACTTAGCAAAACTGAAGAAAAAGTAATGCATAAAATAATAAGCTATCCGAATTACAATACTGATGAAATATCAACTTTACTATCTATGAATAGCCAGGAATTACAAAGTCAACTAACAATATTGGAACTTAAAGGCGCAATAAAACTTCTTTTTGGAAAAAAAATTAAGATCTTAAATTAGATTTCAAATTACAATACCTACTTTAGAAGTCATTGTGAACTTTCCAAACTTTATAGCCAAACGATATCTTTTTTCTAAGAAATCTAAAAGTATTATAAACATAATCTCTTTGATTTCTATTATCGGAGTTTTTGTAAGCTCTACAGCTATGATAATTGTGCTAAGTGGTTTTAATGGTATTGAGAAACTTGTCGAGAATATTTACAGCAAACACGAAGCAGATATTGTAATTTCTCCAAAAATCGGCAAAACATTCTATGAAACTGATACCATTATTAACGCTCTTAACTCTTGTTCTGAAATAAAAAACTATTCCAACATTATTGAAGAAGTAACCATGATTAAACATGGCGACAAGTGGACTACCGCTATTATGAAAGGCGTTGAAAAACCTTACGTCAAGATTTCCAAACTTGAATCATCTATTATTGAAGGTAATTGCAAACTTTGGCAAAACAGCTTTCATAATTCAATTATAGGAGTAGGTTTACAAAACCAAATTCAAGTATCTTCTGATAGTAGATTCAACAATGAAGTAATTATTTACGGATTATTAAGAGAAGAAAAAATATCTAGAACAAATAAAAGTGTTTTTAAACCTGCAAAAATCAATGTCACTGGAGTTTTTAATATTACCCCTGAATTTGACGAAAAGTACTTAATTGTTCCAATTGATTTTGCTAGAAATCTTTTAAACTATGAAAATGAAATTAACTCTATTGAAATTGAGCTTAATTCAGAAATAAACCCACTTTCATTTAAAAACAAATTAGCAACTGTTTTAGGTGACAACTATAATTTTGAGACCCAATATGAAAAAAATGAGCTTATTTACAAAACAAATGCAGCAGAGAAATGGATGGTGTTTATGATCTTAATATTTATATTCATTCTATCTACGTTTAACATCATTGCATCTCTAACAATGCTGATATTGGACAAAAAAAAGGATATTTCTACTCTTATTTCACTTGGCGCTACACCTAAATTGATAAAGTCAATTTTTTTCAGAGAAGGATTTTATATTAATATTCTTGGAGGTGGGTTAGGCTTGTCTGTAGGAGCCTTGCTTTGTTTAGTTCAAGCTAAATTTAAAATAATTAAATTGGAAAACTCTGTGATTGATCACTGGCCTGTTGTTGTAGAATTATGGGATCTTTTAGCTGTTTTATTTATTTTAATTTTTGTTGGAATCATATCATCATATTTACCAACTGCATTTATAATTAAAAGACACTTTAAATCTTATTTCAATTAAATTACTTACTAATAGAATTTACTATAAGAAAAGTAACCCATTCAATCCTAGTTTCTGAAACTTCTTTTATTAAAATTTTATACTTTCCAATAGAAATTAAATCGCCTTTTTTTGGAATTGTTTCCTTGTAATGAATTATTAACCCGCCAATGGTTTCATACTCTTCTTTTTCCGGAATTTCTAATCTGTATTTTTCATTGATAAAATCTATTTCAGTTCTGCCGGAAAATTCAAATTCAAATTCAGAAATTTGACGATGATCTTCATCTTTCTGATCGTGTTCATCATCAATTTCCCCAAAGATTTCTTCAATCACATCCTCCATGGTTACCATTCCTGACGTCCCACCAAATTCATCAACTACAATTGCAATACTTCTGTTTTTTTTAATAAACTCTTCTAAAATTTTATTGGCCGTAATACTCTCAGGTATTATACTAATTGGAAGAAGAATAGATTTTATATGCTCAGGTTTTTTAAAAAGCTCTAGACAATGAACAAAACCGATTATATTGTCAATATTGTCTCTATAAATCAATATTTTAGATAATCCAGTTTCGATAAATTTATTTTTTAATTCTGAAATATTTTCTTCTATTTCGAATGCAACGATTTCATTTCTTGGAATCATACAATCACGCGCAATTACTTCAGAAAATCCTAAAGCATTATGAAAAATTTTAACTTCATTTTCAAGCTCTTTCACATCAACAATTTCTTTTGTTAACTCATCTAAATAATTATCTAAATCTATTTTTTCAAATGCAACTTTATCATTTTTATTTAGTTTGTCTTTAATAAAAAAGAACATCAGGCCCTCAGCAATTCCAATGACTATAATTGTAGGCAACCAAAGAATACTGTAAATTAATATTAACGGTACAGCCAAAAAGCTAAGTGTTCCGTTTGGATTCATTCTGAATAATGCTTTAGGAAGAAATTCTGCAAATATTAAAATGAATATTGTAGAAATTAACGTTTGAACGAAAAGAACTAATGCCGCTGAATCCATCCAACTTATCTTTAGAAACAAATCTTCAATCAATGGTTTAAGAATAAATCCCATAAACCATGAATAGACCACCATCGAGATGTTATTTCCCAATAACATTGATCCGATAAACCATTCAGGTTTTTTAGCAAAGTAAGCTAAGAGTTTAGCTTTATAACCTCCTGTTTTATTGTCTAGCTCAATTTTTAATCGATTTGCTGAAATGAAAGCAATTTCCATGCCTGAGAAAAAAGCAGAAAAAATTAGCGCAATGATAATAATTAATGAAATAGGTAAAAGCATTTCAACATCCATGTGAAACAAAGATAAAATCTATTTAATTAGTTAGCAGATTGATCTAATTTTATTCGAAGTCCTCTTTTAATCAAGAAAACTCCCCATGCTAATCCAGATAATAAAAAATATGACAATACACCTTGCCATTTGTCAACAAAGCCAATAACTACAGAGGATGCTGTTGCTAAAATTGCCACGTAAAACCATACCTTTTCCATGAACTTTTGCCATTTTCTTATGTTGTTAATCGATGATTTTTGATTCTTCATAATTAATATGACTGTTTTTAATATTTAATAATCGATAAAAAGTAAAATTACTATTTGCCACTAATTCATTCCCTAAAATTACACCATTTTCTGATGAAACTTTAACTGGCCTATTGGTATAAATACTATCCTTTTGAAAATAGATGTTTAATAGGTCAGTGAATAAAGTATCTCTATTTTTATTGTAAAAGACTACGTTTTCTTTTACAACCATGAATTGATCTTTGGTATATAGTTTACCATAGTCAGCAATAAGAACAGATTCGATATTTTCTAAAGAATCATAAAAAGTTAGCTCCATTCCTGTGGGGCACTCTAAAGTCATTTCTTTTTCATCATCAAACCTGTGAACTTCAGGACTAATTAAACGCATTTTAGAATTACCCATGTCTGAATAGTACATTGTAACACCATTTGTTACTTCAACTGGAGTTGAGTAATCTGAAGATAAGTTTTTAATCTGATCCACAGAAGAAGAACAGCCATGGGCCAATAAAATAAAAATATATAGTGTGGGATTTCTTAAACAGGAAAACATTACTAATCTCTTGTTCGAAGCTTTACAGAAGTATTCCAACAGTTAACTTGCTGGTCTGAACCGTTAACAACATCGAGCATAATTAAATCTTTTTTCGGAAGTAAAGAACCTGTCCATGAATTTACTGTGGCAGAACCTATTTTACCACAAGATTTTTCGGCATAATCTAATGCTAAACAGTAAACAAGACTTCTCTCTAACGCAGAAGTTCCACATGAATTTGCGCTAGCGGCAATAGCTCTTGCTTTCTTTTCATTTGCCACACAATTATCAGAAATTGAATTGGTGATTTTATATGCCTCTTTATAGCTTTTTCTCTTCAAAGCAATATCATAAAGCATTGTATAGCACTTTTGTTTATTTACTTCGTCATTCGAAATTGTTAATGCTCTTTGAAAACGATCTTTAGCTTTTGTGTAATCTCCTCTTTTGTAATCGGCTAAAGCAGCGTTAATTAAATCTTTATCTGTAGGAGGATTATTTGGATCGTTAAGAACCTTGTCTAATAAACTTAAATAAAAATCTGAATCTGTACATTTTTTAGCACTTAACATACCGAATACTTTTCTTGTTAATGACATATCTTCAGGAGACGCAGCTACTTTCTTAGCATAAATTTCTTCTAGTTTATCACAAGATGCACATGGAGCTATACTTTGATCTAGAAACCCAAGAACAGCTGTGAACTTTTCAACTTTCAAACCTGCCTTAATATTGTTATCACATAAATCAGACATTTGCTCAAAATCAGTTAAAAACGCATCGCAGTCTATTTTCTTATTATTGAACATGTAAATAGCTGAATAAAAGAATAACTTAACATTGCTATAAGACAATGAAGCTGGATTTGAGGCATAAACTTCATGAAATAGAGCATACGATTCTTCATATTTTAAACTCGGAATTAATTTCATTATATCTCCAGCAGATTTCAATTTAATCTCATCACAATTTCCATAATTTTCAATCCATAAATCATAAATAGAGAAAAGTGAATCTACATAAACACTTAAATTAGGATCTTTTGCTTTAGCTCTTTCAGAAGCTATTTTTCTATAAATGTATGTTCCATTCTTATATAGGTTGGTCTTGTACTGAGGGCAAGAAGCTTGAGCTTTCCACCAAGACTTAGAAGCATCTTTCCAGTTTTTTTGCTTTAAAAACTCAGTATATAAAGAAACATTTGTTCTGCAGCTTGCACTATCACTTCCCCAATTAGGCTGTTTTTGAACCGCACAATCTTGAGCAGAAATGAAACTAGAAACTAAAAGGGATATTATTAAAATTATTTTATTCATCTTATTAATCATATTTTCTTTTCTTAAACCATCTATCGTATCTAGCATCTGGAGCTAGACTAAACCCTATGGAACATTTCAAATAATTATCTTCAATTAATCCATTGTCTATTGTACCTAACTTACCAAGTTCAAATCCTAAATTAATTCTAGATAATGATCTTGAACTTATTAATGGCATTGAAATTCCAAAATTCATGCCATAGTTTGTTAGTTGTTCATCATTAATTACAATAAATGAATTTCCGTATTTAAAACCTAGGCTATAAGTAGACTTCTGAAATGAGTTTTTATTTTTACTTGAGAAGTCCAATGAAGGGGTGACTCTTGCTCCAATAGAAAGCTGAGTCATTTGCGCCAAAGACTGATAATCATTCACTACAACATCAAAATTTTCTTGATATAAATCCCAATTATAAATTGCATATTGAACACCTAAAGACCAAACATTTTTATCTTGTTTGTTTCTACCAATATTAGCTCCAATAGAAAACTTATCAGGGAAAGAAACTGTTCCAGCTTCATCTTGAAAATAATCTAAAGTGTCTTTAGGAATTTCTTGAACAGAAAAATTGTAAGTAAATGAATATGCATAGTAATCTCTTTTAGCGCTAACAGAAGAACCAAAAGTTTGGGCTGCTCCAAATTGCCAAAACCATTTGTCATTTTCGGCTTTTCCTTTTATTTCTTGAAAATAATGTAATCCTGCATCAAACGAAAATCCACTTAAAGACATTCTATTTTGAATTCTTGAGTTATAAAAAGAGCTTTCTTGAAAAATTACACTATTGTTTCTATCAATTGTACCAAATAAATAAGAACTATTAATCCCTAACGAAAATCGTGTGGTATCTCCTCTATTAACAAAATCATGCCCAATACCAAATAGAATTCGATTTATACTTCCATCTCCAACATAATTGTAGTTTAAAGTATCTGTACCTAAAAGCTCTGTAGCAGTTATATTATAACCAATAGTAGAGAAAGGCATAATCCCTATGGTTATTCCAGTTTTTTTTGAAATAGGTAAACCAATTAACATATTGTTTAAAGCAGAATTTGAACCACTGCTTGAATTTACATTCCCGTCAAACTCAGATTTATAAGAGGAAATTTTAGCAGTGATTCCTAAATCAAAAAGTGGGTTATTTTTCTTAAATGCTGAATATGTAGCCGGATTCGAAACATTTATGAATGAGAAATCAGAAAAGGATACTCCAATCCCACCCATACTGGAATAATGGGCAGTAGACAATGGGGTGAGTTCTCCTAATCCAAATCTTGTATACGGTGATGTGTTTAAGTCTTGTCCAATAATGACTAAACCTAATGTTAAAACAGACAATAATGTTCCCAGTTTACGATACATTCTCTTCTAAAATTCTATTTAAACCTAATAAGGTTATATAATCGTGTGCAAATATGCTACTTTTTTGGCGATCTACCATCGGATAAATTAATTCTGAATCACCACCAGTTAAAAACACCTGTAATTCTGGATAATTATATTTATAATTATTAATCATTTCTTTAATTTCAGATGTTAACCCATTTACTATTCCCGAAAGAATAGATGATAAAGTTGAATCTCCAATAAGTTTGGTAGAATTAAACTCTTCAACTAACGGCAATTTGTCTGTAAAAGTATGTAACGCTTTTGCTCTCATTTTCAAACCAGGAGAAATTGAACCTCCTAAATAGTTGTTTTCTGAATTTATCAGATCAAATTTCAAACAAGTACCTGCATCAATAATTAAATTATTTCTGTTAGGCGATATTGTAAACGCTCCAATTGCGTTTGCTAATCGATCATAACCCAAAGTAGCTGGAGTGACATAATTATTATTAACAGGAATCTTTAACCCATTATTAAACAGTTTAATTGCTTTGTTTCTGTTTAAAATCGAATGAACTTTATCATAAGTCTTAACTGAACAAATTATTCCTTGACTGTAATTACAATTACCTATAAAGTTTTCAAGCTCATTAATTAAAACATTATTTTTCTTAACTAAATCTCCATCTTTAAAAAAACCAATTTTAGCAGCTGTATTTCCTATATCAATGACAATATTCATTAAGCAAATATATAAATGTATCTGCATAAAAAATCCGGCACTTAGGCCGGATTAAGAAAAATTTATTTGGGAAATATTTAAATAGAAGCTTTTATAGAATCAACACTTACTTGTCCTTCAATAGTTTCTGAAGAATTTGTAATTGTATCACCGTTTTCAACTACAATAGTATTAATTATGCTATTAGAAGAGCTGTCAGTTTCATTAACATCAATCGTCAAAATAACTTCTTTACTTTCATCTATTTTTGAGTCAAGTGAGCTGCTAATTTCTATTTGTGCTTCAGAATCATTATGGGCATGACCATCTCCACCCAAAATAGGAGCAATTACTAAACCAATTAGACAAGTTAATTTAATTAAAATGTTCATCGATGGACCTGAGGTATCTTTAAAAGGATCACCTACTGTATCACCAGTTACTGCAGCTTTATGAGCTTCTGAACCTTTGTAAGTCATTTCACCATCAACCATAACCCCAGCTTCGAAAGATTTCTTAGCGTTATCCCATGCACCACCAGCATTGTTTTGAAAGATCGCCCAAAGAACACCACTTACGGTAACTCCAGCCATATAACCACCCAACATTTCAGCAACCATTAGATTATTCATTCCAAATGCTAGAGGAACAAAAGCAATAACTAATGGGAAACCTATAGTTAACAACCCTGGCAACATCATTTGCTTTAATGAAGCTTTCGTAGAAATATCAACACACTTATCGTATTCTGGTTTTCCAGTACCTTCCATAATTCCAGAAATATCTCTAAACTGACGTCTAACTTCTTGTACCATTTCCATTGCAGCCTTTCCAACAGCATTCATTGCTAAAGCAGAAAATACAACCGGTACCATTCCACCAACAAATAACATTGCCAATACTGGAGCTTTAAAGATATTAATACCTTCAATTCCTGTAAATGTAACATATGCTGCAAATAAAGCTAAAGAGGTTAATGCAGCAGATGCAATAGCAAATCCTTTTCCTGTTGCAGCAGTAGTATTACCAACTGAATCTAATATATCTGTTCTTTCACGAACAATTGGATCTTGCTCACTCATCTCAGCAATACCACCTGCATTATCTGCAATTGGTCCGAATGCGTCAATTGCCAACTGCATAGCTGTTGTAGCCATCATAGCAGAAGCAGCCATTGCAACTCCATAGAATCCTGCAAATGCATATGATCCCCAAATTGCACCAGCAAATAAAAGAACTGTTGGGAAAGTAGAAATCATTCCGGTAGCTAAACCAGCAATAATGTTAGTTCCAGCTCCAGTAGATGATTGTTGAACAATTTTTAAAATAGGTTTTTTACCTAATCCTGTGTAGTATTCAGTAACAGATGAAATAACAGCACCGACTATCAATCCAATGATAGTAGCACCAAATACACGTAAAGAAGAAATTTCTTTATCAGCTTCACCAAAGAAAGTCATTGTCATTGATTCAGGAAGCATCCATTTAACCAACACATAACAAGAGACAGCAACTAATGCAATAGAAACCCAGTTTCCAACATTTAATGCTCCCATTACTTGCTTTTCTTTTGCGTCATTCGATTTAATCTTCACTAACATTGATCCAATCATTGAAATGATAATTCCAACACCTGCAATTGCCATTGGCAATAAGATGGGACCCATTCCACTAAATGATTCAACAGCACCATTATCTCTAATAACATAATTCCCTAGTACCATAGCTGCTAAAACAGTAGCAACGTATGATCCAAATAAATCGGCTCCCATTCCTGCAACATCACCAACATTATCACCAACATTATCAGCAATAGTTGCTGGATTACGTGGATCATCTTCTGGAATACCAGCTTCAACTTTACCCACAAGGTCAGCACCAACATCAGCTGCTTTGGTATAAATACCTCCACCAACTCTTGCAAACAATGCAATTGATTCAGCACCTAAAGAGAAACCAGCCAATGTTTCTAATACGACAGTCATTTTATCTGTAGAGAATGCATCTCCAATATTCATGAACATGTTGTAAAAAAGAATAAAAAATGCAGTTAATCCTAAAACAGCAAGTCCAGCAACACCTAATCCCATAACTGTACCACCACCGAAAGAAACCTTCAATGCATTTGGTAAGCTAGTTTTTGCTGCTTGTGTTGTTCTTACATTTGTTTTAGTAGCTATTTTCATTCCCATATTTCCAGCAAATGCAGAAAATAGAGCTCCGAAAACAAACGATACTACAATCATCCAATGTGTAGATGGCACAAAGTAAGATACTATAGCTAGAGCAATACTAACTCCTAGAACAAATATTGCTAAAAGACGATACTCTGCGTTCAAGAAAGCTAAAGCTCCTTCATAGATATGGTCTGAAATTTCTTTCATCTTTCCATCTCCTGCATCTTGTTTCATTACCCAAGACTTCTTAACCAACATATATAACAGTCCAACAAGGGCTGCAGCAATTGGCATATAAATAATCATTGATTCCATTTTGTTATTATTAAATATTTTTTAGGTGTGCGAAATTAGATTTTTCTCTTACAAAGTCCAAATTACTTCTACAAAATTTACACCTCACTTCTTTTTTCAAGTAGTCCTTTAACTATAAAATATTGAGCCATCACATATAAAATGATAACAAATACTTGGGCTAATTTTAAATTTGAATCATACACAAACTGATTTACAGCTAAAATACTATCTGAAAAAATAAAAAATAATGCCCCTACAAAAACACTTCCATAACCGGATTTTGGAGTTCTTAAAAATGCTCCAAAACCCATAACAACAAGTGAAAGTCCATATATACAAACGGGAATCAGAAGCACATCTAAATAACTAGAAAGAAATTGAATTAGTAATAAATAATAAGCTACAAATACGAATAAGACAAAAATGAACTTGAAATTTTTTTTGAACTCTAAATTATTGTAAAAGATTAAAATATAAATTACATGCGTAATTAAAAAAGAAAGCAGGCCTTGTAGAAAGAAATTACTGTTGAAAATCAAAAACACATCTCCAAAAAATGCAAACAATAGTGCAAGTGCGATTAAATAGAAACGAGTTTTTTTTAAATTATTTTTATTAGACAAAAGTATAAGTCCTAAAATCGGCATCAATAAAGGCTTACACACATATATGAATAATGGGGTTTCTAACCAACCTCCAATTATAACAAATAATGAAAGGGCAAAATAAAGAAAGGATAATATTGAAATTGAATTTCTAATCTAAATTATGAATGGTTTTTAGGACATTTTTTACATGGTTTGTCCTTTTTATATTTTTTACAACATTTTTTCTTTTTCTTAAATTCAATTTCAGAAGATAAGAAACTAAAAGCAGTTATACAACCAAGATTTATGACAGAATTGTTTTTCACAAAATGTAAAATTAAGGCACTTTAAAAACATTACAATACCTTTTTTAAGGTATATGTTTGTAATTTACAGTCAAAATTATTTCACCATGATTAAAATCTCCAACTTACTTGTTGCTCTTATTTTATCATTCTGTTGCTCTAGTACACTTACGGCTCAAAACTTTAACCTAATTGAAGATTACATTCCTGAAGAATTTTCAACCCTAAAAACACACCCAATTTTAACGTTAAAAACTACTTTACACATAGTTTACAGGACTAAAGAAAATCCTCAAAATATACTTGCTAATGATTTGAACTTTATTAACCAACAATATTTATGGGTAAATAACTCTTATAAAAATTTAAAAAAACCAACATTACTTCCTAAAAATGGTAAAACTTACTATGTACCTGATTCTAGAATTAAATTTCGTCTAGACACGATAATAGTGCATTACGATTCTGTTGCATGGGATAGAATTTATAGGGGCTTAGCTATGAATGGCAACTTACCATGGGAAATTGATTCTATTGACTTTAATAAAAACACCATTAAAATTGTTGGGAAATGGGAAGGTTTGCTACGATCTAGAGGAGACAGCTTAGTAATTGGAGGGTCTAATGCAAATGATGGAGTCTATCATACCTCTTCTTTTTACACTATTGAAAATGACACATACATCGTTTTAAAAGAAAAGTTAGAAAATGACATTATTGACGGATACATAACTTACTACAGAAAAATTGACAAAAATTGCTGGAAAGACAATTGGGAAAAGCTAGCTAATTCAGATAAAAACTCAATACATGTATTTTACACTGGAGCTACCTCAACTCAACCAGCATTTGGTTGTGGACCCTCACCTTATTACCTAAACCTTTCTAAATTAGATTTAAATGGTGATTATGCTTCCGCATCATTAACTGCTCATGAATTAGGCCACTGCATTGGATTAAGACACACCAATGTTCCACAATTCAATGATCTTCCTCCAAAAGATAAATTTGGGTTCATTCCATGCGACACTATTAGCACTAGTAATAACATTATGGGGTATAATAAATGTCGAAACTATTTATCGCCCAAACAAATAGGGTTTATTCATCAGCAATATTCTAATGACACTGCTATTATTAGAACTACAGCTAATGGTGAGTATAATCCCTCAAACAACATTAAAATACGCTTGAAAACCACTTGGGAAAAATCTATTCTTGTTAGTGGAGACATTATAATTAAACCTGGAAGAAAGCTCATCGTTAAAAACATGATTTCAATGGCAAAAGGTGCAAATATTTATTTATCTAAAAAAGCAAAACTGATTATAGACGGTGGAATAATAACTAATAATCATGGGAAAAAATGGGGAGGCGTTATTATTTGTAAAAGCTTCTCTAAAAGAACAAAAAAACCGTTCAGAAAAGCCAATTATGGAGAGATAATTTTCAAAAATGAAGGCCTGATGAACAACTCTTCTAAATAAACTTATTGGTCAATTTCGAAAATAACTTCTTTTTCCTTTTCTTCTTCTACTCCAAGTTTTTTAAGCCATTTATTTAGCTTTTTTTCTTTTTTTGGCTTCTCTTTTTTTAACTCCAATTTTGACTCATCGTTTTCTTCTTTTTCTTCCTCCCATTCGAGCTCAAAAACCGTTGTGTCATTAGCTTTCTTTTTTTCAATAGTTGAGTCTTTAGAAAAGACACCAAATTCATCTTTAAGCACAGCTTTTATCTCTTGTTTTTCTTCTTTCTTTTTTTCATGAAATTGTTCTTTTTTACTTTTCCTATCTAACTCAAAAACAGGATCTTCTGTTGTTCCGTACATACGTACAAACACCATTTTACCAGCAGAATTGTCTTTTACCTCAACACCTTCTATTATTTTGTTTTTTCGACTCAATAAATCTTTTAACCTAAAAGCTATATTATAATCAATAGAATCGTTAAAAAAATGCACCCCTGACAAATTAAAATCAAGGACATTAGAACTTATTTCCATTTTTGGAACTTTAATTTTACCATTGATTATTTCAATTGAATTTTTTAAATCTGAAAACGAAATGTGCTTTAAGCTTTTAGAAAGTTTTTCAACATCAATAAATGTTTTAGCTAACTTACTTTCATTAAGAAATTCACCCATCGCAAGTACAGATTCATGATTAATAAGCTCTCCGTTTTTAATTGACAAATTAGCTAATGCTTTAATGTCATTTTCTGCATATGACAAATCATTTTTAAATGGTAAAGTCAATTTAAAATCCACATTAGATGTACCTTTTAAATGATCTCCAGTTAAGTATTGTTGCCCAAAATTATCGAACTCCAAAAAGAAATTTGAAATTGCAATGTTTTGAGCATTTCCTTGAACAAAAAAGATGTAATTACTTTCATCTTGCTTAGAAATTGCTAACTCAAGTTGATACCCCCCCTTATTTCCATTTAAAGAAATGTTATTAAAATACAAATTACCATTATTAATATCCAATTGCCCTTTCAAATTTTTAGCTTTAAAAGAATTATAAATTACCCTTTTAACATTTAATGAAATTTTCAAATCAACACTATCTTGAATAGAAAACAAATTGGTTTCATTGTTGTTTTCATTTGATAAAAATGGATCAACCAACAACTGATCAAGATGAACTTGAGCGTGAATCTTAGGTATACTATTTTCTAAAGTGAGTAGCTTTTTAAAATTCACAATACTTAATTCGCTTACTAATTTTGAATCATTTAATTCGCCTTTTATTTTACTTCCTAACAATTGTTCTCCTGATGTATAAAACTCACCTTTTACATTTTTTAAATAAACATTTTTATTCGAATTAATTAGAGAAAAATTATTTAAAACAAAAATTCCTTCTAATTTTTTCAAATTGTAATTCTCTAAATTTTTATTGTAGTTAAAATTAAACTTCAAATTTGAGTTAAGCCTACCTTCAATTTCTCCCCAATTTAAAGTTGTAAACTTTAAAATTTCACTTAGAGGAAGATTAGCACTAAATTCTCCATTAATCATGGGTTGATTAAAGTTACTAATCTCAATATTCCCTTTACATTTTTCACTTCCAATAACAGCACTAAAATTGGAAATCACCAATCGCTCTTTTTCTTTTTTAATTCTACTAGAATAATTCCCCAACAAAAAAATTGAAGCTAGTTCTGTTGCTGATTCTATTTCTGTGACACTCCCATCATTTATAGCGAAGTTTGCTGAAACAAAAGGGCTTTTTGAATTAGATAACTCTCCAACAATAGATGCTTCAAACTCAAAAACACCTTTGGCTTTATAGGTAGAAATTACCTTTAAAGTGTTAATTGGAAAAACTCTGAAAATTTGACCAATTTGTATTTCATTTCCAATAATATTTAAATTAATAGTTGCGGTTTCATTTACAACATAATGTCCATTTATTTTAAATGGCATACCCTCTATAAAAAGCAGGCTATTAGTAAATTGATAATTTTTTGTCAGAAGGTTAACCTGTAAATTTATATCAAGAGTAGCTTTTTTACTTTTTAAATATGTAACATGATTAGATGTAAATTTCACCACATCTACATCACCATTAACAGCTAAAGAAAAATTAGCTTTAAAAAAATCTCCATTTAGTGTTATGCTAGAAGAGTTAAAGTGATAATCTTGATTATTTATTTGATTAAAGTATTTAAAGCTTAAATCATTAAAAACTACTTCTTCTAAAGAAAAATTAACTGCATTATTATTAGATGAATCACTTATCCAAATTAAATAATTTTCATTTCCAGATTCATCAACTTTAATGTTGATTGTAGAATTGTCAAAAACTACTTTTTTCACTTCATAATCCCCTCTTAAAACATCAATAAAATCAAAATTTAAATACAGTTTCTCACTGAAAATAAGTGTGTCATTCTGATTATTACTAACAACATCTTTAATGAAAATATTTTTAAACTTTAAAGATATTTTAGGGAATTGATCTAAGGCTGTCAATTCAATTTCTTCAACCTCTACTTTAGAATTTAAATGTGAATTCAGCTCTAAAACCGCTTGTTTTTTTATTTCCTTTTCATAAACAAATGCAATTGCAATAAATAGTGAAAAAATTAAAAAAGACAACAATCCAAGTGTTGTTAAAATATATTTAGTTCTTTTTAACCACATTAAAACTCTAATTTACCCGCAATGTACTTTTAAGAGATTTTATATTTCAATCAAACAAAAGGACTTATTAACGTATAGCTCTGAATATAACGTTGATGTGAGAAGAATCTTGTGTCTCAATAAATTATAATGCTTTAACAAATTTCTTTGTTATTAAATCAACATCATTGGATAGGGTGATAAAATAAATACCATAATTATACATTTCAACTGACAATACAAATGCATTATTTACTGAAATGTCTAAAATTAATTTTCCTGCTAAATCGTGAATCTTTAAATTTAACAAGCCAACTGATGTTTGATTAGAATTAATATAAATTAATTGCTTTCCAGGGTTAGGATAAATACTAAAATCAAAAGTTTCGTGAACAAATGAAGAGTCTATGTCTAAAGGGCAAACAAGATAATTTCTGTACGCAAACAAATAAGCATTCATCTGACTTAGCTGTTGCTCAGAAAAAAAATCTCTACAACTTTTCCTTGAATATGACATAAAGTTAGTGACGTCTGGATTGTAAAAGTCGCCATTTACATCTTGTTCATTTCCAATATAAACACAACTGTTTGTAACAGTGGAGGTAGATAGCGTTGGATCAGCTGGAGTGTCGCAGAACGAATCACCAGCAGTGGAACAATTTGAACCATTCACTAGTTCATCACCAGAAGAAGATGAGTGGGTATGATATAATGAAAAATAATGTCCAATTTCATGTGCTAATGTACTTCCGTTGGTTGCACATGAGTTTTTCATAATTATTCTATTTTTAGTAACTCCAGATAAGTAAGCATAGCCACATAGATTAACAGTGTCTCCATTGGAAATCTTATAAAGTCTTGGAACAAAATATATATTCAAAACATTTACAAGGTCTGCAGTATCACAAAGTGTTTCATCATTAATTTTTTCAAAAAGTGCATACTCATTATTGTTAACATAATTTATATTCCCACACTGCTTAAATTGAATTCCTGCATCAAAATAATAAGAATTAACATCATTTATTTCATTTAAAACACTTGTTGAGTCAATAGCACTAGATCCACTTGAATATCCAACAATATGAAGTTGTATTGGGACAACGGAATCAAATGGTGTTTTTGAATAATTATTCTCTTTTAACTCTCTTATAAATTGTTGAATAACGTATTTGTCGGATTCAGAAACCTCTGTTCCACAATTCACATTTTCTTGCCCCAAAAAGAACTCTGTAATAAAACAAAAGCTAATCAACAAAAACAACGCTCTTTTCATTTTAATAAATTTAAGCTATTTAACTCCAAATTTATTAGTAATGTGATTAAAAACCTCATTTACAGCAGGGCAATGTTTTGTATTTTCAAGATGGAGTTTAAGTAGCTTTTTTTGATCTCTTAAATCTGTTAGAGGATAATCTTTACATGCTTTTGGGCGAATTGAATATATATTGCAATAATTATCTGAAGAGAGAAATGGACACGGCAAGGTCTTTAGAACATAGTCATTGTCTTCATCAATTCTTAAATACTTTTCAGTGAAGTCTCCTGGAGATAGCTTAAAGTTTTTACTTATTCTTGTAATGTCTTTTGATGTAAACAACGGCCCTACTGTTTTACAACAATTGGCACAATCTAAACAATCTATTTTTTTAAATGCTTGATCATGCCCATCACTAAAAATGA
>Ga0315332_10000166_pt1 | contig 25253 bp, 26 predicted proteins | sample M110034915metaG_FD_203455 | JGI IMG/M metagenome (GOLD analysis project Ga0315332, IMG submission 203455) | Ammonia-oxidizing marine archaeal communities from Monterey Bay, California, United States - M1 100m 34915 | ecosystem: Environmental > Aquatic > Marine > Intertidal zone | place: USA...
GCCGCGCGCCAGACAGCTCGACTCCTCGACTCGTGCGGGCAGCAGGCCAAAGAGCCCGGGGACGGCCTCGAGCATGCCGCGCCGCAGGGCACAGCCGGCCTGGACGACGCGTGTCTCCCCGACCTCCCCGTCCGCGGGCGCATAACAGAGCTGCGCGCTGCGACCGCGAATCTCTTCGGTGCTCCAACGCGCCGACGCCGACTCGCGAGGCAGCAGCGACTGGATCCGCCGATAGGCCTTCTCCGGCGTCGCCAGACCGAGCCCGTAGAGGCGTAGCCCCGCGGCGTCGGGTGCCACCAGTCGATGGCCGATGGCGCGCGCCAGCGCGGGTTCGACGGCGGCGGCCGCGAACATCTGCCCGACGGCACCCTCCGCCAGCCAGGTCGGCGCACGCGACAAGTCCTCACCCACCGGCCCCAGCGCGGACGCCGCCCGCTCGCGCTCGGCCAGCCGCCCCTCCACGGCCAGCCGCTCGAGCAGCGTCGTCGCGATCGTCCTATTGCCGGGGCCCACCTGCGAACCCGATCCCTCTCGCTGCACCGTCATCCCGCCTCGTCCGCCCGGCGGCACGCGCCGGGCGCACCACGTCCCCCCCTCTATCGGCAGGAAACGCGCAGGAGTGGAGCACTCCCCATGGGGCAATCGAGGCCCATCGAGGCGCCCACGCAGCGCGGCACGGGGGGAAGACCCGCTCGGGATTCGACGCAGCGTCGGGCGAGCCCCGCGGCCTCGGCTCAGCGCGTATGGCGGCGCATCGCCCGACGCGCCTCGCGGTCGCCCTCACGCTGCTTGATCGTGTCGCGCTTGTCGTGGCTGCGCTTGCCGCGGGCCAGGGCGAGCTCGACCTTGGCCCGCCCGCGCCGGAAATAAACCGTGAGCGGAACCAGCGTGAAACCCTTCTCGTTGACCCGGCTGTCCAGACGGTCGATCTCCCGACGGTGGAGCAAGAGCTTGCGGCGGCGCTGGGGGTCGGTCGGATTATCCCGGGTCGCAGGCTCGTAGGGCGAGATATGGAGCTTCTCGAGCCAGGCCTCGCCGCGATGGATCGTGGCGAAGCTGTCGCCCAGGTTGGCGCGCCCGTCGCGCAGGCTCTTCACCTCGGGCCCGCGCAGCTCGATCCCCGCCTCCCAGGTATCGACGATCTCATAGTCGAAGCGCGCGCGGCGATTCGTCGCCACGACGAGCTTGCCGTCGGGATCCACCTTCTCGGGCTTCTTCTTTTTACCGCTCTTGGCCATCGCGCTGCGCAGCGTAGCCGACCCGCGCCGGACGCCCTTCGCCGAGCGCGCGCCGAGGCGCTCGGCTAGTGCTCGCGAATACGGTTCTGGGCGTCGACGAAGACGCGCTTGGCGTCGAGCGCCCGCGCCTCCTCGTCGCTCATGTCGGCCCAGCTGGCGATGATCACGAGGTCCCCCGGCTTCATCAGGTGGGCCGCCGCGCCGTTGATGCAGATCTGCCCCTCGCCGCGCTCGCCCTCGATCACGTAGGTCGTCAGCCGGTTGCCGTTGGTGCAGTTCCAGATGTCGACCCGCTCGTAGGCCAGCATGTCGGCCGCATCCATCAGGTCGCGATCGATCGTGACCGAGCCCTCGTACTCGATGTTGGCCTCGGTGACGGTGGCGCGGTGGATCTTCGACTTCATCATGTGCCGGATCATGGAAAAGAACTCCTGAAATGAGAACGAGCGTCGGAAGGTGCAGTCGGGGCGGGGCGCGCCGGGAAGGTCAGCTCGGACGCTTCCCGGGTTGCAACACGCAGTTGTCGATCAAACGGACCGGAGCACCCTGCCCGTCCGGGTCGGGTCCGAAGCGCAGCGCGATCGCGAGCAGCGTCGGTCCCTCGAGCTGCGGCCCCGCGAGCGTGAGCCGCTCCGGATCGCGCAGCTCGGCATAATCGAGCTCGGCCAGCGTCGCCTCGGCCAACTTCTTGTGCACGGCCTCGAGCAGCGCCGCCGTGTCGCGCTCGCCCGCGGCGACCCGCGCCTCAGCCAGCCCCAGGCTCTGCGAGATCGAGAGCGCCTGACTCCGCGCGAGCGGCCCGAGATGGACGTTGCGGCTCGACAGGGCCAGCCCGTCGGCCTCGCGCACGGTCGGGTGGCCCACCACCTCGAGCCCGAAGCCCAGGTCGCGGTTCATGCGGCGGATCACGGCGAGCTGTTGAAAATCCTTCTCGCCGAAGAGGGCCACATCCGGCCGCGCGGCCAGGAAGAGCTTCGTGACCACGGTCGTCACGCCCCGAAAATGGCCGGGCCGATCCGCGCCGCAGAGCGGCAGCGAGAGTTCCTCGACGTCGACCCAGGTCGAGGCGTCCTCGGGATAGAGTTCTTCGGTCTGCGGCGTCCAGACGACATCGGCGCCCGCCGCGCGACAGGCCGCGAGGTCGCCTTCGAGCACGCGCGGGTAGCCGTCGAAGTCGGCCGCCTCGTTGAACTGCGTCGGGTTCACGAAGATCGAGACGACGACCCGGTCGGCCCGACGCCGCGCCTCAGCGAGCAAAGCCAGGTGGCCCGCATGCAGCGCCCCCATCGTCGGCACCAGCGCCACACGCCGCCCCGCGGCGCGTTCGCCGTCGGACCACGCCTGCAGCTCCGCTCTGGTTTCGATGATTCGCATCGTTTCTCCTCCGAAAGACTTCCGTACGTCGGGACGATCTCGAGATCGCCTAACGGTACGAATGCTCCTCGTCGGGGAATTTGCGGTTCACGACCTCGTCGACATAGCTCCGCGCGGCCTTCGAGGCCTGGGCCCCGAGGTTCGCGAATTGCTTGACGAACGACGGCGTCGAGTCATTCAGGCCGAGCAGGTCGTGCATCACGAGCACCTGCGCGTCGCAGTCGACGCCCGCGCCAATCCCCACGGTCGGGATCGAGAGCCGCTCGCTGATCTCGCGACCGAGATCCTCGGGAATGCCCTCGAGCACGACGGAGAAGGCACCGGCGGCCTCGACGGCCAGCGCGTCCTCGATCACCTGGTGGCGCCCCTCGTCGCCGCGGCCCTGCACGCGGTAGCCACCCATCTGGTTGACCGATTGCGGCGTGAGCCCGACATGGGCCATCACGGGGATCTGGGCGCCCACGATGCGGCGGATCGAATCGGCGACGCCGACGCCACCCTCGAGCTTCACGGCATGCGCGCCGCCGTCCTTCACGAGCCGGATCGCCGAACGCACGGCGTCCTCGGGCCCGACCTGAAAGGAGCCGAAGGGCATGTCGGCCACCACCATCGCTCGACGCACCCCGCGCGCGACCATCCGCGTGTGATAGACGACCTCGTCGAGGGTCACGGGCAGGGTCGTGTCGTGGCCCTGGACCACATTGCCAAGGGAGTCGCCCACGAGCAGGACGTCCACCCCCGCCTCATCGAAGATCCGGGCGAAGGTGAAGTCATAGGCCGTGAGCATCGTGAAGGGCTCGGCACGACGCTTTCGCGCGGCGAGCGAACGGACCGTGACGCGGTGTTCTCGGGTGGAAGAAGCCTGGGTGACGGTAGACATGGGGGGATGTCTCCTATCTCGGCGCTGTCCGGCAATCGAGTCGTGCTGGCAGCTCTCCCGGTCTCAGCCTCGTGTCGGTTCCGACCCCCCCTCTCAGGGGAATCAGATCGGCCTCGCGAAACGCAAAGGGCGACTCGGCATCATCTGCTGGTGGGGGGCTGGCGTCGCAAACCCCACGGGGTTCGCAGCTGAGGCGGTCTGGTCCGCTCTCGACATCCGGATTCGTCCCCTCGCGTACTCGCTGTGCAGCGAGGCCGATCAGGTCTGAACCCATGACTTGAGAGAGTGCGACCGCGTCGTACCTACCCACCACCCCGTCCCGGTCTCCGGTCTAAATGCCGCGCAGAGCGCCGCGGGAGATCCAAGCGATTTTTGGATGATCTGAGGAACGCTTTCTTTTTGTCTCGTCGGGCCCCGTCGCGGGCTTACCCGGGCGGTTTATTCGATGGAGCCCGCGACTTGCGGTGCCCCTCGCGGGGATGATTGTACTTTCAACGTTCCCGGCGGTCAACGCGTTCGATCCGCTCTCGTATCGCGGGAGCCATGAAACGTCCCTCGAGAAACTCCGCTCGGTAGCGTGCCAACGCGCCGGCCAGGACCTCGATCTGGTGGTCCAGCGGGTCGTCGGGCGCCAATACGACCCAGACCCGGGCGCCCACGCGGCAGGCCGCGCTGCCGGTCGGAGCATGCTCGCGCGCCGCCGCCGCGCTGCTCAGGATCCGGACCTCCAGCACCGCCTCGTCGGCCAGCGCGAGCAGCGCCTCGAGCTGCGCCCGCTCCTCCATGCCGCCCTCGGTCATGGGGCCTGTCCTCGACCGCCGGGCGCAGCCGTGGTCTCCGGCCCAGCATCGCGGCCCCCACGCGGCATCGCGCGCGCCAGCGCCAGCCACGCCTCGGGCTCGATCCGCTCGGGGCGCAGCCCCGGGTCGATGTCGACCGCGCGAAGCTGCGCTTCGAGGGCTTCGCGCTGACCCACCCGGTCCAACTCGCTCCAGGTCCGTTCGGCGATGCGCGCAAGGCCGTTCGTCACCCGCTTGCGGCGCTGACCAAAAGCCGCGCGGGTGAGTCGCTCGACCGCGGCAAGCTCTCCCTCTCGGAGCGGGCTATTGGCGCGGGGCCAGACGCGGACGAAACTCGATTCGACCTTCGGGCGTGGAAAGAACCGATCGGGGCCCACCGCGGCGACCTGATCGACATCCGCCGCCAGGCGGTGCAAGACCGTAAGCGAGCCATAGGCGCGTTCGCCCGTCGCCGCGCTCAGACGCCCCGCCACCTCACTCTGAATCATCACGCTCCAGTCCTCGAGCACGTCGCGCACGTCCAGGAGCTGGCGCAAGAGCGGCGTGGCGACCGAATAAGGCAGGTTCGCGATCACCCGGACCGGGCGCCCGGCCGCCTCCGCCCAGCCCCGCCAGTCGATCTCCCGCGCGTCGGCGTGTCGCAGCTCCACGTTGTCGGGCAACAGCGACTCGGCCTCGAGCGCACGCACCAACCCCGAATCGATCTCGACGGTCCGGACCTGCGCCGCACGAGCGGCCAACGCACGGGTCAAGACACCGAGCCCCGTGCCCACCTCGATCACGAAGTCCTCCGCGCGGGCCCCCGCCCGCCGCGCCAGCTCGTCGGCGAGCGCGGCGTCGGTGAGAAAATTCTGTCCGAGGTCTCGGGAGAGGTGGAGTCCATGGCGGTCGAGCAAGGTGCGCAGCTCGTTCGTCTTCATCCCCGCCGCCTCGCCGCCGCCGGGGGCCCCGCTACGCCACGCGTCATCCGCCCACCGGAGCCGGGTCGCGCCAGGGCGCCTGGCCGATCGGCACTCGGGAGAACGCCTCGAGCGAGAGATCGTCGCGCACGCCCCGACCCAGCAGCCGCGTGCCCGCCGCGGCGATCATCACGGCATTATCCGTACACAGATCCATCGGCGGAAAGATCGACTCGAAGCCCTCGCGCGCTCCCGCCGCCCGCATCTCCCGCCGGAGCCGAGCGTTGGCCGCGACGCCGCCGACGACCGCGATCCGCTGGGCCTCTTCCAAGCGCATCGCGCGCACGGCCCGAGCCACCAGGCTCTCGGCCACCGCCGCCTCGAAGGAAGCCGCCATATCGGCGCGGGCCTGCTCCGAGAGCGCTGCCAAGCCACCCTGCTTGGCGATCGCGATGGAGACGGCCGTCTTCAGCCCGCTATAGGAGAAGTCGAGTCCCTCGCGTCGGCTCATCGGCCGAGGCAGATCGACCGCCTCGGGATCACCCTGCTCAGCCAGCTTCGAGATCGCAGGCCCACCCGGATAAGGCAGGCCGAGCAGCTTTGCGACCTTGTCGAAGGCCTCCCCGGCCGCGTCGTCCAGGGTCTCGCCGAGGAGCGCAGGCGCACCCTCCCTCCCCACGCGGTAGAGCGCCGTATGCCCGCCCGACACGACCAATCCGACATAGGGCGGCGCCAGGTCCTGCTCCGACTCGCCGGCAACCTCGGCGGCGACCAGATGACCCACCAGGTGATGGACTCCCACCAAGGGCAAGGAATGGGCGTAGGCCAGCGCTTTGGCAAAGGAGAGCCCCACCAGCAGCGAGCCGATCAACCCGGGTCCCGCCGTCACCGCCAGCCCGTCGAGTTCTCCCGGCGACAACCCGGCCTCGTCGAGCGCCGCTGCGACGACATGGGACACCGCCCGCACGTGATCTCGACTCGCCAGCTCCGGAACCACGCCACCATAGGGCGCGTGGACCCCCGCTTGGCCATGGACCGCGCTGGAGACCACCTCGCGACCGCCCCGCAGCACGGCGGCGGCCATCTCGTCGCAGGAACTCTCGATCCCGAGCACCCGGGCGTCGGCCGGAAAAGAGCGCGAGTCGTGGGGATGGCGGTCAGTCGTCACGGGGCAGCCTGTGGCAGGAGGACGGGTTCAGACGGGCCGCCACCACGGCGCCTCGCCTCAGGCGTTTCGCCGCTCGATGGCTTCCTGCTCGGCCTTGCAGTCGATGCAGAGTTCGGCCACGGGACGCGCCTGGATGCGCTTGAGGGAGATCTGCTCCCCGCAGCTTTCGCACTCTCCGAAGACCCCATCCTCGATCTTTTTCAGGGCCTGCTCGATCTTGCTGATCAGCCCCCGCTCCCGCTCTCGCAGGCGCCCCTGGAAGGCGAGGTTCATCTCCGAAGAAGCCGCGTCGATCTCGTCCGGAAAATCATCCGGGTCGAGATGGATATCCCCGGACAGCGTCTTTTGCGCGTTGCCCATGAGCTCGTCGCGCTGCGACTCGAGGATCGTCTTGAACTTGGCCATATCACGTTTTTTCAACGCTTTGCTCCATTTGCGATGGGGTTGCTCCGGTTTCCCAGACACTCCCCAGGTCGAGAGACGAGGGTCGGGACTCAGCCCGATCCGAGACGTTCCAGCTGTCGACTGGCTTCTGCCGCGCGTTCGGACTCCGGGTAGTCCTGCTGGACCCGTTTGAAGACCGTCCGCGCCGCTTCGTGAAATTTGGGTCCTAACTTGAGCAGGGACTCACCCTGCCGGTACAGCGCATCGGGCGCCTTGGGGCTTTTCGGGTAAACGCTGACGACGGCGTTGAAGCGGACCACGGCACGCTTGAACTCGTCGTTCTTGAAGGTGCAGTCGGCCAACCAATAGGCGGCGTCGTCGGCGTAGCCCGAGTTCGGCCAGGTCTGCAGAAAACTCGTGAAGCGCTCGATGCACCCTGTGAAGTCATCCGCTCGCCAGGCTTCGAGCGCCTCTTGATAGCTTGCGAGCGCCCGGTCCGGAGAGCTGTCCAGCCCGCCATCGCTGTCTTCGCCGTCGCCCGACGAATCGTCCCCCTCGCCGTCCTCCGCTGCCTCGGCCAGGCCGCCCGCGGCCAGCGCGCTGCGCGTCCGTTCGGCCTCGCGAAGCGCGTCCGACGCGTCCTTTCGCGCCAACTCGAGCTCGCCCTCGAGCGAGCGCACCTCCTGGCGCAGCGCGGCGACGTCGGCGGAGAGCTGGGCGATTCGCGAGAAGGGGTCCGGGGCCTCGGCGTCCTGGCGGTGGTGTCCTGCGACGCGCTCCTCGAGGCTCAAAAAATCCCCTTGGCTCACGCAGCCCAGCGATGAGAGCATCCCGACCAGGCTGATCGCCACGAGCGCGCTCGGGCAGCGATCTCCGCGCCGATCGGCGACAAGGCGCGCGCGCTGCCCGGAAGGGCGCGGGCGGAAATTCGACCTCTGCTTCGGCATGGACATCTGCATCATTCGGTCTTCCCCCGCAAGGAGCCACAGCCCGTCTCGGGGGGGGGCGAGAGTCTAGCAGGCCCGTGTTCACCTGACTCCCTCGATTCACCCCAGTCCCGCTCCCCTCAAGGCAGCCAGGGACCCCAGTCCGGCTGCATGTTTTTCCCGGAACGGGACGTCAAGCGCTCCACGTTCTCCCCATTCCAGTCCATGACGTAGAGGTCGTAGCGTCCACGCCGAGCCGAGCTGAAGACGATCTTGCGGCCGTCGGGGGACCAGGAGGGCGCCTCGTCACTTCGGGCGTGCTGAACGACGGGAAAATTGATCTGACCGGAGGGGTCGATCAGCCAGAGATCGAATTGACCGCGCACCCGCGTCTCGTAGGCGATCCAGCGCCCGTCCGGCGACCAGACCGGGGCCGCGTTATAGGACCCGGTGTAGGTCAGCCGCCGCAGATTCCCCCCGTCTCGGTCCATTACATAGATCTGCGGGGACCCGCTGCGATCGGAGCAGAAGGCGAGCTCCCGGCCATCCGGCGACCAGCTCGGGGAGATATCGATGGCCGGATCGTTCGTGAGGCGATGCGGCGGAGAGCCCTGACGCGCGACCCGGAAGAGTTCTGCTGCCCCGTCGACGCTCGAGACCAGCGCCAGCTCCTCTCCGGTCGGGTCGAAGCGGCCTCGATATTTTGGCAGGCCCTCGAGGAGATCGCGCAGGATCGGACCGGGGGTCACCTCGTCGGAGCGCGAGGTGATCGAAAAACCGGGCTGCCCTCCGTCATAGTTGGTGTAGAGCACGGCCCGCCCATCGGGCGTCCACTCCGGGAACATCTTGAGCGTCCGGCTCGCGGTGGCCGGACGCTGATCCCGGCCGTCGGCGCTCATCACGTAGATCTCGCGCTGACCCGTCCGGTCCGACACGAAAGCGATCTCGGTCGAGGCCACGCCCCGCAACCCGGTCAAGGCCTCGACGACATCGTCCGCGACCGAGCGACCCAGCTTCGCGAGCGCGTCGCGCTCGACCACGTGACGCGCCGACGCGAGTTCGCGGCAGCTCGCGACTTCGACGATCCGCACGTCGACGCCCAGCCGCGCCCCTTCACGTCGCACCTCGCCCAGCAGCAATGCGTTCGCACCGCTCTGCTTCCAGGGCTCGCAGTCGAGCTTCTCCTCAGTCAGCAGCGGGCTCACCTCCGAGGCGAGATAGGCCGCGTGATCGAGTGGGACGACTTCGCTCGAGAAGCGCAGCCCGCGCTCGATCTCTTCACGCAGACTCTCGACGCGATCCTCCCCCACTGGCGGCCCGACCGACCCGAAGCGTGGCACCGCCGCGCGATACGAGGCCGCGCCGCCGGGCGCCACCTCGAGCGTCGGCAGGGGCCCCCGCTCATTCGAGAGGTCCTTCGCAAGCCCCTCGCCCGGGAAGGCGCCCAGGACCCCCCACACGATCAAGCCGAGCGCCGTGCTGATCTCCCGCCTCATCCTGCCCTGCATACCCTTTACCGCTCCTCCGAGGTCAGATCCAAACGACGTGGCCCCGGTTCGGGCGGCGCCGGGAAGGGCACCGCGAGTTGGACTGCTGCGATCGCACGGCGGTCGAAGTCGAGATCCCCCGAACTCCGCAACAGCCGGGGCTCCCCGGCGATCCCCCCGCTGGTGAGGACCTGGACCTCGAGCTGGGCCCGGAGGCCTCGTCCGCGATAGCGCGCCAGGTCGACGAAGCGCCGCGAGATCTGCGCGACCGCGCGGCGATCCCATTCTCGCTGCTCGGCCGAGACTTCGATCCCTGGACCGGGTCGGCCCGCCGCAGCAGAATCCGACTTCAGCTGTTCAGCCGCCTCGCGCTCGGCCGCAGACGACTCGAGGAGCGCCGACACGTCGTCGCCTCCGAGCTCGGCCATCAGCGCGGCCATCGCCGCCTTGTCGTCTCCGACCGAAGGCTCCGAGCGGCGACGCACGCGCGCGGCCGGGGCCGGTGGGGGCACAGGCTTCGGCTCCGGCGCCACCTCGGGCGGCTTCGCTGGAGCCGGCTTCGCTTCACGGATCCGACCCGGCGTTTCCTCGGGCAAGACCTGCACCGGCGCCTCGACCAGCGGCGGGGCCGGCAGGGGCGGCGCCACCACCGGGGCCGGCGGGGGAACGGCCGCAGGCCTCGGAGCGGGAACGGCCGCAGGCCTCGGAGCCGCAGGCGTCGGCGCGGGGCGAGCGGGTTTCACAGCAGGGCCGGGCGGTAGGGCCACCAATTCTACGGCGAGCGCCTGCGGCGCGGGGGGCAGGGGCTTGGGCGGCGAGGCCGCGAAGGTCAACAGCATCACGCCGTGGATCGCGAGCGAAACGGCCATCGCGACCCGCAACCGCCGTCGATGATCCAACAGGTGCTCGTCGTGCCAGACGGCAAGATCCGCACTCACCGCTCTTCCTCGGTGACGATCCCGAGCCGCGTCGCACCCGCCCGGCGCGCCGCCGCCATCGCCTCCACGACGACGCCGTAGGCCGCCTCCTCATCCGCTCTCAGGAAGACCTCTTTAGAGCCTCGGGCCTCGAAGATCGCCTCGAGCTTTGCCTGCAGCTCGGCGATCGGCACGATCCGGCGCGCCAGCGAATACTGGCCCTCCTTCGTCACGGTCAACACCAGGGGAGCATTCGGCATGCGGATCGGCTGCGTCGTCGTCTCGGGCAGGTTCACGTCCATGCCCTGCAGCATCAGCGGCGCCGTGACCATGAAGATGATCAACAGCACGAGCACGACGTCGACGAAGGGCGTGACGTTGATCTCGCCATTGCCCCGCCGCGCCCTGCCCCGTGAGAGCCGCACCGCCATCCCCTGCCCCTCTCAGTCGAGCCCGAGGGACCCGCGCGATCGCGCTGCCCCTCCCGGCATCGCGCGTTCGGCGGCGGCACTCGAAGCTGCGGGGGGCCGCCCCCTCACTACGAGCCCGATATCATCCTGGAATTGTGAGGAAAAGCGCTCCAGCGTCGAGAGCATGCCGTCGATTCGGCCTCCGAAGGCGTTGTAGGCAATCGTCGCCGGGATCGCGGCCAGCAGTCCAACGGCGGTTGCCACCAGCGCCTCGGCGATCCCCGGACCGACGACGGCGAGCGATGCCTGGCCCGCCTCCCCGATGCTCTGGAACGCGGCAATGATGCCGACGACCGTGCCGAAGAGGCCGATGAAGGGAGCCGCGCTGCCCGTGGTCGCGAGAAAGGGCATGCCGCGTTCCAGTCGGCGCATCTGGGCGCTCGCACTCCAGGCGATGGAGCGCTCGAGCTGCGTGACGATCCGATCGCGCGACACGTCCGCGGCCTGGGTCTCGCGTGCCCGTTGCAATTCGCTCCCGGTGGCCAGAAAGACCACGGCCAGAGGGCTGCGGTCGAGATGTCTCGCCGCATCGAACGCCTCACTGAAGCTCTCGCGCTGATAGACCTCCAGGAAGGCCTCGCTATCCTGATCTGCGGTACGCAGCTCCCACCACTTCACGACGATGATCGTCAGAGAGGAAAGGGAGAAAACCAGCAACAGCAACAGAACGAGCTTGACGATGAGACCTGCCTGAAGGACCAGGCTGATCAGGTCGAAGCTCACGGCGGTCACCCCCTCACGCCTCTGATTCGATCACATTTCTAGATGGACCGATCCGAGCGTCCCGCCCCGTCGAGTCGACCGGCGATCGCCGACCAAGACCGAGCAAGAAGATGGATCGGATCGTTCCGAGCCCTCGATAAACCTTATGCGACGCCGGCCTTCGCCTGCGTCGCGAGCCCACCGAGACACCGGCACCGCACCGGCAGTGCTGCGAAATTAGGGGAGAAGAGATTCCATGACCATGCGCATCCAGATCACGGCCGGCGGGGCGGGAGAAGTCAAGGCCGAGACCGTGGTGATCCCGATCACGCGCCGGGGCGCAACCCCCGAGCGACTGCCCCAGGGACTCTCTGGCCTCGACCGCCGGATGGACGGACGCCTCTCCGACGCGCTCGCCGCAGGAGACTTCAAGGCCGGGGTCGGCGACCGCCTCGCGGTCTACGGCCCCCGAGGCCAGGACCTCGTGCGCGTCATCTTTCTCGGGCTCGGCGAAGCCGACGAGGTCGACGATGCTCGACTGAGAGAGCTCGGCGGACGGGTCGGTCGCGAAGCCGCTCGCCCCGGACGCAACGACCTCGCCCTCATCGTCCCGACCGGCGCCGGGCTCGCACCCGAGCGGTCCGCCCCGCTGCTGGCGGAAGGCGCGCTGCTCGGCCATTACCGGTTCGACCGGCACCAGACCAGCGGGAAGAAGAAGAAGGGTCGCACGAGGCTGCGCCTCGTCTATGTCCGCAAGGCCAAGGACCTCACCGGGCTACGCGCCGCCGTACGCAGCGCGGTCCAGATTGCCGAGTGCCAGCTCGAGGCCCGCGACCTCTCGAACGAACCGCCGAACGTGCTCTATCCCGAGAGCCTCGCCCGTGCGGCCCGGCGCATGGCCCGCTCGGTGGGGCTTCGCTGTCAGGTGATGAACGTGCCTGAAATGGAGCGGCTGGGGATGGGCGCCCTGCTCGCGGTCGGACAGGGCAGCCTACGGCCGCCGCGCATGATCGTGCTCGAGCACGGGGCGACTCCGGCTCGAAAGCGCAAGGGCACCCTCGCCATGATCGGAAAGGGCATCACCTTCGATTCAGGAGGGCTCTCGCTCAAAACCGCCGGCGGGATGCTGGAAATGAAACACGACATGTCCGGTGCGGCCTCGGTCTTCGGCGCGATGCGTGCCATCGCGACCCTCGACCTGCCGATCCACGTGGTCGGCATCCTGCCCGCAGCGGAAAACATGCCGAGCCACATGGCCTACCGACCCAGCGACATCATCGAAAGCGCTTCGGGCCAGACGATCGAGATCGTGAATACCGATGCCGAGGGGCGGCTGGTGATGGCCGACGCGCTCGACCTCGCGGTGAAGCGCTACGCGCCCGACGCAATGATCGACATCGCCACCCTGACCGGCGCCGCCATGATGGCCTTCGGACCCTGGGCGACCGCGGGCCTCGGCAACGACGACGACGTATTGGCAGAGCTGCAGGCCGCCGGCGACGTCACCGGAGAGACGGTCTGGCCCATGCCTCTGCTCGACGCCCACACCAAGGCGATGCGAAGCAAGGTCGCCGACTGGAAGAACTCCGGCGGACGAGACGGCGGCATCTCCACCGCCGGCGCGTTCCTACAGGGCTTCGTCGGTGACACGCCCTGGGTCCATCTCGACATCGCGGGCTCCGGAATGACGGGGAGTCAGACGCCCCTGCACCTGGGCGGCGGCACCGGGGTGGGCGTACGCCTGCTGACCGAGTGGGTCCGCGCTCGCTCGCAGTAGCGCATTCGACTCGCCTGCCCCGAGAGCACGCAACACACCGTTGCACCCCTAGACGACGCGGAGTTCGGGAACCATTCTCTGCGCCGCGTCGACCCACGATCGACTCGGATCCAGGGATCGCCGGACCGAGATCGAGCACCTAGGAGAAACCCATGACTCGCTTCCTGCTCCCCGCTCTCGCGCTCGCAGCCTTCGCGCTGCCGACCCTCGCCCACGCGGGCGACGCCGCTGCCGGCAAAGCCACCTACGAGACCAACTGCAGTTCGTGCCACGGCGCGACGGGCAAGGGGGACGGTCCCGTGGGCGCAGCTCTCCCGCCGCAAATGAAGCCGCGCGACTTCTCGGTCGGCGAGTTCAAGTTCGACACCGACGGCGACGGCGAGACGGGCACCGACGCGGACATCAAGAACGTCCTCGCCAATGGCGGCGCCAAGTACGGGGGCAACCCGCTGATGGCGCCCTGGCCGCAGATTCAGGGCGATGATCTCGACAACATCATCGCCTACGTGCGCTCGCTCAAGCAATAACGCGAAGAGATCGCCCAGCCCGCTCTGGCCCAGAGCGGACAGGCTCGACGAAGCGCGTGGCCGGGTTTGCTCTAGCGAACCAGGCGACGCGCTTTGCTACTTTGGGGCGTGACCACGGCCAACGGCGGTTCCCCGTGAGCGGGAAGCCGGCCCGCGGACGTCACGAAGGACCGCCGCTCATGCGCCGAAATGCCCTCGCCTACTCGACGGCCGTCGTCCTCGCGGTGGGCGCAGCGAGCGCGACAGGCGCGGCGAACGCGCAGGGGCCGGCCGCCGTCGAGAACGATTCCCCCCCCTCGCTGAGGCCCCTTCCCGAGCAGCTCCTCGAACCGGCTGAGCGCGGCGAGGCGATCTATGTCGAGCGCTGCGCGCAATGTCATGGTGAATCGGGGATGGGAGACGGACCCGTCGGCCGATCCTTGACCCAGCTCGACCGCCCGATGCCCGACTTTGCCGCCCGGGAATACAACCTCGACACGAACCGAGATGGTGAGACCGGCACGGACGCGGACATCGAGAACATCCTCGAGCGAGGGGCGCTCGTCTACGGAGGGTCCATGATGATGGGCCCTGTCCCGGAACTGAGCGAGACCGACCGCGACGGCCTGATCGCGTTCATTCGCTCGCTCGAGCAGTAGCCCTTCGCGATCAGGCCAATCGGCCACGAAGTGCGACGAGTCGACCTCGTCCACTCCGGCGGGCCCGGCAGGCCCTTTGCTATCATCCGCCCCGGACGACCCATGGAACCCCTCCCCTCCGACCCCGCCAGCAAGGATGCGCCCGACCCCACGGACGCGTCGTCCCACGTCGAGCCTGGCCATGCCGAGGCCCACGACACGGCCGACGCGGACGACACCAACGAGGTCATGAACGAGGCCGAGTCGACCGAGATCGAGGCGCTCGCGGCTGAGCAAGCCGAAGACGACCGCGAAGACGGCCCCGCCCCCGAGATCATCGATGTCTCCGGAGACGCGACGAAAAAGGGCCCGAGCGCACAACTGCCGATCCCCGCCGACCCGAACGCGCCCGGCGTCTCCCAGGCCAGCGCGCTCACCGCCTACATGTCCCAACTCAAGCATCACGCTCCGATCACGCGTGAAGAGGAACACGAGTTGGCGGTCCGCTGGGTCGAGGACGGCGACGTCGACGCCGCCAAGCAACTGGTGCTCTCCAATCTCCGGCTCGTCGTCAAGATCGCCATGGAGTACCGACGCGCCTGGACCAATACGCTCGACCTGATTCAGGAGGGCAACGTGGGACTCATGGAAGCCGTCCAGCGCTTTGATCCCTACCAGGGGGTCAAGCTCTCCTCCTACGCCGTCTACTGGATCCGCGCCTACATCCTCAAATACATCTTGGACAATATGCGGAGCGTCCGCCTCGGCACGACCCGCGCCTCGCGCAAGCTCTTCTTTCGTCTCAACAAGGAGAAGCGTGAGCTCGAACGCCAGGGCTACGAAGTCGAGCCGAAGCTGCTGGCCGAACGCCTCGAGGTCTCCGAAGACGACGTCATCGACATGGAGGCCCGCCTCTCCCGCCCCGACGTCTCCTTCGACGCCCCCCTACGCAGCGGCGAGGCAGACGGCATGACCTTCGGCGATCGCATGGCCGCACCGGGCATCAGCAGCGAAGCCACCGTCGGCGCCAGAGAGTTGCGAGCCGTCTTCCTCGAGAAGATCGGGGACTTCGCCGAGTCTCTGGGCGACCGCGATCGACAGATCCTCGACGAGCGCATTCTGGCGGAGGAGCCGCGCACGCTCGCTGACCTCGGCGGCGAGTTCGAGGTCTCGCGCGAGCGGGTCCGACAACTCGAAGCCAAGCTCGTCAAGCGCCTCCGCACCTACATGGAGGAGAACCTCGTCGACTTCGAATATTACGGACCCCAGGGAGGATGATCGCGTGAGCCTCAGGACGAGCGTCGCGTGGCGCGCGCGCGTCGTGCTCCTCGCCGGCACGCTGCTGATCCTGGTCGCCTGTGACCCCGAGCCGTCGTGGACAGGCCCCTCGGTGCAGATCGGGTCCCAGCGCATCCGCGTCGAGGTGGCCGACACGCCCGAGCTACAGCGTCGGGGACTCGGCTACCGAGATCGCCTGCCCTGGGACCAGGGCATGTATTTCCCCTACGGAGCGCCCGGCATCCAGAGCTTCTGGATGAAGGGCATGCGCTTCCCGATCGACATCGTTTGGATCCGCCACGGTCGCATCGTGGACCTCCACACCAACGTTCCCTTCGTCCCCGGCGAGAACGGTCCGACGGTGACGCCACGCGAGTTGGTCGACGCCGTGCTCGAGGTGCCGGCCGGCTACGCGCAGGCGAGCGGTTGGCGGATCGGAGACCGCGTCCGGTTCGAGAGGCCTTCCCCCCCGTAGCGAGCCTTGCAGCCCCCCTAATTGCCTCGATCAGGGGTCGTCGTTCCGCGCGGCGGGCAAGGTCCATTCGGGGAACTCGCGCCGGACCTCCTCCTGGACCGCCTCGTCGAGCCCCTGCGCGTCCAGGCCGATGACCTCGTGCAAGGCCTGATCGACGGAGAAGCCCTCGCCGAGGCGCTCGAGCAAAAGGCGGCGGGCCGCGACGTCGGTCCGCACGTGGAGATAGTCGACCGTCACGACCGACTGCAGATAGGCATTGCGCGCCTGCTCATCGCCGAGACCCGAGAAGCTCCGAGCGATCGAGGAGAGCGGGATCCAGGCATCGAGCTCGATGTTCGCGCGGAGCGCGGCGCGTTCGCTGCGCGTCGAGACGGACAGGTTCCGCGCCCCTCGCTCGATCCGCTCGGCCAACCCCTCGTTCAACCAGTAGGGCCGGTCGCCCCCGGTCACCTCCCGGAAGACCGCGTGCGCGTACTCGTGATAGAGGAGCCCGCGAAGCGAATCCGTCGGATGAGCCGGAGAGGCGACATGGATGCGACCATCGAAGAAGCCCACGGTCTGAAACGAGAAGCGGTGCGCGTGGGCCCGGATGTAGGCGGCGCGCCCGTAGAGCACCACACCGAGCGGCTCCAGCGGCAATACGCCGAGTTCCCGCGAGACGTCCGTGCGCGCCGCGCGCAGGAAACCCAGCACGCGCGTCGCGTAATCGCGAGAGACCTCCCCGATCTCGGCATCCACCTCGACGCGGAAATGCTCGTCACGGACTGCCTCGAACTCGAGTGGCCCATCGAGTTGCTCTGGATCCGCAAGACGGCGCTCGTCCACGAGCACCGCGAGGCGGGCCTCGGCCCGGCTTCGCCAGGGCACGAGATCGGGCCCCGCTCCATCAAGGAAGAGTCGCAGGTGGCGCTCGGCGCTCGCAATACGGCCGCGCGCGCGCGCCAGAGAAGCCAGGTACCAATGCGCCTCCGGGCGACGCGCGTCCAGGCGGAGAACACCACGCAGGGTCGAGTCCGCACGCGCGATCTCCCCTCGCTCGAGGTCGGCTCGCGCGCCGCGCAACAGACGCAGGACGCGATCGTCGCCAAAGCTCGAGTCGCTGCCGATCAGCCGCGGGCCCTCGAACTCGTCCCCCCAGACCGCCCGAAGCGTCTCGATCCCGTTTTCCTCGACCGAGCGCGCATCGACGGGACCTGCCTCCGCATCGTCGCTGAAATGGGTCACTCCCGACGAATCGACCCAGAAACGGATCTGCGCTGACAACGGCGGGACGAAAACCACGAACAAAGCGACGCTCGTGCCCAGAGCGGTCCCGAGCACTCGACGCCGGAGAGGAGATCTCATAGAGGCCTCATCGGCCCTCCCCCCAACCCGCTTGACGTCCCCGCGGCCCGTGCGGGTCAGCGCGTCTTCGTCGCCTCCCCCGCCAGATGACCCAGCTCCGGCACGATGAGCTTGTCCATCGCGAGCGACACCGCGCCGCGCGAACCCGGGATCACGAAGACGACCTTGCCCTCCTTCAAGCCGGCGAGCGCCCGAGACAGCAGCGCCGCGGAGCCGATGTCCTCATAGGAGAGCAGACGGAAGAGCTCCCCAAAGCCTGGAATGACCCGGTCGAGCAAAGGCTCGACCGTGTCGGGGGTCACGTCGCGGGGGGCGATGCCCGTGCCCCCTGTAAAGACGACAGCCCGGGCGTCGACTTCAGCCAGGATCGTCTCCAGGGCGCCCCGGATCGCCTCGGGCTCGTCTGGCACGATGCGACGCGCCACCACCGGGTGACCCGCCGCCACCAGCTTCTCCTCTACCCGCGCGCCACCGGTATCGGTCTCGAACGTTCGCGTGTCACTCACCGTCACGACCGCCGTCGGTACGGCCTCCGGCGCTGCGCGTCGATGATGGTGCCCCTCGTGCCCGGGGTTGTTGTGCGCCGGGGGGTCCGCGGGATCGCCTGAGGGCTTGTGATCGGCGTGGTCGCTCATACGCGCCCCGCGTCCTGAATGCGATCAAGCATGGTCATCCACCCAATAGGCGCCGTCCGTAGCGACCTCTCGCTTCCAGATCGGCACGGTCACCTTCAGCGTGTCGATCGCGAAGCGGCAGGCCTCGAATGCTTCCCCCCGATGAGCCGAAGCGGCCACGACGACGACCGCCGCGTCCCCGATTTCAAGGCGGCCCACACGATGCGCGATCGCGACTCGGGTCCCCGGCCACCGGGTTGCCGCCTCGTCGACGATCTTGTCCATCTCGCGTTCGGCCATCGCCGGATAGGCCTCGTACTCGAGATGCTCGATCGAGTGGCCTCGGGCGTGATCCCGCACCCGACCGATAAACGAGACGATCCCGCCGGCGTCCGGGCCTCCGACGCGAGAGGCGACTTCGTCCTCGTCGAGCGCCGACTCAGAGATCGTGCAGCGCTTCGTGCTGCCATCTCCGCCCGCCACCGGTGGTAGGAAGGCGACCTCGTCCCCCGCAGAGAGAACTTCATTCTCATCAGCGATTTCCAGATTGACGGAAGCCGCGAGTCGATCCCCGAGCTCCTCGACGAGAGCATGACGCGCGGCAAGCCAATCGCGTAGGTCGCGTACCCGCGCCCCCTCGGACAACTCGACGTCCAGGCTGGACTCACCCACCTCGGCGCGCAGAGAACCAAATAATTTCAATGTGATCTTCATGAGTGCGCAAGCCTACCCGCCTGGCGGGCCCGTCTCAATTCGAAGCGCCGCGCTTATTCGTTTGTTTTCCCCTACACGGCCACTATGCAGTGACGCCCATCACATCGAGAGCGGTGCCACTTACCGAAACTTTTCTCAAATGGCCGATCGACCCGCTTTTCGAGGGATTCCGCTGGGTTGATCGTGCGCTATCTGCTCTCACCGATACTCTCTCACGACGCCGATCAGAAGGTCGGCCGGGAATCGTCGGGAAGCTGGGCCAAATGGGGGGCCCGTGCTCATTCACCACGACAGCCGAGACCGCTCACATATCCGGCGGAGCCAGCGCACGGCGATCCACCAAGAAATTGTGAGTGCCCGCTGCTCGCGTTGGGGGACGTTTGCCCTGGCGACCATTGCACTCGCCCTGCTGGGCGGTTGCAGCTCAGCCGGGGGCGGCTCCGGCGAGATCGCCAGCGCCAACAACGAGTCCTCTGCGCAGGACCCGATCTATCTGGATCCCGGGCAGACCGCGGCGGTCCTCGGCTGGTCACCATCCGAAGGAAGAGTCGAGCGCTACCTGGTCTTCGAGGCCAGGAACGGTGCAGAATTTACGTTCCATAGTTCGACCGAAGCGACGAGCTTCGAAATCACGGGAAGCCCTGGAGAATCGGTGCAGATCTCGGTCATGGCCCTCAGCGCGAGCGGCGACCCTAGCGAGACCTCCCCCGCTTCCGCCCCAATCGTATTCCAGGCCGAAGAGGCGGAAATTGCCTCCATCGCCAAGCGAACGGCCAGTCCAAGAACCACCTCCGAGCGCGCCGCCGTCGTCGAGGAGCGTGGCGTGGCCGAGCGCAATCAGGACGACGTCGCCAAGCCCCAGACGGAAGCGACAGAAGTCGCCGCGAGCGCAGAGGTGGAGACCGAAACGAGCGATCTCCCCCGGTCGCTGCGTGCCCTGCTGATTGGCGGCGACGCGCGACTCCCCGAGCAAGGCCTCTCGCCCGCTGCGCGGGATTGGCTGCAGGCCCGCGTCGACACGGAAATCAGCGCGGGCGTCACGCTCATGGGCACCGGTTGGGACGACGACGACACGCTGCGGGACGTGATCTGGCTGGATGCAGCGGGGCAACTCCTGGTGTCCGACGGACAAGCCCTGCTCGAGGTAGAAGACGTACCGGCCACATTCATGGAAGCCCTGCAGCTCGAACCGACCGAACGCTTCATCGGCCTCGCCGACTTCGATGGGGACGGCCGCGGGGAATGGTTGCTCGAAGACACGGCGACCGGCGAGATCTGGACGGTCGGCGGAAGGTCCGATGCGAACCTCGCCGCGCCCTCAGCCCCCGACTCCCGCCTGGCGGGGCATGGCGACTTCAACGGAGACGGGCAGTCTGAGCTGCTCTGGATGGCGCCCGACCGGACAATCGCGTTGACCCAGCCGGGGGGCGCGCCGCCGCTGCTGCAGGCGGACTCCTTCCATCCCCGTGGCTTCGAACCACTCGCGATTGCCGATCTGGACGGAAACGGCCGCGATGACCTGCTGGGTCGCGACGCCGAGGGTCGCCTCGTCATGGCCCTCTCGAGCAACGAAGAGGGGCCGATCGAGATCCAATGGCATGCGGGCCCGGAAAGTTCGACGGACGGGCTCGACCTCATCGCCACGCTCGACCTCGACTCCGATGGCGCCGCGGAGCTGGCCTGGCTCCACGGGGACAGCGTCGAGATCTGGAGCGCCGAGAGCGGCATCCGGGCGCGCTGGGACCTCTGACCGAGACATCCGCACCGGCTCTACGCAGAGGGAAGGGGCGCATCCGTGTGCGATCGGCCCAGCCGGGCAAGCTCCGTTCGCCTTGGTCCGGTTCCCCAAACGAGAGTGGCCCCGCCCATTGCGTTCGCACGCATCAGGCGGGGCCGGCCCCCCATGAAACCTCGCACGCGCCCAGCGGACGCGATGCAAAAACCTTCGTTTGTCCTAGGCACCGCCCTCGGTCGGATTCAAAGGCGCCCCCGGCTTGGCGGACGCCTGACCCGGTTTGGACATCTTCACCCCCCCGTTGAGCTGCGCGCCCTCTTCCATGATCACGATGGGACTCTCGAGATCACCATTCACGACCGCTGTCTTATGCAGCACGATCTGCTCACTTGCAGAAACGTTGCCCTCGACATGGCCGCTCACGACCACGCGCTCGGAGCTGACGCGAGCCACGATATGACCCGTCTCCCCGATGATCAGCGTGTTCTCGCTCGAGATCTCGCCGCTGAAGAGTCCGTCGATCCGGACCGTGTCCTTGAAAGAGAGTTTGCCTTCGAACTGAGAGCCCTGGTCGATGAAGGCGGTCAGGTTGCCAAAACCGCCCGACGACGCCCCCGACGCTGATTTATTGCTTCCACTCGACACAGTCGCTCCGTCCTTCCCTCGGCCGAATCCGCTGATCGCCATTTCCGGCTCCTGCCTCCTCGATAATGCCTGACACCGTTCGTATCGACGCAGGCCCCACGCATCTTGAGCCCCATCCCCTCAAAAAACCGGAGGCCCTCGAGCCCCACCGAGACCCGACGGTCGTGACGCGAGCCGGGTGATCCCGCTAGACTGCGGCGCCATGGAACGCGAGTCCCATGGGGAGAATGATCCTGCGACCCTCCTGCGACGCTCGGTCGAGAGCGGGCGGATCCACTCCGCCTATCTCTTCACGGGTGCGGGTGACCTCCCGCGCGAAACGGCGAGACGTTTTGCCCGCGCCCTCGTCTGTACCGCCCCCGCCGCGGGCGCGGAATGCGAGCGCTGCGCGAGTTGTCAGCGGTCCCACGAGGACCCGGACACGACGCCGCCGATCGCGCTCGACGGCAAGGGCAAGCGTGGACCGACCCATCGGCATATCGGCGACCACCCGGATCTGCTCTGGGTAGAAAAGGGCGCAGAGGACACCCGTATCACGATCGGCCAGATCCGTGACATCCAGACGGCGCTGCGGCTCGGCGCCAACGAGGGCGGCCGGAGGATCGCGGTCATCGATGGCGCGGAGTGGCTCAACCCACAGGCCCAAAACGCCCTGCTCCGCCTCCTCGAAGAGCCGCCAAGTGGGACGAGCCTGATCCTGGTCGCCAGCCGCGCGTCCGCGATCATCGCCACCATCCGTTCCCGCAGCGTTCGCATCCGCTTCCCGGATGAAATGGGCCTCGGCCTACGAGATCCCGACGCGCCACCCGAGGTGGTCGAGATCGTCGAGATCCTCGACGCGTTGGGACGTCAATCGGTCGGAGGGCTGCTCGACTTCGCAGAGCAGTACCGAGGCGCCCGCGCCGTCGCAGCAGAGAGCGTGACGCTCCTGATCGATGTTTCGGCCGAATGGCTCCGCGAAGAGGTCAAGGGGCGAGTCGTACGCGGCGAGACACCCGCCCTCCGGACCCTCGACGCTCATCGCAGCCTCCAACAACTGCGCCGGGAGCTGATCCAACGCAACGCGAACCCCCAGATGGTCGCAGAGCGGCTCCTACTGGGGCTTCGCGACGCCGTCGCCTGACCGGCTCCATCCCGCTCTGGCCGCTCTGGCCGCGGTGGCCGCGGTGGCCGCGCCGCACAAAAAAGGAACCCGAACCCATGTGGCTGGACAGTCATTGCCACTTGACCGCAGATCGATTCGACGAGGACCGGGAGGCCGTCCTCGAAAGGTGTTTTGCGACCGACGTCCAAGAGCTGGTCTCGATCGGCTCGGGCTACGGCATCCGCGGGAACGCCGACGCGATTGTGCTCGCCGAGAGCGACCCCCGAATCTGGGCGACGGTCGGGGTCCACCCCCACGAGGCGGGCGATCTAGACGACGAGAACCGCGCCGCGATCCGCACCTGGCTGAAACACGACCGGGTCGTCGCTCTCGGCGAGTGCGGACTGGATTACCATTACATGAACTCCCCCCGAGAGACCCAGCGAGCCGTCTTCGCGGAGCAGGTCGCCCTCGCGCGCGAGCTGGACATGCCCGTCTCGATCCACGTGCGCGGCGAAGAGCCGAACGCCTACGAAGAACTGCTCGAGATCTGGATCGCGGAAGGTCGAGGCGCCCTCCAAGGCGTGCTGCATTGCTACTCGGGCACGCTCGATTTCGCGCGACGTGCCCTCGAACACGGCTTTTACGTCTCTTTTTCCGGGATCGTCACCTTCAAGAAGAGCGAGGCCTTGCGCGAGACCGCCCGCGGTCTCCCCCTGGAGCGGTTGATGGTCGAGACCGACGCTCCCTTCCTCGCTCCTCAGGGCCACCGGGGCCGAAGAAACGAACCCGCCTGGGTCTCGGTCGTGGGCGAGACCCTCGCTCGACTCCACCAGCTCCCGGTCGAAGCGGTCGCCGAGCAGACCACTCGAAACGCCCGCCGCTTTTATCGCCTCTCGGACTGATCGGTCCGCCTGGCACAGCCCGAGGCCCGCCACGGGGCGGCGCCGATCGGAGTTCCACTCCATGCCCCTCTCTGCTTCCGACCCCGACCTCTCGCTCCGTCTCGGGCTGGCCCGCGAACTCGCGGCGCGGGCCGGGGCCATTCAGCGTGACCGATTCGAGACCGGCCTCTCGATCCAGACCAAGAGCGCAACGATCGACCTCGTCACAGAGGTCGATCGTGCCTGCGAGGCGCTGATCGTCGAAGAACTCGAAGCGAGCCTCCCCGAAGACGCCATCCTCGCCGAAGAGGGGCACGGAGACGACCGCGACGCGCCCTTCCGATGGGTCATCGATCCACTCGACGGCACGACCAACTTCGCTCACGGCTTCCCCCGCTTCTGCGTTTCGATCGGCGTCGAGAAGCGAGGCGAACGCGCGCTCGGAGTGGTCTACGACCCGCTCCTCGACGAGCGTTTCGAGGCCGTCCGGGGCGAAGGCGCCTGGCTGGGGACCCGTCGCCTCCACGTCTCGAAGGAACCCGAGCTCGGCCGCGCACTCGTCGCGACCGGCTTTGCCTACGACGTCCACCGCAGCGAAGACGACAACCTCGCGAGCTTCCGAAACGTCGTAAAGACCGCGCGCGGGATTCGTCGAGACGGCAGCGCAGCGCTCGACCTGTGTTATGTCGCCGCGGGACGACTCGACGCGTACTGGGAGCTGAAGCTCCACCCCTGGGACGTCGCCGCTGGATTCCTGATCGTGGAGGAGGCGGGCGGACGCCTGAGCAACCTGGACGGAGGCCCCGCCGACGGCAGCGGGCGGGAGGTCGTCTCATCCAACGGTGCCGTCCATGAGGCCCTCCTCGCCCAGCTCGTTCGAGCCACGGCCTAACGGGCCGCGAAAATCAGAGGGCGGGCCCGGGCCCCGCCTCTTCCAGCTCGACGGCCGAAACCTCCAGCTCCGCGCGGTACGCCGAGGCCGAAATGGGAAGACGCTCCACCTGCTCGGGAGCCAACAGATAGACCGCCGGATCTCGAGCCCGTTGAACGAAGAGGCCCCGGTCGGAATCGAGGCGCCCGAAGGCGAGATCCGCGAGCACCTCTGCTTTCGCCGCGGATTGCCGACCGCCCAGAATCCTCAGCTGCGCGAGCGGCGGCGAGAGTCCCAGGCTCGCGAGTTCACGCTCACCCATCTCCTCGGCGAATAGACCATCGGCCTCGAGGTTCGACAACCGCCGCACCAGATCGCTCGCGCGATCCGGGTCGAGGGGGCGCCCGGGACTGACCCAACCCGAATCCTCTAGCTCCGCGACGACAGTCATCGGCGCCTCGCGAACGGAACCCTGCGCGGGGAACTCGAATTCGAGCCGGCGAGCCGACACGAGCTCGAAATCCGCGAGCCGCTTGAATCGATAGGCGAAGAGCGTCCGCGGAAAATCGTCGAGTCGCTCGCCGGGAATCCGATAGAGCCTCCCGCCAGGTGCCTCGAGGAGACGATCTTCGCCAACCGCGCCCGCGATCCGGGCGGCGTGTTCCTCTTGGCCACCCGACACGCTCCAGCGAAATTTCATCGCGGTCTCGGCGAGCGCCGCGCGCTCTGCCTCGCTCGGCTCATCCACGAAGCCCGACGCGCGCAGGTAGATCAGGTCCGAGAGCACGTCGCGCACCGTCTCCCCGTCCGCGGCCCCCTGGATTGGAGCCACGACACGCCAATCTCCGGCGGCGCCGTGCTCGAGCGAAACGCCCACATCGCCACCCGGCCAGATCAGATCGAGTGTCTCCACGTCGCCGCTCTCGAAGGGGAAGATGCGGCGATCGCGCAGGTCGTCGAGATTACGCCGAAAGGCGTTGACTCGATAACTGTCCACGAAGGCCACCTCGTCGTCGGCGAGCCGTGCGACGTAGCGATGTCCCCCGACCGGAGTGTCTCGGCCGATCCGAAGCCCGTATGAAGCGCCCGCCACCTCGAAGCGGACGGCCTCGGTCCCCGCCCCGAGCCCAAAGCTCGAAAGGTCGCTCACCGGCCCGACCCGACCCGCGCTCGGCAGGTCCGCGAGCGCGCTGGCGATCGCGTCGAGGGCCAACGCATCCGCACGTCCCTCCACCGGGCGGACGATCCTCCATTCGCCCCCGCTGCGCTCGAAACGGGCCTCTGCACCGTCGAGACTCCGCAATTCGACCGCGTCCACGGCCGTTGCGAGAAAGCCAGAATGGACCTTCGAGGACTCCTCGATCTCCGCGCGCCGTTCGACCTCACCCTGAATCTCATAGAAATAGACGAAGCCCCCGAGCGCGGCGGCGACGAGCGCGAGGA
>Ga0315332_10000168_pt1 | contig 25227 bp, 24 predicted proteins | sample M110034915metaG_FD_203455 | JGI IMG/M metagenome (GOLD analysis project Ga0315332, IMG submission 203455) | Ammonia-oxidizing marine archaeal communities from Monterey Bay, California, United States - M1 100m 34915 | ecosystem: Environmental > Aquatic > Marine > Intertidal zone | place: USA...
AAATAACCATCTAAATGAAGTTCATTGTTTATTGTAAAATTTGAGTTATAATGATTAAAGAAAAAACCTGAACCACAACCAATACCAACATTTAACTCATCATCTAATGTAAGAGACCCAAAATTGTGACCTACAGGTTTCGAATCATTAGACCCACAACTCTGCGGCTCAATTCTAATAGAATTAATATGAAAAACCCCATAATTAAAAAACTCACCTTTGTTATTTACGTTTTTTCCAATAAACATATCAGATGAATTAGTTGTAAAAACTGTTGCATTCGAATCAATTATTATAACACCTTGAATTGTTTGGTCGAGGTTTAAATTAACATCATGACTCACAACAATTGTATCGAATTCTGACAACGGGTTTGGTGGATTTCCATTATCCCAAATTGAAGTGCTAGTCCAGGAACCATCAGAAATTGTAGAATATTTTACTTGAGAAAAACAATACAGAGAACAAAGGCTCAAAAATATTAATATGTATGTTTTAAATCTCATTTATAAAATATGATTATTTCATAATTTACAAAAAATTACTAATACAAATTTAAGTATTTACAATATTGTAATAACTGAACAAAAAAAAAAAAATGAACATAGGAAATAAAGAATATTAAAAAGATTCAATTGGAATAAGATTAAAAGCAGTTTCATTACCCAACATACGCTTATAATCGTCTCCTAATTCCTGCATTTCTGAATCATCGCTTTCATAAAACCAATCTATTTGAACATCAGATTTAATATCTGAAAGCATTCTAAAAATATTTAGAATTACAACTGATGAACTAGTATTAAAGTATTCAAATTTCACAATGAATCTTGTTTTACCTAAAGGATTCATAGCATACTGAGTAATCCAATAAATAAGCGGGTGATAAAAATCAACAGTATTTTCTGGAATAGAAATACCTCCAATCATTAATTCACCTTTTGAAGCAACAAAATGAACTTCAGGGGTTTTAACTGTTTTTTCTAAGTTAATATCTTCCATAAACGAAGTAGCAATTTAGCAATATAAAATGCATAAGCAAAGAATATTAGATGAATAGCTTGATTTGTTTTATAAATTCGCATATAAATTCTCTAAACAATGATTTCTAAAACAATTTTCACGAATATTAAAGAGCTTATTGGCGTCAAACAGGAGTTCAAAAACGTTAAATCAATTCAATTATTGAAGAAACTAAATGTTATTAATAATGCATTTTTAGTAATTGAAGACGATAAAATATTAGATTTTGGTGAAATGAACAAGTTGGATTTAGATAATCAAAAATTCGATAAAATAATAGATTTAAAAAACAAATCCATTTTACCCACTTGGAATGATTCTCATACACATCTAGTTTTTGCAGGAACAAGAGAGCAAGAATTTGTTGACAGAATAAATGGGTTAAGCTATCAAGAAATTGCAAAAAAAGGAGGTGGAATTTTAAATTCAGCAGAAAAATTAGCCAACACATCTTTTGACCAGCTTTACGAAAGTTCTGCATATAGATTAGAAAAAGTGATGAAAATGGGGACAGGCGCTATAGAAATTAAAAGTGGATATGGACTCTCTTTGAAAAATGAAATTAAAATCCTTAAAGTTATTGCTCTTCTAAAAGAAAATTACAACCTCCCCATAAAAGCTACCTTTTTGGGAGCTCATGCTGTCCCAAATGAATTTAAAAACGACAAATCAAAGTATATTGATTTAATCATAAACGAAATGATCCCGAACATATCTGCTGAAAATTTAGCAGATTATATTGATGTTTTTTGTGAAAAAAATTATTTTAATGTACTAGACATGGAAAGGATAATTGAAGCAGGTAATAAACACAATTTAAAAGCTAAGGTTCATGTAAACCAATTCAACAGCATTGGAGGTATTCAAAAAGCTGTTGAAATGAAAGCAGTTTCCGTAGATCATTTAGAAGTACTATTGAAAAATGATATTAACTCTTTAAAAGATTCCTCTACAATCCCTACTCTTTTACCATCCTGCTCTTTGTTTATTAACATTCCTTATGCAAATGGCAAAAAATTAATTGACAATGACATTCCTTTTGCACTTGCTAGTGACTACAATCCAGGTTCAACTCCAAGTGGAAACATGAATTTAGTGGTTGCACTGGCATGTATAAATATGAAAATAAACCCAGAAGCAGCGATTAATGCAGCTACAATAATGGGTGCCCATGCAATGGAATTAGAAAATTTAACAGGGAGTATTACCAAAGGGAAACTTGCAAACATAATTGTCACTGAGAATATATCTTCTTATAATTTCATACCCTATTCATTTGGAGAAAACAACATTGATCGAGTTATGATAAAAGGAAAGTGGGTATAATTAAAAATCTACCTTCACCTGAGCCATAAAAGTTCTCGGAGAACCAAAACTAGCTGGTCTAACAAGGTATTCTGTATTGAAAATGTTCTCAGCCATTAGAGCAAGAGTAGTTGATTTAAAAAGTTTAATTCTAACTCTAAAGTCCATTAGATGGTAACCCCTATTAAGTTTCTCCATTGAACTGTTAATTCCAAGATCTACTCCATTTCCAAAGTAAGATGAATTATCGTTAAATAAAGGATCTGCAAATTGCCAATCAATATTATTCATCTTTGAATTGTATTGATAAGAAAATCCGATTGATATTTTCTTTTTATAGGAAAACTCTATATCTAATCTTGCAGAAATTCTAGACCTATACTTTAAAAAATTACCTGTTGTATCTGAACTTGTATTATTAAAAGTATACCCGTGAGTATTTTGATAATTATAAGCAAAAATTGAGTCTGGATAAATTGAAACAGGGTTTGAAACATTAAAACCACTTAACACTCCAATTCCCCAATTCTCGTTAATTGAACCTTCTCCGTTAAAAGTAAATTCTAAACCTGAAATTCTAGTTTTGCCTACATTTACAGAGCTAAAACCTTGACCAAACAAAGGATCTGTAGTTGGACCCCAACCACCAAAAGTAAACTCCATCATGTTGTTATATTCCATTAAAAATCCAACCAAATCTATATATCCTTTCCATTTAGAAAAAGTAAATGATTTTTTCAATCCCAACTCAGAAGTCCAACCAGATTCAGGTTGGAGGTTTGGATTGTTGTATAAATTAATTGGGCCAATTTCTCCTTGCATAAACATTTCAGCTATAGACGGAAATCGAAAACCTTGTCCATAAGAAGTTCTAAGGTTTAACCCTTCAATAACTTCGTAATTTAGCCCACCTCTAAAAACTGGTTTTGCAATTCTAATTGTATCTAAATCAAAAATTTCATACCTAGCACCAGTCGAGATGTTAAAATCTCCAACTTTCTGATCATATTGAGTATACAAACTGTAATTAACACCTTCTAATCGACCACCATAAGAACCAGTTTCCCCCATAAATGTTGTAGCTACAAAACCACTTGTTAAGGATGTGTTTCTCTTTTTATATTGATGTTGATATTCTGAATAGGTTAAAAAAGATTCAATTAAAACATTATTATAAAAAATATTTCTTGAAAGAATTCTACTTCTAAGGGTGTGCTTTGAGTTTTCACCTAGATAAACGATAGATGGATCAATATAAAACCTTCTGCCATAATTAATGAGCATAGTTCCTTCTAAGGGAGTGTAAGCAGTAGAATCTGAGGACCACATGACAAACTTTCCATTACTTCTATTCATGTAATTTGCACTTAAACCAATTGTTACATTTTTAAAATTATACCTAGTATTAATAATAAATCTTGTCTGTTCATTTACACCATCTTTAATAAAACCCATATCGTTAAAATGGTTTCCAGAAACCAGCAAATCTAATTTTCCTATTTTTCTTAAATGACTAAAATTTAAACCTCTTTTCCACCTTGTACTGTCTCCCCACCATTTAATACTTGGGTTTTTAGGGGCATCCCAAAAACCATGAAAATAGCTAACATGAGTTTCAGGTTTTAACCCAGGCAATTTAGACCTCACATTAACTATTCCATTTAATGCAGATGAACCGTATAAGGCAGAAGATGCGCCTTTAATAATCTCAATTTGTTCGACATTTTCTAATGGAACCATATTAAATAAAACTTCTCCTTGATCAGCAGAAAGAAGAGGCATGTCATCTATCATCACAAGGACCCTACTACCAGCTCCATAGCTCCAACCACTACCAGCACGAATGTTTAACTGCCCATCTGTAATTTGAACACCAGGAGCGTTTTTAAGAACATCAGTTAAAGTAATGCAATTTTTGCTTTCAATTATACGAGCATTGATCACATCAACCGAAACTGTTACTTCTTCAAGCTTTTGTTTAAATCTCGAAGCTGAAACAACAACAACATCTAACTCATTATCAACTTCAACAAGAGATAAATGAAATGAATTTGAAATTTCATTAGCTAACAAAATGATTTTAGTTCCATAACCAACATATGAAACTTTCATTTGTTTACTTTGTTTTGGAACTGAAATATTGAAATTACCTTCCAAATCGGTAATTACACCCAATGAATCATCTACCAAAACATTTACACCAATAAGTGCCTCATTAGAAATAGAATCGACAACAGAGCCTGAAATACTTATTTCATTAGATTGAGAATGAAAGATTGAAAAAGCAAAAATACAAGCTAAAAACAGAAATAACTTAAGTTTCATATCTGAAAATTATAAACTAAATCTAAATCATTTTTAGCTTAAATAATAAAATGTCTACTTAAAAATGTTAACAATTAAATAAAATAATTTAAAAAAAACTCTAATTAAAAAGAATACTATCTAATAATTATTTGTCGTGAAATAGAATTTTTTCCATCTGTTAAATTGATTAAATACAATCCTTCCGCAAGATTATTAGCATTGAATTCAATAAAGTTTGAACCAGTGTTAATATGTTCACTTTTTAGCTTTACCAACTTACCTTTTGTGTCGTATAAAGCAACCGTTACATCACTTTTAAAATTAGAATTTAATGCAAGATTAAACAACCCCGAAGATGGGTTTGGATAAATATTAAATTCGGAAAACAAATCTTGATTTTGTAAGTCAACAGTATTATTCATTGGAGGGAAAAGAATGTAATCTACCCAAGCCGCATCAGATCCATCACTAACTGAAGCATCCTTAGAGTATATCCAAGAAAATGTATGTTGACCAGCGTTAACTGAAAATGTTTCAGCTGACCAGGTTACTTCACCACTCCACTCACCTTGCAATTGACCATCAATGTAAAATTTAAGGTAATCGTAATTAGATTCTGACGAAACTTTTTTCATGAAACTAATTTCACCATCAGCAATAACATCAACATCAATTTCCATTGTAGACAATTGGTTATCATTGATGTTTGCAGAAATGGAAGAAAAAGCACCTTCGTAAACCTCATTTGGATCTATAGACCAAGGATTTGAAGAAATAACATTCCAGTTGTAAAGATTATAATCGCCTGTTTCAAAATCTTCAGAAAAAATTCCAGCTACTTCTGTAAATGTAAAAGATTCTATATAAGGCCCATCATCTAAGTTATATGTAAATTCTAATGGTTCACCAAAAGGTGTATTAGGATCTACAACTATTTCAAAAGAACCAACATCAGCAGTATTAGCAGCTAAAGAACCAAAAGGAACTGAGCTAGTTGTTATACTAACATAAGAGCTAGAAGATGTTAATGTCCCAGTTAAAGAGTTACATGCGCTTGTTCCATTGTTATTTGAAGGCAATAAAAAATTAACAGTCTCACCTGCTTCAATTCTTCCATTATTGTTACCTAAGACATCATCAACAGTAAGGTCTCCTATTTCTAGTACAGGAGCATGAGCTGTCATTGTAAAATAAGAAATCCAAGAGTTTGAATTATTATCAGTTACAGTTATTTCATAATTAATTATTTCTAGATCTGAAATATTATTTGCAATTGAAACAGAAAATGCACCAGTTACAGTTTCTGATGAATTAGCCAATATAGTTCCCCAATTATCATTGTCATCAACTAAGGTTATATTTGGATTTGAACTAGTCAGTTGAGCAGTTACAGAAGAAGCATCAAGCAACCCAAAATTACTTAGAGTAACATCCATGACTATTAACTCTCCATAATCAACTAACCCATCATTGTTTCCTGTTGCATCAATATTAACATGGTTATCATATGCAACAAATGGGGCATTTGTACTAATTATCTGAACAGCACCAATATATGGTTGTTTATTTTGCTTAGTAACCACTACATCAGCAGTACCTACAGAAGACATTGAGTTAAAACTCAAATTTACAGATCCAGAAGCATTTGTCAATTGAGCATCTAACAAAACACCATTCATCGATATAGCAACATAAGCATCAGGCTCAGCCACTACATTTAATGAAGATGTTCCAATTGGCACAGCACTCATATGAGTTACAGACATTGCAGATGGAACACCAAAGTAAGTCATTAATGAAGGGTCTCCCATTAAATGGTAAATTTCATAATAATAATCTTCTGAACCACCTGCTTGAGTTACAGCTAAATTACCAGCAAGCATCATCTGAGCATTTGTTATGTGCCAATCGGCATAAGCTTCTCCGTTTTCATGAAATGTTCGATCGTAGGCAGCAAGATTTGATGGGTTATAAATAGGATTTGCAGAAATTGATCCAGAACCAACGGCCCACCAATAATCTTCGTTCCAATACGTATTGTTAGAACCACCAATATAACCAATTGCACCTTTATTTGGGACCCTAAGCAAAGCTTCTCCAAAACATTCAGGAATATCAAACATATTTGATTGACAACAATTACCTATCATTAATGGGGTTTTATGTTCATTAGTCATGTTATAAACATCTGTACAAGTAAATGAAGGATCTGCCCAACCCTGACCATAACCATGTGCAGTGTAATTAACGAAACAAGCACCATTATTCACATCTTGAAGAATCTGTGATCCACTGCTACCAGAAGCTGGATACAAATAGGTTTGAGATGCTAAAAAATGAGCAGGATTTATATAATAGTCTGTGCCATAATTAATTTGACCATTACCATATGTTGGAGCCATTGAAGCGTCAACACCAGAAATCATTACAGCATTACCCAAAAAACTTGGATTTGGAAATAAATATTGCTCATACTCTAATGTTTTATCTACCATATTAACACATTCTGAAACAGTAGATGCTGGAAATCTGCCATAATACAGTTCTGGATAGAAATCACCACTACCATCATATTCACAATAATAAAGGTCAGAAACATGATTTCCTGTCACCCCACTAAAAGAAGGAACTTGAGCCACATCTCCAACTATTAATAAGTAAGATGGAGCTGGATCGTTTATTGTTCCAGCATTATATAAATTTTGGAGATAAGTTTTAATAGATGTTGTTGTATTACCAACAGCAGGATCATTAGTGTATGCTTCAATTACGGTGAAGCCCTTTTTAGTTTTCCATTCAACTAAAGGTTGAAGTGCAGCTTGAAAAGATGGATCTGAAACAATTACATATTTAACAGGATAAGTTGTTAACATGTCTTTATTTTGATTCACCTTAATATTGAGAAGACTGTTAAAAGAAGTATTAAAATCAATAGAGTTAAACTGAGAATGTATTTCGTTTGTCAACACATGATCAGCACCAATAAAGTTAATTTCAAATTCAATTTCTGAAATTACTTTTAAAACATTTGTTACAGGGTTATATTGAAAAGGACAAAACTCTAATCTTCCTAGTTTATGGCCTCTCATTGTACCCAAAGAAACAACCTTAGCAATTTCAGGTGATATAAAAGAATTTGAACTGTAAACGGTTTCATCTAATACAAACGGTGCTAAAGAAGCATCTAATCCTTTAGAAATGGAGGGTTGAGCTGGAGAAATTTGATTTATTAGCTCAGCTGACAAATCAATCAATTGTTCAGTTTTGGAAAGAATATTTATCTCAATGCTAGCACCATAAGGGATGTCAATTAACTTATTTAAAGTTGGCAAGTCTGGAGATCCAATTTTATGATTAGTAACATATTCATTAATTGAAATCGCAGAGAAACTATTAGCATTTGCTTTTACAATTGAAAAATTTAATTCATTAATAGAAGCTTTGACAGAAATTTTATTTGAAGATAAATCAAGAACGGAAAATGATGTTTTATCTGCTGTTAAATCTATTTTTTGAGCAAAAATATTGATAGATAGGCATAAAACTAAAAGTAAGGAACAATAATGATATTTCATAGCATAATTTTTGATGTAATTTACAAGATATATTTAGAAATATATAATTATATGGAAGCTAATATTGGAAAGCTAAAAGAATTGCAAATGAAGTTTTAAACTAAAACCCAAATTCAAATTATAATTTACTTTTGCAGTAACAAATCAGTAAATAAGTGAGATTAATAGCTAAACTTTTAAAATTAATTCTTAAAATAAGACCTTTAAGAAAGCATTATTTTGGAATTTACAAGAAAATTATTTTGCCAAAAAAAATATTCAGTAAAATAAACTTTATCACAAAATATGACAAGACGCTAAAAATAAAAGTTAACCTTTCTGATTGGATACAACAACAAATATTTTTCATAGATTATTCAGATTTAAATGGAATCTCTTTCTTAAAAAAAACACTTAGTAAAGACAATGTTTTTATTGATATTGGAGCCAACATAGGAGCTTACAGTTTAATTGCGTCTAAGCTTGTAGGCAAAACAGGAAAAGTCATTGCATTTGAGCCTGTTAACTCTATCTATAGTCAGCTTAATGAAAACATAACAATGAACAGCATTACTAACATTTTTGTTGAAAAAAAAGCTGTTTATGATCAAAACACTAATCTTGATCTTTTCATTTCAAACGAACAAAACATGGGCATGTCTTCCATTTTACATCACAGTCATGAAAGTGGAGAAAAACAAAACATTGAGGCCATTACATTAGATAGTTATGCAGAATTGAATAAGCTAGCTAAAATTGATTTAGTCAAAATTGACATAGAAGGAGCAGAAATAAATGCTTTGAAAGGAATGAAACAAAGCCTAATTAAGTTTAAACCAACGCTAATTATTGAAATAAGTGATGGGATCCTTGAAAACTCAAGTGTGAATTCTAAAGCTATTTATGATTTCTTATTTGATTTGAATTACGAACCATATAACATTGACAAAAAAGGAAATATTCAAGATTTCAGCTCTAAAGACATCAATTATCATAACTATATTTTCTTACCCAAAAGCAATTAAAAATGAGACTTTTTTTTATTGTATTCTTAATTACATCTTTAAATATAAGTGCTCAAGATAAATTAATACTTGACACTCTTTCAATTGAAACAGACTCAATAGTAATCTACCATGATAAAAGTTGGGAGTATTTATACATGTTAAATTTCAACGGCATATTAAATGTTGAACTTGACAGTTTCATGAAAAAAGAATTTAAAAACAAAATAACTCAACCGTGGGACAATTATGAACCTTATGTTATTTCAAATGATTTATCAATTATCAAAGATAGTATTTGGCTTTGTAATGTTGATGAAAAGCACCCTAATTATCACTTACCCAGTCCAGGCAAAACAAATTCGAGATTTGGACCAAGAGGAGGTAGATATCATAGAGGAATTGATTTAGGATTCAATAACAGTGATTCTATATTCTGTACTTTTGACGGAGTAGTTAGGTATGCTAAATACAACTCTGGAGGATATGGAAATCTTGTAATAATAAGACATTATAATGGCCTTGAAACATTTTATGCACATCTTAAAAAAATTAAAATCTCCAAAAATCAAAAAATAAAAGCTGGAGATTACATTGGAAAAGGTGGTTCTACCGGAAAGGTTTCTGGTCCACACTTACATTTTGAAATTCGTTTTTATGGAAATGCAATAGACCCTGAATTAGTTTTTGACTTTAAAAACAACTGCTTGCTCTCAGACAATTTATTTATTCATAAAAATACATTTAGTTACGCTAAGAAATATGGCGGAGTTTATTCCTCAAAAGCAAAATATCACAAAATTAAAAGTGGAGATACTCTATATGGTCTAGCCCTTAAATACGGCACCTCATTAAACAAAATATGTAAATTAAATAAGATAAAACCTTCAAAAATTTTAAGACTTGGCGAGAAAATTAGAATTCAATAATTAGATATAAAATAAATTCTTATTAATTGCGTTAAATTGGAAAGAATATTTAGATTTGTAGTTATTAATTAATGATCATTCACAAGATTTCCTTTCAGTTTAAAATTATCAACTGAATTGAAGTCTTTTTTTGATTTATATACATGAAATTATGGGAAGACCTCCAACAAGACCAACAGACCTGAAAGATGGTTATTATTTAGAAGTTAGAAACAAAGGTACCAACTCTGGAATTAAACTTAGAAGAGATACTAGGAAAGAGATGATGCAGGCTGTTGAAGAATACAAAAAAGTTAAAGATGTAACTATTCTTGGCGAGTCTAAAAATTCTAAATGGATAGATAAAGATTGTCCAAAAAAAGTTCAATAAAATTTTTTACTCTTTATTTAAAGCCTGAATTAGTTCAGGCTTTTTTTTTAACAACATCCTCCGCCATCATAATTCCAATCTGAAGGAGAAACGTAAATATCATTTTTATTTAATGATTCTAACATTGTAGCTGTTTTATCACAAATTGACAACGGTTGATTATTAAATAGAACATGTCCCTTTTTATCATCATAAAATTCTTCATCTCCAAAATATATAGCTGACCTACCTGTAAAAACACAAGGTCCATCACTTGGAACAGGATCTTTTATTGCACAGATTTCGACACTTTCTATTGTAATATTTTTAAGTGTATCAAACTTCTTTGACGCTAAAACTCTGTACGGTCTTTTAGCTCGAATCTCAATGGTTCCAAATCCAATATTAACCAATCTTTGAAGGTATTCATTTAATGGAATAGCACCTGACAAGCATGCTGCTCTTAAACGATCATCATCTTTTAACTTTTGAGGCATTTTTTGCTCACAAATCGGATCTGACAAGACTAACCTACCATTAGGTTTCAATACTCTATAAATTTCTGTAAGCGCCTTATCTAAATCGTCAGAATTAAATATATTAAATAAACAGTTTTGAGCAGCAACATCAATTGTTTGATCTGCCAGATTCAAATCTAGAGCATTGCCTTTTACTAAATTAATGTAGTCACTTTCAAACCAATCATTAACCCGCTGAGCTTCTATAATATTTTCTTGACAAGCATTGAGCATTTCATCAACAGAATCAACTCCGACAACAGCCCCTCTATTTCTATTAAAATATGCAAATTGTAAGAGCTCTAATCCACCACCTACTCCAACATATAATATTTTTGGGTTATTGACAAGATCTCTTGGATGAACTGTAGAACCACATCCGTAATTCATTTGGAGCATTCTATTTGGTATTGTTAATTCTGGCAATTGCCAAATTGGATTGGTGGTACAGCACAATCCAACATCTGGTTCTGTTGCTGCATTTTTATACAGTAACTGTGTTTCATCTAAATAATTACTCATTAAATTTATTTCATCATTTTATTACTTTAAAAATAAAGTTTTTAATGAAGATTTAATACATTCATTTAATCTTTATAATTGATTTTGTTAAATCCTAAATTATCTAAATTGCTACAAAAGGCATATTCGGCAGAAAAAGCCGCAGCCTACGCTTATATTGGCCATGCTGGCTCAATCAAATCTTTAAAAAAGAAAAAAGAAATTAAACAAATTGAAGATGATGAATGGTCCCACAGAGAAGAGGTTTTTAAAATAATGAACACCTACAATATTAAAGCTTCAGTTTATTACGAATTTAAATATGCTCTAATAGGAAAGGTAATAGCATTTAGTTGTTATATAATCGGTTGGTTCATGCCTTATTATTTCGCAGGCAAACTTGAAAGTGGTAATGTATGTGAATATTTTATAATCCTTAAATATTTCCAAAAAATAGGAATTAACTCACACGACAAAGAGTTATATGAAATGGGCGTTAAAGAGAAGGAACATGAAGATTATTTTCTTAATGAAATAAAAGACAGTAAACTAATGCCGATTTTCCAAAAACTGTTTTTTTGGGGTAAGTCAAATAGCTACAATGATGTTAACTTGAATGAATTAAAAAGTATTGAAAATTCCAATGAGTATTGTGAGGATTATCGTAAAATAGATTAAAGCCTTATGAGAAAAAAATTACTTCATTACGGTTTACAAAGAAGTGGAACTAATTTTCTAGAATCACTTTTAGCAAAAAACTTCGACATTAAAATTCATAGCTTAAGAAAAGAAAGAGACCATCCGTTACAAAAACATTTTAGATTATATGATGATAAAACTAAAATTCCAGAAGCTAAATATTTAAACAATTACAATTTCAAATCCTATATTGATTTTAAAAAATCTTGGGGATTAAACACTGAAATAAATGGGGTTATTGTAATTTCAAAAGACCCATACAGTTGGTTATTAAGCTACGAAAAATGGTCGAAGAAATGTAATTGGCCTACTCCTTCTTATCAATACATTGAGGAGTACAATCTATTCTTAAATAAATGGAGAGTTTTTGCCCAACAAAGTAATGAGATACTTTTCATTAGATACATTGACTTACTTGTACAGCCCGAAATAGAGTTAACTAAAATAGAAAATAAATTTTCGCTTAAAAGAAGATGGAATATTAGAAGAAATGGTTTAAAAATTGCTCTAGATAAAGTTAAAGTATCTGAAAAATTTTCTAAAGAGAAAAAAGAATTTTACACCAAGAAAAAATATTTAAACAACTACAACAAAACAAAACTAGAAAACACAAATTATTTTTTAGATGAAAAGCTAATGTCGTTTTTAAATTATAAACTAGAGTAATCAAATGAGAGTTGCAATTATAGGAGGAGGAGCTGCTGGGTTTTTCTCAGCAATTAATGTAAAAAAAAATCACCCAAATTCTAGTGTTACAATTTTTGAAAAATCTAACAAGACTTTATCAAAAGTGAAAATTTCTGGTGGTGGAAGGTGCAATGTCACCAGTGGGTGTTTTTCAATCAATGAACTTTGTAAAGCATATCCAAGAGGAGGAAAACAATTAAAAAAAGCATTTCATATATTCAACACCAAAGATACTTTTGAGTGGTTTGAAAACAGAGGAGTCCCCTTATATGTTCAGGAAGATTTAAGAGTTTTTCCAAAATCAAATTCATCCTCAAGCATAATAGCTTGCTTAGAAAAAGAGATTTATAAATTGAAAATTGAAATTGTACTTGGCAGCCCTATAATTGCAATCAAAGAGAAAAATGAATTACTTGAACTAACTATTAAATCTGAGCAAAAAAAAGAACTTTATTCTCATGTTATTATAGCAAGTGGTGGAAGCCCTAAAATTGAAGGCTTAAAATGGCTAGAGCGATTAAACCATGAAATAATACCACCTGTCCCCTCTTTATTTACATTTAACATGCCCAATGAACAGATTACAAAATTAATGGGCATTTCATTAAAGAATGTAATCGTAAAAATTGAGGGAACAAAACTAAAATCTTCTGGGCCTCTTTTAATTACTCATTGGGGAATGAGTGGCCCTGCAATTTTAAAACTATCATCTTTAGGAGCAAGATCTTTAAATGAATTGGAATACAATTTTAAGATACAGCTCAACTGGGTAAATCAAACTAACAATTCAATAGTAGAAAAAGCACTAAAAGAATGTGCTTTAAAGAATCCAAACAAAAAAGTTTCCTCCACTAAATTCAATTACATTCCAGAAAGATTGTGGATCTACTTAATTAATAAAAGTGAAATATCAAATTCAAAAAAATGGAATGAACTTGGCAAAAAACCGGTAAACAAACTAATCAACCAACTTACCAACGACATCTACTCTATTAAAGGTAAAACAACATTTAAAGAAGAGTTTGTAACATGCGGAGGTGTTAGTTTAGAAAGCATAGATTTAAAGACTATGCAAAGCAAATCAATTAAGAATTTATACTTTGCAGGTGAAGTATTAGACATAGATGCAATAACTGGAGGGTATAACTTTCAAGCAGCTTGGACAACAGGGTACATTGCTGGTAAACTAAATTAAGCTTGTGCAGAAACAAGGACCTGAATTACAAGCATAAAAGCGTAGATAATTGATAAGGATTGTAAAAACTGAAACTCAAATTCAAACTTCTTTTGAAATTCTTCAGTATTAAAAAAAAGTATAAAAAGACTAAAAACAAACAATAAGAAAAGTAAACTAACAATAATTAATCTGAGTTGAAAATGTTCAAAACCAAAAAATTGAAATTTCAAAATAGTAGCACATTCAACAATAAAATACAGTAAAGACAAAACACCTATAACTAAAAAATTTGAGCCTAGAGGGGTTGAACTTTTGAATTTAAAACCTCTATAAAAAATTACACAGGTTGTAATTAGTGCAAAAAACAAAAAGGTGAATATTAGTAATTCACTAGCAAATGGCCAGTGCATTATCTTAAAAAGCATCATTATTATAGAAACAGAAAACAAAGCAGGAACAAGCGAGAGAATTGTTTTTCTTAAACTAAAAGCAAATTCTAAAAATGCAAAAGACAATCCAAACATAGAGACCATAATCATAATACCTGCACCAGGCCAATGCATAACTTTAAAGAGTACTCCTATTGTAAAAACTGCTCCTAAAATTGGATGTAAAGCTTTATAAAAAACTTGCTTGTTAATTACTTTTTTTATTGAAATCCCTAACAACAACAATGCAATTATTAAAAGTGCTAAAACAATTGTAAATGCTGCACCAGGCCAAAACATAAATTTAAAAATTAGCCCAATTATTAGAAAGATAATTGAAGTGCTAATTAAACCAAAAATAACTTTAGACGAAAAAGTTGAAGAACTAAGATCTTTACTCATAACTTAACATTTATATCATCTATAATGCAATTTCTCTTAAAAGGTACAAATTCTTATTTTTATTAAATGAAATATATTTTCAATTTGCTTTTAACTTTTAGCATTACAATTTTCAATATAAATTATTATAACTCCCAAAGTTGGGAACCTAAAGGTCAAACAAACCAAATAATTAAACATAGTTTTTACACATTATCATATTCAGCAGAACATAAACAAGCCGAATGGGTTCAATACACTTTAAAGCCACATTTATTTAACCCAACTATTTCAAGATCTGATAATTTTCGTGAAGACCCTCTTGTAAAAAACAATTCAGCTCAGCTTAAAGACTACAAAGGCAGTGGATATGACAGGGGTCACTTAGCACCAGCAGGTGACATGAAATATAATACTAATGCCATGAGTGAAAGCTTTTACTTGAGCAACATGTCTCCTCAAAAACCAAGTTTCAACAGGCAAATTTGGAGAATGATTGAAAATAAATTTAGAGATTGGGCAAGTGAATATGGAGAACTAATTGTAATTACTGGAGGAGTTTTAGAAAAAGAGTGTTTAGATACAATAGGAGAAAACAACATAACAGTTCCTAAATATTATTACAAAGTTGCTATTGATCCTGCTAATTACAGCAGAAACATTGCCATACTAATTGAAAACAAAAACAGTAAACAACCCATTATGAATTACGTTATTTCTGTTGATAGTTTAGAAAATTTCACTGGAATTGACTTTTTTCATAATATAGACTCCACAATTCAAAATAAAATAGAGTCTAAAACACATAAAGACTTGTGGAATTGGAATAAAAGCTTTACACCCAAATTTGAAAATGAAAAATTTCAATCTACAGAAAAGGACTTTAAATCAGCTGACAATAACCACACCCTATTTAAGACCAAATCTGGGAAAAAATATCATAATGAAAATTGCAGGTACTTAAGAAAAAACAAATTCTCAGTATCTTTAGAAAAAATAAAAAAACAACACCTCTCCCCTTGCAAAGTATGTAAGCCAAACTCAGAGTCAATAAAATAAAGTTCTCTACTATTTTTTTTCTTACAAGTTAATTTTCTTAATTTAAAAGTAAGAACCCCGAATTTGTAAAAGTCTGAAATCAAAAATTAAATACATACTTTTCAACCAATTCAATGTTATTCATTATAACAGCAAAAAAAGTTGAAAAAGAAAACAAATAAAATAATTCTTTATTTAATGCTGATAGAACTTTCTATTGCAATAAATTATTTCACACCTACTAACGATTTAGATCCTATTTTAGATAAAATTCTATTCAATTCAATTTCGATTTTCTTAGGAATGAAATTTTTATTGTCATTTTTCTTGAAATTCATTTCAAAACCACAGCTAATAAAAATCAAAGCCAAGTCTAAAAAGAACAAGAAAAATAAATTCACATATCGTTTACAAAGCTTAGTCATAACAACTGAATTAAAAAATAATGTTTTCTTTTCTTTATACACATATATTGTTGTAATTGGCATCGTGCTAATTAAAGAAATGCAGCTACCAAACTTAAAATGGCAATTAATTGAACAACCCTATTTTCTAAAGTTCTTATTTAATTCATTAATTATTTTTGGACTAATGTTAATCTTTTGGTCAATAATTGATTTCTTTAAATTAATATTTAACTTAAAATTCACTTTAACAAAAATGAAATCCAAAGTTGAAAATTAGATTTTTAAAAATACTTTTTATTAGTTTTAAAGATTATGCTAAACAAAGAAGTATTTCATTTTTTAAAGCATCTATCTCAAAACAACAACAGAGATTGGTTCAAGGACAACAAAAACCTACACGATAATTCAAAAAAAGCTGTAATAAAATTTGCTGAACAACTTTTTCATCAATTAAAAAAGGAAAACGACTTAGATGAATTTAAGGTTTTTAGAATCTATAGAGACGTTCGTTTCTCTAAAAACAAAACTCCATATAAAACTCATTTTGGAATTGGTTTTCATAGAGAAAAACCAAAATTTCGAGGAGGATACTACCTTCATTTAGAACCTGGAAATTCATTTATAGCTGCTGGATTTTGGCAACCAAACAAAGATGATTTATTACGAATCAGAAAAGAAATTGAATTAGACCATGAGAATTTTATTAAAGTAATAACTGAACCTTCATTGATAAAAACTTGGAACTCACTCAAGGGAGAACAATTAAAAACAGCTCCAAAAGGTTTTGATAAAAATCATCCTGGAATAACATCACTTAGATTTAAACAATTTATTTATTCTCAGAAAATTTCAGATAGCAAATTACTTAATACTAATTTCGATAAATTTCTAATTAATGAATTTAAAAGCATTTATCCTTTTTTTAATTACATGAGCGAAGTACTTACTACTGATTTAAATGGAGAGACTTTAATTTAATTTTTCAAATTCAGGCAAACATCTTAAAATTCTTACGTCAATCTTTTAAATATGACAATTAATTTTATTTTAGATCATCAAAAAATTACTACCCTAAACTCTAATAAATGAAAGTGATTATCTTAGGTGTCCAAGTTGCGGATTCTAGTACAGCTGACGAGCTTAAAGAAAGAAATTTTAAATAAATTGATGCTGTTTGTATAATGAGTATAAAAATTTAACAATTTAAAACTAACAACTATGAATACTAATTTGAATAAAAACTCTATTATGAAAAATACTTTTTTCATAATCACACTGTTAACGGTAGCAATTACTTATAGTTTTAAAACAAATTCTGAACGTTGCTTAATCGAAGATTTTCAACCTCGCTCAAATGGTGCTGCCTTAATGGGAATAGGTGACAGAACAGGCAGTCCAATTTCTGGAGGTGCAACATGTGCCGCATGTCATGGAGGAGCTAGTTTAAATACCGCATTATCAATTACTGTTTCTGATGCAAACGGAAATATTGTTACCGCTTATAATTCAGGAACAACTTATACATTAAGATTTGAGGTTACTAGTAACTCTTCCAATTCTTACGGTTTCCAGGGAGTTGCTTTAACAAGTAATAACTGGCAAGCTGGATTAATGGGCACACCTTCAACATCCAATACTCAGGTTACAAATTTAGTATCTACTGGAGGTGGCTTACAATATGCCGAACATTTGGGAGCATCACCCACAGGAATATTTACACTTCCTTGGACAGCACCAAGTTCTGGTTTTGGAGATGTTACTATTTATGGTGTTGGATTAGCAGTAAATGGAGATGGTAGTACATCAGGCGATAATGCGTCAGCTGCAGTTTCTATAATAATTCCTGAAAGCGTTTCTACTTCAATAACATATACCCAAGGCATTTATTGCCAAAATGAAACTGACCCATCCCCTACAATAAATGGCACTAGTGGTGGAACTTTCTCTTCATCTACAGGTCTATCAATAGATGTAAATAGTGGAGAAATTGACCTTTCATTATCAACTCCTGGAATTTACATAATTACCTATTCATATTCTGGTGGAACGACTCAATATACAGTAGTAATTGAACCTACTGATAACGCAGATTTTAGCTACTCTAGCTCAACTTATTGTGCAAACCTCGGAATAACAACTCCTGTCGTTACGGGACTTCCTGGTGGCACATTCACTACAACTTCATTTGGATTAACTTTAGATCCAAATACTGGTGTAGTTGATTTACTAAACTCTTCAGGCGGCCCTCATGCCATTACTTATACTACACCTGGTCCTTGCTCTAATTCGTCTACAGATTCTATAACAATTATTGTAATTGATAACTCTATTTCTGCAAATGGAAATGTGCTATCAGCAAATTTAAGCGGAGCTGCTTATCAATGGTTAGATTGTGACAATGGCTTTTCTCTAATTAATGGGGAAACAAATCAAAGCTATACTGCGAATACTAATGGAAATTACGCTGTTAAAGTTACTCAGAATGGGTGCAGCTCTATTTCTGATTGTATTTCAATTTCAAATATTGGTGTAATTGAGAATACTTTTGGACAAGAAATTATTGTTTTGCCTAATCCTACAGCTGGTGAATTAACCATTGAATTAGGATCAATGCATGAAATTATAGTTGCTGAACTATTTTCAATAGATGGCAAGAAGGTTGGCAGCTATTCATTTAATAAAATGAGTAAGCTAAATTTATTAATTGAACAACCAGCTGGTTATTATCTAATTAGCTTAAGAGCTTCAAATGGAAATCATGCTCAAATTAAAGTTCTTAAAAATTAAGTAAGCTAAAAAAAGCCATTACTGAAAAGTGTTTAACCATTACTGTACCATTTAATTGGGATCGGATTATAGAATAAATAATATGGCAATGGATACTAATATATCATCAGTTAAATCAAAAATAATTATTGTAATTACACTTATTGTTGTTGCAATCATTACAACAATTAATCCTGTTTACCCAAACGAACAATTTTTACAGCATATGGGCACATTACTAATAAGCCTAATATTGGTGGTAGACCTAAAAAGAAACAAGCTTAAACTAGCAGCATTTATTGCGGTAGCACTTTTTATTTTAATTCATATTATAGGTGCAAGATGGATCTACTCATTTGTACCCTATGAAGATTGGCTAAATACATTCTTTGGTTGGGATTTAAATAGCCCTAGAAACCATTACGATAGATTTGTTCATTTCTCATTTGGAATACTCTTTTTTCCCTATTTATACGGAATTTTTTCTACACTTAAAATTAAGAATGTAACTAATCTTATTTTTGCTTGGGCGCTAGTTCAATCTTTTAGTGTTTTTTACGAAGTTTTTGAGTGGATGCTAACTCTAATAAATGGAGATATAGCAACAGATTACAACGGACAGCAGGGAGATGTATGGGATGCCCAAAAAGACATGGCTCTTGCTATGCTTGGATCAACACTAACAGCTTTATACTATCTAGTATTTAAAAGAAAAAAGTAAGCTAAAAACATCCTCATCTACTTTTTTAGAATTAAAGTAATTATCTGAAAAATTATAGTTTACTTCTTTCCCCCTAAAACCATAATCATTAAAGATTAAAAATTTGAAAGTGTTAAACCCTTTTAATGTCTTTTTAAAAATAAAAACCTTTTTCAATTGTAAGTGAAAAAATAATGGAAACAACAAAGGGTAAGCAAGAATTCCAACAAGAAATTTAAGCCCATTAAATTCTCTCCAGTTGTAAATAGAAATAATCAAAAACCAAACTAGGCCAATTAATAAGTATAAATACAATACAATCATATTTTTTAATTTCTAAAGCATATATTTTAAGCTTTTTGAAGTTTTCTAACTCTATAAATAAGTGTTATATTAATTAACATTTGCACCAAAATTACAAGTGGCATTAGCAGTACAAAAAGCACAATATTTACCAGCTCATATGTTGTGTTGGTATACTTGGCAGCTTCAATTAATACATATACGCACCAATCAAACAATATTTCAATTTGATGATCCATTTGTAACCACTCCCAATAGTATTTAAAATCTATTAGCTGAATAAATAAATAACCCAAAAGAGAAGTAATAAGAATTAAAAAGAAAATAAAGATGGTTTTTTTCATTGCTACAAAAATTAATGTTCATCTATATAAATTAAAAACATGAAAAAGGTACACTACTCATTTTTTTTATACCTTGAAAACAAAAGATTAAACAAATGAAAAAGCTAACTTTTTACGCATTATGCATGTTGCTATTTTTCTGTTGTAAAAGAGAAGATGTTACCCAATATGCACCAACAGAGAATTACCCTACAGATACATCACTCAGCTCCATTGAAAACAAAAAAGCAATGATTGTAATTGCTCATGATGATGACATGTGCGGCACAAGTGGTACAATATCTATGCTTAATAATACAGGTTGGGATATTAGGGTTATTAGTTTTCCTCAATCTGAAGAAAGAAACAAATCACATATAAGAGCATGTGAAAACATTTTAGATTCAGTTCTATTCTTTAACATATCACACAATGAGTTCAGAAATGATTTAAATGAAACTGAAAAGCTATATGAAGCGATAGCAAAAATAAAATTCAAAAAAATATTTAATTATGAAATTGTTCAACAACAATTAATTGAGCAAATAAATGGCTTTCAACCAGCTGTTATTTTCACTTTAGATAATTTAGTTGGAGCATATGGAAATCCAGAGCATGTATTCATAAGCCAAATGGTGCTAGATCTTTCTAAAGCTGATTCTATAAGACCTGCTTACATTTATCAGAATGTATTAACAGACCACATGGAAAATACCATTATGGCACGACATTCTAAAAGAATGAAAGAATGGGGCTTTGCTGGAGATGATTGGGAAATCACAAAACAAACATATGATGTAGATGGTGCTCCAGAACCCACAACAGAAATAAACATTGAAAAATATGCTCAGCAAAAGATGAATTATTTGAGATCTTACAATGAAAGAGAACGAAAAATAATGGGGTTTTTTATTCCTGCATTTGAAGAATATAGCGCAGCGGAATATTTTAAAATTTTCAACAGAGAGTTCTACAGAGTAATTAAAATCTAGATTAATGAATTAGAAAATAAAACAACAGAAAAGCTTGTCATGAATCTAGCTGTATTAACGGATGGACAGAATGTCGAAAATGCTATAGGATTGGAAGAATAAAAAATTAAAATGTGCTAGTACGTAATTAAAGAAAAAATAATCATGAAAAAACAAGCAATAAATTACACAAACCATTTATTAAGTTTAGTGATTATTTTGATTTTTACTTGCTGTAATAAAGTAGAAGACAGTTCTATTACTTACACAATAACCATTGATGCTTATACGCTAGATAATTCAGGAAACTACATTGCCACAGGAAACACCCTAACTTTCGACTCTCATGAGCAATGTCAAACTTGGAGCCGAACAGCTGGTGCAGATAGCCACTCTTCTTCCTCTCATTTACATTACAATGCTGCCGATGAAGTATCATTTGATAACCAGATTACCACATTCATTTGGACAGAATACGGACCAGAACTAGATCAAGCTTCCATAGAAGCTAAATGTTCTGCTGGAGCAGGTGGAGTAAGTAAAACAGTAAATGATGTAAGCTATTATCAAGATAAGCCCAATTTATACTTAAAAATTACTAGCGTGGTAGCTAATTAATTTTTAAAATATTTAGAATATAAAATCAATCTCAACAGCCCCAAAAAGATTTCGGCACAATATTTGTTAATTTTTTGTTAAATCACTAAAACAGAAACTATGAAAACAAGACTACCCAAAAATCTTTTTCACATTAAATATCACTTAATTACATGCACAATTATTTTGGCTTTATTTTCCAATAATTATTATGGTCAATGCAATAGCTGTACCTCCACCCTAACTGGAGCATCAATTATGCCATATGATAAGACTGTTGAAGCTGGTGAAATTTTTTGCATTAATTCTGGAGGAGATCTTAACAGAGGACTTCATATAAAAAATGGAGGCACAGTATGCAATAACGGTACTATTTCGGCTGATTTCATAGAAATTTTTGAAGGTGCTACCCTAATTAATAACGGGACCATAGACACCAAAAACATTATGTTTAGAGGAGGTGATTTCACTAACAATGGTATCATTAATGCGGAAAGTATATGGATGGAAAAAGGAGATTTCAACAATTACAATATTGGTAATATAGATGTAATTACAATTCAAATAATGGATACGGGAAGCTATTTTAACAATGAGGGCATTATTAATTGCGAAAGAACTCAAAGCCATTCAATAGATTCAAATTATAGCTATAATATATATAATTCAGGGAATTTATATATATCAAGTAAGCTAGCTATTTCATCTGTTGTAACTTTTGAAAACAGCGGGAACATTTCCATTGGTGATGCTATACATAGTACATCTATCCATCCTTCCCTATTTTCCAATTTCCAAAACAATTCAAATGCAGGTTTTATAAATACTGGGCAAATGAAAGTAGCAGGGAGTTTTACTAATTATGGAAACTTTTATACCGATTGTATGATCCCTGTAGGAGGAGACTTTAGGTCTCATGGAAACATCACAGGGCCTTTACAAAACAGTTGTGGTGGATTTAAGGTAATGGGACATTCACAGGTCACTGGACATATTGCAACAGATAATAGCTTTATAGACATATGTGATAATGGGAATCCTAGTGGTGGTTTAGATCAAAACTATACTGTTGCAATGGGAATTAACGCAACGTTTTGTTCTTGTAACAATGAATGCTCAGTAACAGAAGTATTTGAAGATTTTGTAGGCACTAACAATTACAGCTTATACCCCAACCCACTAAGTGAAACAAGTGTTCTTAAGTTTTATAACCCTGTAGAATCTTTCCACACCTTAGTTATTTACGATTTATATGGAAGAGTAGCTAAGACTCAGGAAGGTGTTTTCGGAGACCAAATCACCATTAATAAGGAAGGGTTAAATAGAGGAATTTATTTCTTTAAAATAGCAAGCACATATAATATTAAGGCTGCCGGTAAGCTAATGGTTAATTAAGTACCTCTTTTTAATTTAGAATTCATTTCAATAAAATAATCATAAAAAATAGACCCCCCCTTTACATTTCTTTTACAGTTATCTCTTTTAGCTTTAATAGTTGTGCATATATGTTAAATGCCATGATATTCCCTAACCAAAGTACCTGTTGCATGGTTATCGACCATTTTGGAGAAATTATATATGATTTTCAAGAATGCGGAGGATCCAACATGAATTTAGAAGAAAGTGCAAAAGCTGCAGCATACGATTTAAGCAGAGAAAGTGATTTGTGCCAATATACAGTTACTTGCGAAAGCTGGACTCAAGAAGTTGAACAAGAGGAGCAATTTTAGCAAACAATTATTTTAAATCGAAAAGAAAGAATATACAATAAAAGGAAGAAAAATTATTACTTTTAAGTATAATAAATAATAAACTCAATCAAAAGTGCTACCCTGCATCATTAGATTTTAGAATTTAACCTTTGATTACTCGCTATGCGATTGGTCTACTTTAATACTTAAATAGTAATGAAAAAAATACTACTCTTTCTTCTTGTTTTACCCTTTGTTTCTTTGAGTCAATTCACAGTAATTGCAGATGCCAATTTTGAGCAAGCACTTATAGATTTAGGACACGATTCTGGCATTCCAGATGGACAAGTATCAACTGCCAACATTACAGGTGTTACAACCCTAAATTTGAACAGCAAATTCATAAATGATTTAACTGGAATTCAAGACTTCACAGCCTTAACCGTTTTAAGATTATACGACAATCAGCTTACAAGTCTCGATGTAACTCAAAACACCAACTTAACTATATTGTATTGCGATTTAAACCAGCTCACAAGTCTTGATGTAACTCAGAACACTGCCTTAATAGAGCTTACTTGTGCTTATAATTTACTTACTAGTTTAGATTTATCTCAAAACTCTTCTTTAACAGAGCTAGCTTGCATGAATAATTTATCTTTGAATTGTTTAAATGTTAAAAATGGAAACAACAATAACATAATCTATTTTTTTGTTGACGACAATCCCTCCTTAACATGCATTGATGTAGATGATGTTAACTATTCCTCTGCCAATTGGTCCTTTGTTCCACCAGGGGTTATTTTCAGTAACAATTGTAACAATACTTGCTCATCTTCAAGTGTTGGTATAGAAGATATCAACAACCATAAAAAAGAATTGGTTCGTATTGTTGATTTACTTGGAAGAGAAACAACCAAACAACCCAACACATTTCTTATTTATCAGTATGGTGATGGAACATCCAAAAAAATAATGACTAACCAATAACCATTAAATTAATAAAGTATGTATACTAAACTTTTTTTGATCTAAAAATTAAAACTAGCTTATCAATACTTAATCAACTATTCAATTGCTAAACAATTGAATGGCTTTTACGTTATTCTATTTATTATCATTTCATGTATTTCAAATTTACAAGCTCAAACAATTTTTGATTGGGAAAGTAACATTACTGATAATGGATCCACTATTCAACAAACATTGAATGGAATAACTGCTACATTTACGTTAGGAACTAATAATCCTCAAATAGTAAATGCAAATGGTTTTGCTGGAACAATCGATAACATTGTAAGCTCTAGAACAAATGAAAATACTTATGCCACTTTCACTTTTTCTTCTCCAATAAATATCACATCGATTTATGCAGTAGAGGGTATTAGCACTAACAACATTGATGAAACCTGGACTTTCACACCAACTGGAGGAAACAATTCAAGTGTTAGTGTAATTATACCTGGTTACAACCAGGCTAATTCAATTGGTGTTAATGTTTTTTTAAATTGGACTAATGCTTCAGAAATCAAAGTGACTAGCTCCGGACCCGATGTGTGGTTTAGTTTT